>Ga0049105_1000597_pt1 | contig 13197 bp, 7 predicted proteins | sample WorMetvaBAHAMAS1_FD_61260 | JGI IMG/M metagenome (GOLD analysis project Ga0049105, IMG submission 61260) | Worm MetaG Olavius vacuus BAHAMAS.1 | ecosystem: Host-associated > Annelida > Digestive system > Unclassified | place: Germany: Marburg | collected 2013-04-09
CCAGAGGTTTAACTCCTTTAATCTATCGAGATAATCCTTATCGCGAACCTCCTTTATCATCCGGGTAAACCTGTGTTGGACACGTTCCAACAGTTCCTTATCTTTAGTGTAGTGGGGTGAAGTGCTTTTGACTGAAATGCAGTAGAAATTCACTTCGGTGCAACCTTTATGCTTCGATCTCGACAAAGCTCTGGCTTGTATGGCGTGCGTTTTATTGCCGTTGTATGGTATTTTGCCTTTCGTCTACTGGCCAATCTTTTAATGTCAGCAGCAGCAGCGAGTCAATACAATTGCGCAGCGGCAGCGACCGTCATTGCTTGCCGAGCAATCGAATTACGGTCGGGTACTGATTGTGCTCTGTCGTTCTCCCTGCAGACCGGCGCACCGAGCTAAGAAACAATCGTTTTAACATCGCGTTTTTTGCCGTCCGCCGCATACGCACAGCTTTGAGCCTCGACTTGAAAGATGAAACCAGTTCGTTTCGCGATGCGAACAACTTTTAGCGACAGTAAAGCGAAAAAATGACTAAATTTAATGGACCAATCCGCACATTCCAGTGAAACTTTTATTGACATCAGACAACTTGTTTTCACTTGCATTTGGTGAAATTGGGACCACTAACAGTCATATTCTGTGGATAAACTAGTGGTGTACTGCACCTACAACGCATGCTCATATACTGCATCGTATATTTCATTCTAACATTGCTATGGCGGCTTAAGTAACAAGTGCAATAACAAAGTTAACTCTCCTTACTTAAAATACTCGTGCGATTAATTCTAGTATCCCCCACTCGCCTTCATATAATACCGTGTACCGACATTGTATTAATTAGATGCATTTTTTTTGTTTTATCGGTGCTATTTAAGTGGCGACATATTTGTCCTTTAATATCCATGTATGCATATATTGTATTGTGTTCTCTGCTTTTGCTGTTGTATGGTTGCATCCTAAATTCTGGAAATAAATAAATAAATAAATAAAATGTCGCAACAATGTAAGAAAAACAGTAACAGTCAGGAAAAATGTCATCATCATCATCATCATCACCGAAATTTTTAGAGTAGCCTAAGCAGCAACGCCACCACGAGGACCACTATGGTCAGAGTAAGTACAGCAGAATCAAGTGTTCAAGTGCTGTAACAGCAGCGAAATAAATGTGTCTTCAAATGGCGCCGAAAGGTTGACAGGGACGGAGCAGAGGTGACATCGTCTGGTAAGCTGTTCCAGACCTTAGCACCAGCAATCGTAAAGGCACGACTGCCGACAGTTGGCAGGCGGAAGGAAGGAAAATTGGTCATGAAACGATTGGTGAAAGAGAGTGTTGTAAGCAGTCTGAGGAAGGATGAGAGTGTCTGTTTTGAAGTCCAGCAGGCTCGAACTGTTAAACGTCTATTATCATAAATAAATACATATATGCTGGCGTACCCATCTATAGTCGAGTCGTTTTGTGTGTGCTACTTTCCGACTTTATCTCTTCTCTATGCTATGTAGCGGACCGCGTTTTTTCATCATTTTTCATCCAATGTTGAATACAGACACCTACGAATTTCTAAGTGCTGAATAAATCTCTTGTAATAAACTGGGTACGTCGCCGAACCGCGAATGGAAAATTGGAAGCGTAAGATTTTCGACCGTGCATAAGTAGTTATGTAGCGCATGCAACGTGAAAAATGGGGGCGAAAACCATCTCTGAATGCATTTCGATCGCTGAAATTTCCGTCCACTTACAGAAAACAGAGATCGGTGAGACGACTACGGCAATTTCAAGATGTGTGAGCATTCGGCAGACTGTATGTAGTAACTTAAGTAAGAGCGTTTTGGGGTGCAAATAAGTAAGTCACGATGCGTTGTGCTCAGTTAATCCCAAACAGAAATGTTTTCAGTGGGCTAGTTGCCGTTTGAATTTTACGTACATGTAACTGATGCGCTGTCGTAAGTAAGGCGGTAAATTATTCTACAAGAGCGGACCGGCAGCCGCGAAGCTCTTGTTGCAAAAGGTGTTATGTGAACGCGGGGGCGACGCCGCTTATAGGAGAAAGCGACAAGCCTTATGTTATCAGCTAGAAGCGGTGACAGAAAACTTGCTATACTGCAGGGGCGGATCCAGAAGGTACGGCTGGGGGCAAGGGTTGGGGTATAGGAAGGAGACAAGGCGCTGAGCCGAGACACCGAAGGCGTCGAGGGAGTAAGGAATGAGAAGGTTTCTTCCTCCCCAACCGACTAGGAGTGTGGGGGCATGTTGTGAGCTCCCCCAGCCCGCTGAAAACTGATTTCAGTAAAGTAAAAGTAAAGTGAACATGAATTTTTACAGTACTTTTACACGGTCACCCATCCCAGTACTAACCGGGCCCGACGTAGGTTAACTTCGTTGATCGATACCAACGCACTACCAGTACGTCAGACCAGTCAGTGCTTTGCAATAGTCACAGAATGCCTCTTGCTGAGATGTTTGTCGCCCTTTCAGAAGACGTTTGTTAATGGATTTGTTAAAGCATTTGATCGTCTGAAAGGGGTTGGATCCGCCCCTGCTGTACTGATTGCACGTAGACCTACAATGTTTTTCGTTTGCTTCAGGTACACAGTCTTCTTAAATCTCTGCCTAAATTAAGTGGTATATTTGTAACGTGTAGCTCCGCGGTTGTCACGCTATCAGTTATCGCGGTTATCGGTCGTAGAGTGTCTTGTGGCAAAAATTTCCCCTGGTAGTTAGCCGGACAAACTCATACTGGACAGCTGACCGTTCACAGAGTTCACTCCGCACTGGCCTTGAGGCAGCTGTCCGCCTATCACACCGCCTTCAGTTCGCCAATTTGTTCACAGTCCCATAGCAGCGCCTTCGTCGTTGGCCGTCTGTTTTCACGGTTCTCGGTTAGCCTGTACACCTCACGCGGCTGGTGATTCTGTAACGTTGGAGACATTCATCGCTTATGACACAGCCTCATCCAACTATCCATTACTTACTTGTGTGTAATAATCGACAAATCTGACTACCTTTCAGTTCCCGAGCGCTGGTTAATTACTCGCATATCGTATCGTATCGTAACCATCGTGTAAATGTCGGGCGTTCTTCCGCCAGCCCGCAGACCTCACAACGTCTAATGTCTATATAGTCCCCATTTTTCTGATTTCATAGATTCTTATGACATTTTTTGGACTTAAAAGTCTATTTTTAGCTTATCCGTTTTTCGTTTTGTTTTCTCATTTTTAGCTTTTTCGTTTTTATTCACGCGTTAAACTACGCGGACTGCATCATCAGCTTTCCAGTTCCACGTTAAATCTTCGCATTTTCCTTTCCTTTCTTTCCTTCTTCTCCATTGTGCAGACACGTGGATTGATCAGCGGCGCCGTTCTCTGTGTATTCCATATACACAGTCGATGCCACTAATGAAGATGAAGAAGTGAGACGCACGCAGCACCTGTCAACCTGAGTTATTTCTCTTATTAAGACAACACGAATACGTCTATTTGGTTCCGAGCCGACCAAATCGCAGCATCATTCGCGTGTCCTCCAAGCAGCCATCAACCGTCTCCCAGCGGACTGGCAACGTCAGAGAGGTCGACGCCGACGGACCTGTCTTCGTACTGTTGAGTTTGATTTCCGACGACACCAACTTTGTCTCAGTTCAGCATGGCAGCGTACGCAGGACCGTTCAAGATGACGTCCATGTGCAGATGGCTGTGCTCTGTGAAGGACGCGTCACCTGGTGATGATGCTGGTAGTCAAACGAATCATCGTAACTGACAACTTAACGCCATCGAACCATTGCAGAGAAGCTCGGTTACTTGTGCGAATAGACGCGATACATGCAGCAAATGGCCTCTGCGCCAACATTTTACGGAATCTAACGATCTGAAAGAAGTATGTGGCTTTTTGGGATAGACTATTTTGCACTAATGGTGTCATTGGTGTGCTTATTAAATGATTTCATGACAGTTCGAAGTGTGACATTATTTAATTTGCCAACAAAATGGTTTATATTTCATCGTTATATTGAAGATGGGGCAGGCCAAAGCGGACGCGGCGGGACACGTTCATGGAAGACATGAGAGCAATGGGTGTCAGTGGCAGTGGCACTCATGACGAAATCAGAAGTGTTGCCAGTAATCGTGCCTGATGGAGACAACTCGTTGCCCAGTGCCCCAACAGGGACCGGAGGACCTAAGTCTATGTAATATCATATATTAGGCCTACATATGGAGTATTTTTTTTATTTTGTTACATTGTTTGCAGCAGTGCAGGACGTATGTCACGGCACATACGTCTAGGCAAAAGTGCCAACATCACAGTTTTATCAGCAACCTTAATTACACTATACAGAAGGATATTGCAAAACCTGTTGCATCATAACTTTAGATTATATAAACAATGGCTTAATTACAAGAGTATATTGCAAGATATCGGAAACACATACAACTCACTTTGGTTGTGAAACATGGTAAGACAAGACGAAACATTCGGCATTAATGCTTCGCAGAAGCATGCGTTTGAAATAAAACGATCATGCTAAATTGCTAAGTATTAATCCACACAGGTGGCACAAAACTGGTGATTTCAGTATACTGCCAGCTTATTTGTTAAAAGCTACAAGTATACGTAAAGGCAAGTCGATTTTTAACTTTTAAAAAATCTTCCATGGCTCTTCTTTAACCAGTTAAATATGTGTATAGTGTATGTGGACAGATTATACACGAAAAAATCGAGAAGTAAATAACTGTTGGCCTAAATACAACCAAGATCTGCAGAAAGTTGAAACGCGCCGTTCACAGACACATGCATGGCGTTAACGAAACGGTTATTAAAAGCACACCAGTCATCCTTCCAGAAAGTTGTCGCCTTAAAATCATCGTTCAAACACGCGCTTTAATGATGTTATTTTGAGCGTCTTCAAAGCAGCAAGGAGCAAGTGATAGAACGCATATATAGCACACATGTAAGTTTATAAACGTTGCGTCTGATCGCGAAGCTGCTGCAGAGTCGGCGACGCGTCTGAGCTAAACGAGGCGACCGCTAAATAGCAGGCCGCCCCGATCGACCCTGCGACCAGGACCGATTCAATTAAGTTCGATTGACAGGATCGCTAACAAGGAAATACGCCCTGTATAGGAGATAACGCTGACCGACCACCAACGACAAGCGAACGCCGTGGAATCAATGCAGCTTGGGACCAACGAACCGGACAGGCTGTAAGTTGCGATGCTGTTGGGAGTTGGAAGTTCAGTGTGTTATGATGTCAGCAAACGATAACGATAAAAACCGCAACAAAATCGAAACGGCGCGCCGAAATAGTCCCCACGTCCCACAGGTCAATGCCGTCGTCCCACGTGTCACAGGCTAGCTCGGACTGCGAGAGGTTCATCTGACTTATTTTGCAGCAAATGCAATCCTGTCGCCAACTGGCCAATGATTTAACGGTGGCAGAATAGTCCACAAGCTGTATTGAAGGCCGAAGAGACGACACTGTTGACTTTGTGTTTGGGCCAAGTGCACAGAACGCAAATACCGAAACCGACAATTTGCCCAAAATAAACAGTTTTCTGACGCGTGCACTCGCGGCGCCTTCGATTTTTGATTTGAAGCCGCGACGTTGCCGTCTCGACGGCAGACTGCGACGCCCAGTGCACACTCGTCTAGACTGTATCCATCGCCAGAACGTCGATTCTTCTCCACGTCCTGTGTGCGCGGCTGCCATAACGGTCGGCGCAGGTCCAGGTATTAGTCGTAAACGAGTTCTGACGGCGCTGCGCGGTCGACGCGACACGACAGCGACAAATCAAATGAGTACGAGCGGCCAGCAAGACGGGCAGCAATAATATGACGCAGCCGTCGCCGAAATGCTGTCGGCCCTCCCGACCGTCCACGGAGAGGCCATTGCCGGCGACTGTCGTAGGCCGGCGTTTGCGGTCGACGCAAATCGACGGCGGCGAGTCTGGATCGATAAGTGACGGTCAGCGGTCGTAGCCGCGGCGGCGGCGGCGGCCTTAAACGCCTTGGCGGCGACAACGGTCGACGGACCGTGCGAGAGACCGTCGATAGCGCGATACGCTCGACGGAGCTGTGTCGTCTTCGGGCGCGCTGAAGCGGTTCAATGCGAACTTTGCCGGCGTTCGTCGCGCTGGCATAATATAATTCGTGTTGTTTGGTATTTTGTGACGTTGTATAATTGTCTTGTGTCATTTCAACCTTACAAGGTTGCATTGCAATAAATATCTTATCTTATCTTACTGGCAGCCGAGTTCAGTTCGCTCCGCTGGGCGACGTCACGCTATACTGGGTATAGTATGTCCTACGGCCACTGGCGTCGTTTCACCTAATAACCAGCTTCACGCGACCGTTCCCGCTCCCCTACGCAAGGGACTCAGAGATCCGTGGACTGTAATACCTCGTCAGCCTTGAAGCGAGAATTAGATAAAGAATTGAACGAACTTGGTCCGTTTCGCTCCCTGTCATTCAAAGCCATTAAGCATGTCCATAAAATCAGTATTTCGAAGAGCTGCCGCAGAAGAATGAATCGTAGCTAATTTGATGCATTTGAGCATCCCATCATCTCCATGCAAGCTGCATTATCTCAACTCTACAATTTAGTCTGTCGTTTTGCGTTGTACACTTGTCCTACGTTTGTTTTGAATTTTGAACTTTTAAACTTTCATCCACTGCTTATTATCACACTTTCATAATCGTCATGTGTTGCGTATTCCAAGCTATTCGGAAAAGTATATGAAAACTACACTGTGTCTCGATAAAAAAGTTCACCCTTTTTGTTTTTGCAATAACTTTCCCAACTGTAAATCAGTTCAAATAATTTCTGGCAGAAACATAGCTGAGAAAATTTGGAATAAACTGACACATGGTAATTTTGACATGTCTTCGTTATGCGCCATTATTTTATGTCACAAAATGACACCCATTTTTCTCTCAATTCCATAACGTAAAAATTCTAATGCCGCATTTCAGACAGTTTTCGCGATGATGAATTGATGATACCGTGATAGAAGTTGTTTTCTTTAGTCTCTGAATCATTATAAGTGTCATTATTTCTACACGATGAATGATAGGCCCGCTTAGTTCTTTGGTTAATTACTTACTTAGGCTACTTATTCAGATACCAAACGCGTGTTGCGTGGTAGCAGATGATGCTTTTGTACAAACATGGGCTTCAGCGACGAAGATCCAATTTTGACAGAAAATTTGTACATTTTTCAATGTTATGGAGCAAAAACGTATTATTTTATTGTCGGATTTTCCGAATAAAGTTTAGAGACTGTTAGTAGGGACTGAACAAACTTTTGAAAAAGCTGTGAAAAGCTGGCAAGACGAAGCAGCAGGTGCAGCGGACGACAACATTGACGCTCTCATGTTTTTCTATTCTGTAGTATTCATACACAAACTAGATATTATAAGAAAGGAATACGTCATTTGGTTGCAAATTTTCTCGGCTGCAATATCACCAAATATTATTACAATCGGTCAGCAACTGACCGAGTAATCACTAAAACGAAATGGGTGAACTTTTTTGAGACACAGTGAAGATGATGTTATTAGTATTATATCGAAAATTTCAGAATTATTGTAACAAAGACCAACGGTACAAACAAGCAAGCAGGTCACATGCGGCCATTAAAATCTACGGGGCAGCCGTCTTGCTTTGATCGCATAAGCTTACGTTGTCGTCGTGGATTACTGGCAACTAATGCACATGAAAGCGAACATGCACACACTTCGTCGATGACGAGGTTTGCCACTGACACAGATAGTTCAGCCTTATAGCATGGATTAATAATGACTGCACACCGTTTGTGAAGATGGATAAGGTTACAGATTCAGGTATTAAGCCAATGGATTTGCTTATAGATTTCAAAGAATTACAGGATTACATTACCAATTTCCACAATATGTTAATAATGCTTTCGCGTGACATCGCCCTACATCGTTGTGTAGTGCGCGAAGACATATAATTAATCTTGACCTCCGCCAAGGAGGTTATGTTAAATTCATCCGGTGTTTGTTTGTCTGTCTGTCTGTCTCTGTTTGCGTACAACTTTGTGTAAAAAAACTGATAGGATTTTCAGGAAAATTTTATCCCGGACAATGAAGATGCCATTAAATTTTAGAAGTAATCCGCATCTTGGTCCGGAAGTAGAATAGCTCCGCCGCACTCTTTATTGTCTATCCAGCCACACCTCCCTGCTGCCGTGGCCTGCAGCGGTCTGGTGCTATTTATAGCTAACGACGTCACTGTCTAAGCTCGTACCGGAACTCTCTATAGATCTTCCATTCCACAATAAATAAGTAAACCATCGTTACTGTAGTCACCGGTAGATCTGGATCAGGGTGTAGGAGTTTTTTTGAACGATTCTTCAACATTACAATATTCAGCAGTTTCTCCACAATGTGGCTTTGGCGGAGGTCCAGCTGCGCTATCTGTATGCTGCTGTTTGCCTAGAATTAATATATTAAATGCCGTAGAGATGTGTTGCTTGCCGCATGCCTCCATATAGAGTCGGTCGGCGCAACCCGCGGAAGTGCATAGGGGAATTTGAGGAACCAGAGCTGGAAATATGAATGGGGAAAACGGGAGAAAAGCTGGTGGAAAGAAGAGGAGAAAGCAGGAGATAGCGAAGCGCTATTATCAATAGAATAAGTGTCATTCGCAATGCATTACAACTTGAGGCCACCCGACGTTGAGCCAGTCACTCTCGGCCCAAAACCCACCAGCCTACACATTCAACATTTCCGCAACTTTAGCGTACCCATAATGCACCAGCGTATCAAATATCAACAGCACAGATCAATGCGCTGATGACTTGTTAATGATTTGGCAAATTTTCCCTGAAAGGGATATTTCGGCAATCAGTGTATTTGGCCAAATTTGTGCTGTGCATGCGTAGGGACTGCAATTTCTGAGGTTCAGAAAAAGTTCTGACATCGCCGTTGGATTCAGCGACGCCGATTTCCTGTGATTACAAGAAACATATTTTAGCGATCGGTAGATAGATACTTACCCGTGTTTTGGCTGAGTTTTTACTGCGCATGGACAAGAAAGAACTGAGTAAATTTTGGAAGTCATCCGCTTCTGTCCGCTTCTGGATCACGAAGATCCGTCAACTGAAGAACTTGGCCGCACTGCGATCTCCGAGTGCTCAGACAGACAAACAGACAAACAAATGCCGGGCAAACCGCCACGCCTCTTTGCCGCCGTGGCCTCACTAAGCTGGTACCGGAACTCTCCATAAACAGTGGATTGCACAATGGATAAACCAACGTAGGACACTTCTCCATAATTTGGCCTTGGCGGATGTGCGCTCTGTGAGTCCTCTTGTTTTGTAGTGCACAGAGTGGGCCAAAAATGCAAGCTGCGGGTTATAACTTCGTTAATTATGGGCCAATTTAAAGAAATTCCACTGTTAGAAAGCTTACTAAATTTCCAGAAAGATGCATATAATATTTGCCACATACCTTCAAAATGTTACCACTTTACTTTGAAAAATGGCAAACAATGTAAGGGCGCATCTGGAATTTTGCCAATCACGGGGTCAAACACAGTGATAAGCACGTGCATAGAATAGTTAACATTTAACTAATAAAATACATCTTTCTGGAAATTTAGCAAGCTATCTAACAGTGGAATTTCTTCAAATTGTTGCATAATTGGTGAAGTTACAACCCGCAATACAACAGCTTATTCTTTGGCCCACTCTATATATTATTTCGCTGTAGCGTCTTGTGGATATATCATACAAGCTCTAATCTAAACACCATTCATAATACATAAAAATAATGCTTCCTGTTCCTTCCGCTTTCATACAATATATAAAATGTTAATGTAGTATGTACTTGTGTAGAATTAAAGGTATATGCTTGAAAGAAGGATAAGCCAGTAGGAGTTTAATATTTGCATGGCGGCGGAATATGGCAACGTCGCATGCGCAGGAGACCCGCAGAAATGGTTCCGTCTGCGAGGATTACGACCAAGCGTTCGGTGCCTGCCGGTGAGTAGATGAGGCGTTGTTTCCGGGCAGTCACCGGCGGTCGCCGGGCGTTCAATCCTGCCGACGCCGTCGAGCCTCCAATGCCTTCGTGTGTTACACCGGCGCCAGGCGTAATGGCAAGTCAGTCTGGCAGGCGTGGATACGCGCATCGACGGGAGAAGTAATTAAGCATTAGTCGTCTGACGCTCGAGCGGACGCCAAGTCGACAGCCATTGAGCGACGGCGACGGCGATGCCGACGAATTAGCGGCATAGACGGCTGCCGCGCCGAGACCGCCGAATGCCGTTCATCGCCCATACGAATGTGGCCGGAATCGATCGACAAGATCACGGAGAGAACCGGAAGAATTCATGTAGTCAGTGGCAAACGGTCGGCGGCGTTAGAGTAGATCAGAACGCACGCCAAGTGGTTGCTGTGCTGGTTTATGCCGGCGTCAGTCGTGGCCGTGACCCTGTGTCGTCCATTCCTCTGGCCTGTCTCCACCATAACCTTGCCGTTCTCGTCGCTAGTAAATTTAACTATGTAGACCAACACACGTTGTTCGTATGCACGCCGTCGCCATCAATCCGATAAGTGTCGGGAGCGTTTACTACGGACGCTGCCTATTTTACACAGAACGGTTGAGGTCACAAGCAGTAAGATGTGTAGGGCGGCGGCAGGCAAATGCGTTCGCCGGCAGGTTGTCTCGATACCGGATGTGTTCATTCAGCGGGCGACTTTGGCGAGTATTGGACGCGCACATTACGCGATGAAGTGGCGATGTCTCTAGTGCAGTATATAGACCGTTGTGAAGGCAGCTCTTGCTGCTATTTCCCGTTTTACAAATGTCGCTGCACACGTTCGTGAGCTGTATGCCAGATGCATTCCGTTTGTCCTTGTCGCCTCGTGCGGCGCGGTATTCGCATCGCAGCATTGTCGTATGCACGTTTAAAACGTACATAAACTGCTACGAATAAGCTGAGAAAATGATCGAGCGACAACTGTGAGGATTAGCTGCAGTGTTGGAACGATCATAATGGACCAGTACGGTAAGTATATTCCATGCCGGAGAATGACGTTTCCGGGCTGCGCACTGTGCGGAATCAGTTATGCGAGCTTCGTCTCGGAGCCGCCTTTAAGCCAGTTCTTATGCCCACTAACTACGCCAGACAACGCTACGCGAACATTAACGCCGTTGTGATACGGCAATTCGTCACTTGGAGCCCTGCCGGGCCGGGCCGGGCCGGGCCGGGAGCGCGTTCGGCCATTCGTTCGCTCAATAAGCCATCTCGGCTGCGGAGTTAATAACCGTGTATGAGCAATGGCGAGCCGCGGCGGCAGGAAGTTGCCGCCGAATGAAGGAACGAAGAACGATGCCCATCGTTACCGACGAATGTCATGTCTGATTTGAAATCTATTCACTTCACGTCGTCCCCGCCACCCGTAACCATGATGACCAGCCGCATGCATCATGCTGCTATTTCTGTCTTCGTCTCATATTGCTGCATGTGCTCTCGCGTGATCACAAGGCTTCCACATAAACGCATGTCACCTTTCAGTTTTCAGTATATATATATATTTTTAACTTTGTTTCCAAAGGTGACAACATATGAAAACAGTGCGAAGCACACAATAAACAACGCAAACAATAAGCACGAACACGGTGCTACTGTCAATTATTAAATAAATTAGTAAATTGCAAGCGTCAGAGTTTTCGCGGCGATTGGTCCGTCATCTCTACCGCAGATCGAACAGTGTTAATTTGTTTCCTGTCCTGTTGTTTGAGTTTTCTGACGCTAAATTTTTAACATAAATCTAGCTATTCTGTACCTGTATAATCCGGCGCATTGTGTTTGGTGAACATTCGGATTGAAAAACAGCTCTTTTACAAGACGAATGTATGTTAATCTATGATTGGACATATTAGGTCGCCGGACGTATGTCGAAGGGCCTTGTATTTTAGTGTTAAACTTTTTGCCAACCGACCTCCAATATTTCAGAACGCGAAGCAGCCCTCTGTCAAAGGTATATCATAGGTTATGTCTTCGGTCTGGCACGAAAAATTTCATACATTTATTTTACCCATCCTCCCTAAAATTCACAGAGGGTAAAAAGTGCGAAATTTGGCCTCGATTTTTGACCAAGTCGGCTTTGAGGTGCTCTAGTTTCAAAACGCAGCAACATATCTGAAATCTAAAACATATGTTGGAAACAACGGTAATTTTGGCCTATATTCGCCCAAATTCATTTCAGTTCGATCCTCCCAACTCTGAGAACTATGGGCTCATTGGAGACTCCAAAAATTGTTTAGCCATGCATTGTCTCACTGTGCCAAAGAACTGTAGAGGTTAGGTCCCAAGCTGATCTTGAAAATGTGACTCAGACATTTTGCCCATCCCTCTCCTGGTGTTAAGCATTTCGAACCCAGTCGCCTCTGAGCCGCACTCGTTTCGAAACAGAGCAACACATCAACTCTAAAATCATTTGTTGGGAACTCCTATCATCGGCCTCTGAGCTACCACCATCGGTAGGGGGTGGTGTGAAAAAAACAGACGAAAAACATTTGCCAAATCATCAATAACTCAGCCGCATATTGCCCGATTGTGCTGAAATGAATGAATGAATAACTGAATGAAAGTGCATTCATTTTAAGTGCGTTTAAAAACCGACTAAGAGCCGGCTTAGTCTAACACACCATGCAAACAAGTTGAGCAGAATAAAAACATTAAATGGCCCGAGACTCCGTGGAATCAGTCCGGTAGGAAAGGAAAATGTCTATGGAGGAAAGAATCTGCCGAAGAGCTGGTGTATTTTGGGCCTCGTAATTAAAGCCCAGACCAGACTACTAGTGCGACGTCGGGCGGCCTCAAGTTGCAATGCATCGCTGTTTCCACCTTTTGTAGTTATTATTACTACTACATGTATTATTAGACACGAAGATGATTAGGGGCGTGACGAACAGAAGGAACATTCACCACCGCCCGGCGCTGTTGTCGAGTTTCTGTAATTCCGACGCCGGATACAAAACTCCAGACTTACTTACTTACTTATTTACTAGAGATGGGCCGAATGTCAGATTATGACATTCGGCCGAAGCCGAAGGTTTAAGCAGGCTCACCGAACGAGTGCCGAACGTTCGGCCGAACTTCGGCCGAATGTTGTGTGCTAGGATGAAACAACGTTTTTTACTGGTGAGCGCACTGAGCGGCCAGAAAATGTCGTAGTAAG
>Ga0049105_1000598_pt1 | contig 13193 bp, 6 predicted proteins | sample WorMetvaBAHAMAS1_FD_61260 | JGI IMG/M metagenome (GOLD analysis project Ga0049105, IMG submission 61260) | Worm MetaG Olavius vacuus BAHAMAS.1 | ecosystem: Host-associated > Annelida > Digestive system > Unclassified | place: Germany: Marburg | collected 2013-04-09
AAGCTTCTTTTTTGCTGGCGTCTAAACGTTTCGGCATAAAACCCGACATTAAGCATTGTCTCTTGTTATCATCAGCTTCAGAACTAGTAGCCTTGGGACGTTTTCCCTTCTTGTTTTTTTCGTCCGCGTCTTCCTGTTTCAATCTATCGTATGCTTTACGGTGTTTGCGATACAGGTGAGTCCACAAGTGCATAGGCGTAGATCTGTCTGGACTTCTGGGGGACGCATGGCGAGTGCCGAAGGTGGGTCCGTGTCGAGTGGGGTGGCATATGGGGAGGGGTGTCCCCTCTCCAGCCGACTAGGGTCTGGGGGAGCGTCGTGAGCTCCCCCAGTGGGGTCCGGGGCGGAGCCCCGGCCGAAAACGCGATTTCGGCGTATTTTGAAGGCCACAGAACGCTCTTTTTTGTACCTATATGACGAAATCTGGGGGGGGGGACAATTTGTATTAGCGTCCCCCCGCTCCAAATTCTGGGGGGACTTGTCCCCCCTGTCCCCCCGTGATCTACGCCCATGCACAAGTGGGACGTCGTCCCAGTCGCCGGTGCCACAAAAGTCTTCTGGCACAAGTTACAAACATAGTTCTTGGCTTCCGTTTCTTCCTGTGTAAAATACTCTTTTGTTAATGACATTCTAACTTTATGATTTTATTTTACTTCTGTTTTATTTAACTAAGTAATTTATAAGTTATTTTACTCGTACGAAAAAAGTTAAGTGCAGATGACAGTTGTTTACACGTTACAGCGATGTACCATGTATTCCATGTTATTTTGTATTTGCCACGAACGAGAGTGATGCACGCAACTGAGTACTTGTTATTCATTTCAATTCAGTCCTAAAACGCGATAAATGCCGTTGTACGATTATTTAACTCCTAAAAACGACTTTAAACGCAAATTTAACCGCCGCCAATCGTTTCTTTACAAAGGACGATTGACGGTGCGGACGATTCGAAAATTTCGAACCGGATCATCAGTACGAATCGAATCACGAATCGGAAGTTCGATTCAAACTCGAATCGGCCGTATATACCACGCAAGCCGTACTCGAACTCGAATCGAATCTCGAAGCTTCGCAGGTCCCTAGTAACTATAGTAGTATCATGGGCAATATTATCAGGAAAAACATGTTTTGTCTGTTTCGTCATCGTATTTTGTCAAATGTGTATATTTGTTTAGTATGTTTAACTGCAAATTGTATATAGTTTGTACTACTAGTTTACTAAACTGATATACAAAGTTAAACAGAACAAAATTGATTGATTGATTGATTGATTGATTGATTGATTGATTGCAATGTTGAGTGGCGAAGCCACTGGAAGCTTTGAAAAGTTTGAACTCCAACGTTATGTTGGGATTATTGCACGAACTATAAGACAGTTTTGGGTAACATCATCATATTACAGCCGTCCTATTGTACATAGTACGATACTACATTAACTGAAAAGGCGACCTGCAACTCTGGCCTCTGATCAGTTGACCTAAAATGTGGTTTAGAAAATAGGTTTTTATTTAAGCTGTGTTTAAGTCGTTCTGTTTGTTCCGTATTCGTTTATTGTGTAAGGTAAAAACGCAACTTACAACTTATGTTGTAAAAAGCGACTAACAGTTTTACGTAAAGCTAGTATCGTTTGAACCTTGACGTACCATGCTATTCTGATTGCGCATAGACTAAAGACATTTAAATAGCTATTGTTAGTGGATGATATAACGACGAATGTTTCAGCGGCAATACTGCGGTGTAACCGCTCAAACTGCAGCCAGTTTGCGTCGCCCAAACGTCTTGATTGGCTGGTAAACCGGCTGAATGGCTCATCTTCGAGAGGTTGGCTTCACAGGCCAGCATAGAGCCGGCCTGCCAGCCGCTAACGTAGATAGCTGATTACGTCATCCTGTGCGTCATCATGTGCCGATTTCTCATTGGTGGAATCGAGATGACGTAATTAATTACAACACGTGACACAACGTGAAACAAAGAAACGTTGATGGAGCGCTCCGGGCAACGTACTTGTGTCCTTTTGGTTCAAAATGATCCGAGTCAAGTACGATCCCAGGCCACGTGCTCTGAGGTCGTGGCTTGACCTAGATAGCTTTGATTGACAAGACAACACAAGTAAATCGCTCGAAGTACTCGGCCTCTTTTATGGACACGTCCATTGTTATTACACAAAATCTAATATATTATATAAATATTTGTATCCAATCCCATTTTGTCCTCAGAAAACAAATTTGAAATCGAAATAATGATAGAAGGGAAACTTTAAACGAAGAACTATTTTAACTATGAGTCAAGAGCGTGAAATGAACTGGATTGGATTGGATTGGATTTTAATTTATTTAGTTTGTATACTGTAAATAAAGATGATTATAAATGTTTAAACTCCCAATTACGTTTAGATTTCGAAAATCGTTCAGAGAAACGAGAGAACGAAAGCAGTTTTAAAGTAAAACATAATGCACAAAAGCGTCAGATTCGCAAGAAATCGGCACATAATGTTCGGCCTCTTCGCATTCGCCGGATACTGACCACTGACCAGTAACTTTTTTGTTGAATGTGTTCGTTTATTGTGTGTGTGCGTGTTTAGCTGCTTTGATTCAGGGCAACCATAGAAACTGTACGCAGTTTGCCTCCTCTAAACACATTGATTGGCTAGTGCGTAGGCTCGAGGGTCAGGAGTCGTCGAAAGGTATAGCTAGAATTATCGCGCTATCGGACGCCTGTTTCATTTCTTCCATCCCTGCATTTATCTCTAATCCTAGTTAATCTACTGAAAACACCGATGCCGTGTCGTCTGTGATCGCGTTTACATAGTCTACCTGTTGATTGGGTTGTTACACCTAGCGCACCAGCACCTGCTTGTTACCATGGTTACCAGGTGGCATGTTATTCAACTCCAAGCGTTAGTTGCTGTTTGCATGCTGTTTTCAATCACCGAGCCGGTGAGATTCCACACACCTTCCCGTCTAATAATCATGATGAATAATGATGATGATGATAATGATAATAATGATAGTAATAAATAATAATACTTAGAAAAATGTTTACAATGCTGTCAACTTGACAAAGTCATTGTGAGTGTGAGAGTTCACCGAGGTGACCTGGTGAATGTAGAATTAGCTAGTTGCCTACTTCCGGCACACCCCACAATACGTAATTGGCGATCGTTTGGGTGCGTTCTGTTATTGAACCAGATTCATTTGAAAACAATGTATCGTTCGACAATACTACTCCGATTTATGTGATCAATCTGCGCTGGAAATTATGGTATAGGATTAGGGTTAGACTTAGAGTTGCACTATTTTAGCATTTTTAACGGAGAATAACTAAGACCAGCACTTTACCTTTCGCGAATTTCACGGAAGGTAACATCTTGCTGAAAGAACGCACCCAAACGATGAACACCAAAATAAAATTACATATTCTAGGAGTGGCTATGAATAAATTAGGCAACTAGCTAATAGTGCCTAAAAGCCCCTCTCCCGTTTTTCTTCCGCTCGATTCTCGCGTCTTTGGAGCTCGGCGTTCCCGTTCCTTTTCATTTACGACTCGAACACTGCATTCCAACGTGTGTTTTAGCTTCTGTTTTAACCCTTTAGCATTTTACACCATTGGACAAAAATTATAATAATAATAATACACACATTTCTATACCGCCGTAAGTTCGTAACCACAACGCGAACACGAAATCTAGCAGTCGGCGACCAGAAACCTCTTAACTGTATCTTTTCGTATAACCGAATCATAGCAAACGTGGTACTGGTTTTGACTATATAAGAATTATTCAAGCCAGTGTAAAAGTGCCTAAGTTATCGTAAGAACTAAGTGACCAAGTTTCTTTTGGACATCCTGTATGTTAGTGTTGATTTGCATGATTTCTTGTTACGCATGCGCTTGCAATATTTGGTTGTTTCGTGTGTTTTTACTAACGAACGGATTGTCTAACGCTTGTTTCTTTGCAACGCACTATTAATTATGTCTGTCTGTCTGTCTGTCTGTCTGTCTGTCTGTCTCTCTGTCTTTATATCTAGGCTACCTATCTACCTCATAGACGAAACATGTTATACAAAATAAAGCAAAAGGGGCTGTAAATTTATTGTTAATTGAAAATACTAACATTTTCAAACGTTGCTAAAATACAACTCGCAGTATTTTCCGTTTATGCAAACAATATAATTTTTTAATAGTAAAATTTACATTTAATTTAAAAATGTACTTTTAATTTACACTCGACTAAGGCTACAAAGTGCTTTAAAAGGACTAATATACGAAATGTAACCTATGTTTAAATATTACACGATTTAAATTAATTTCACACTCTATTATCAAACTGTCAGTTTTCTGAAAATTTTAATAACATAAAGTTAGAATAATGCAGCATGTTCATAAACGCATTTGTAATATTTTTTTACATAAGACGTAATAAATATTTACTATATATCCATCTTTGAAATGCATAATAAATAAAATAACTTAATATTATGCTTCGTTCAGTAAATTTGAAAGAAATAACTGTTTTATGTGCACCGTTTATTTCCTTGTGTCATACTAACAGAAATATGATGTAGCTTTTGACATTATTTCATAATAAGCAGCTGTAAACTGCACAATATTTGCTTTTACTAAGCAAATATTCAATTTTGCTAGTTTAATGTTTTTTATTAAAAGGGCTGTGTGCGTATGTTTCGTTTTACGTAAATTTAATTCATATCAATGCATCACCGCCCTATGGCTAGTACCATATTTTTCTGCTTGCTGACAGCGAGACGTGTGTGAACAACTTGTCCGCGGTCGTTATGTGCCGTCAGAACAGCCGTCAGTCGAAGCCACGATCTCTTCATTGCAACTGCGACATTCTGATAATTACACCACCGAGCCGTACAAGTCTGGCGCTGATGTATGTTCGAGTGAATTGACCCGACTAAAATGAGGTGTAATTCTGACTGATCGCCATTGTCGCAGGCGTACGTGCTACGTACATGATCGGCTTGACTACTGCAACGCTCTAGTGGGGACATCAGCTGGCAATCGAAAGGCTGCAATATCGGGAACATGACGCGGGAACCATTTCACTCAAATTCTACTCAGCCTATGCTGGCTTGGTGCGGCGGAGGACGGTTTTCAAGACCACAATCCTTGTTCCTTGTGTGGAAAATTGAAATGTATCCACAGCGTGGCTCCTGCTTATCTACAGGAACTCTGCTTACTGGTAGAAAATGTCCTCGATCGTTCTCAGTTATCGGCCGATCGACTGGATGCATCCACCTGCTCAGAGTACAGATATCAGTTGACAAGCCTTTTCTTTTTCTTTCGCTTTCCACCGGGCTCACAATATGGAACAGTTCGCCGACGGCTGAAAACTCCGATTAACTCCGCCGCCGTTGTGCCGTTGTGGTGTTTTGCGATTCTGGCGCCGTACAAATATTTTATTTTTCATTTGTCGTATTCTTGCTTGTTCCTGTTTTGTTTGCTTGTGCTACCATATTATATGGTGAATAAAGATGAATATAAATGACCTAACGTACTTACCGAAATGGCGAATATACGCGTATTACCAGTGTGAACGGTAGAGTGAGAAGCTCGAAACAGATTCTCCACCATCCTACAAATGTTATCACTTACTAACTAACTTACTTACTTACTTACTTGGAGCCGGCCGGCGCTGTGACTGTGTGCAGGTGTATTGGACGTGCTCCACTGTGTTCTGATCGACAGTCCCGAGGCTCTCAACGTCATCAAAGAACAACACATTCGCACCGTCATCTCACTCATTGACAAACACGGCAGAGATCCCAAGGTACGTTTACTAGCCACGGACCTAGTTCCAAATTTCCTGCAGTATTGCTGAAGATATGGAGGACACTTTGTTTAATAAAATAACCCATTACCACTACCATATCTTGCAATCTTATCTGCCAGCTCGGCCACATAGACTATAATCTTCAGAGAACGTCATCACAACAAGACTTTAATTCTTGAAACTGCTGATTTGAACTAAAGAGCCTTCTTGATCCGTAACCTGTAAAAGACTTTATTGACTGCAACTCTATAACGGCCTAACACCCCGATTATATTTGAGGCCCCACTTGAAATTTATTTCACAACCCCATAGCTTGCTGTTGTTGCTCTTCTAATACTGCCTTGACGCGCACGGTAGCAACATGGTAGAAACTCCAGGTGTAGCTTATAGCTTATGGTAGGTAGCCTTGCTTGCTGACAGGTACCGAAGCTAACAATTTCTTGTACTACAAAATTCTTTCCCGGCCTTCCATCACCAGTAAGGTTTCTAGCTCATCTGGCTGAGCTAATGTTATAAATGGTCAAAAGCTGTCTGCATGTCTGTGTGTTAACCACGGTGGGACAAATCATAACCGCTACACGTGGAGACTTCTAATCCTGCATGCACGTTCCTATTGTTATCACAAACCAAAACTAGGTCAGTTTGACCCAGTTTACTGCGTTTGTAGGCCATCTTACTAATATAGTTGTCCTGCCAGCTGAGCGTTACCACTCATGGGCTTCAAGTTACATACGTTGAAATAAAATGAAGTCGCTTCTTACTTCTGTGCTCGTTGTCATAAGGCTGGCACTATGGAAGATTTTACTGATTATTGACTGATTGATTGATTGATTGATTGATTGACTGATTGACTGACTGACTGACTGACTGACTGACTGATTCATTCATTGATTCATTGATTCATTTATTTATTTCATTGATTGATCGATCGATTAATTGATTGATTGATGTGCTAGGTGTTGGATGTGCTCTGTTCACTGTGTGTTGGTAACAACGTCGCGGTGAGATCGAATCAGAATCTTATCATGAACAACTTGATGCCTGGTCGCGATCTTCTGCTTCAGACCAGCGTCGTCGACTACGTCTACAGGTAGTATACTGACTGACTTTTTCTTCCGAGATGTGTAACCCAACAGAACCCAATCTACTGTCGGAAGAATTACAGCGAACTCGAACAGAACCCGAACTCTATGGATTGGACTGAGCAAGGTTTAATGTCCCACTCGACACATTCTATGTCATTTCGGAGACGGTGGAGTGACTGCGGCATCAGCCAGGATTGTAGCTGCAGTCACAGCCCACAGTGCGTGCGGTGTTAAGTAATGTGTGCGCGACCACTGTTGATAACATAAACTCTGTGAATTCTGAACCTGAACCGAACTTGATCTTTATTCCCATATCTATTTTCCAACAGCAGGGACAAATTTCCCTCTGGAAAATTCCACCCTTCCCCGGAAAATTACCGGACATTTCCTCCAGAAAATCCCCCGTTCAGTTTCCCTCGGACATTTCCCGGGACAAATGACCCCTTTTCCCGAAAAATTCCCAACCCCGGACATTCCATTCCGAACATTCCGCACAGAAAAATCTCCAGACATGGGACAGGTGAGCGTCACGACCCAGCTGCTTGTTTTTACAATCACAATCACAATCACAATGAGGTATTTGTATAGCGCCCCTTACAAAATTGGACAGCGGCGCTGAACACGTAAAAAGTTAATTTAAAAATGTTAATTAAAATGAAGTGTTGCTACGTAATAGTTAGAGTTGCGTATTGAGTTAGAAGCGGTTAACTATCAGTTACACCGTACGCCGCCGTAAATAGTAAAGTTTTGAGACGATGCTTGAAAGTTGCGACACAGTCCGTGTGACGAAGAGATACAAGATTCCAGTGTACAAATTGTCTTACTTACTTATTAACGGTTTGCTTTGTTAGCATGAAACCAAACATCTACGTCGGTCGGTGCGAGGGCTCCGCCATCTATCTCAAGTGGTACTTCGAGGCAATCGTCGACCACGTGGAGACAGTGTCACACTTGCCACCTCACATCCGCATCGGCTGGGCCAACACCGAGGGCTTCGTGCCGTACCCGGGAGCAGGTTCCAACTGGGGAGCTAACGGCGTTGGTGACGATCTGTTCTCGTACGGATTCGACGGTGTCAATCTCTGGACCGGTTAGTCGTCATCTTTGATCAAGATACGACAGTAACAATAATGAGCTGCTTTTATTCAGTTAAGTCGTAACGCTCAACCACATAGACACATACAACAAGCTGCCATGCAGGACAGCGCTAACTAGTACCGGCACGCAGGCCAAGTGCAACAACAGTGAAGGTTTAGCACGGGCATAAGCTGCCAACACAAACGGCGCTAATCGGTCACATAACCGACACCCGGCCGTAACCTCGTAGATGGCGCGACCTGAGCACGCATCGATAAACAGGTCTACTACATCATTTATCGACCCCGGAAGGATGACAGGCTGAGTTGGCCTAGTTGGCTGACCTGTAGCGGACGGTTTACCCAAATAGTGGTCATCCGTCGGTTGCAGGCCGAGCACAGGACAGGGTCAGTTCGCCGGCCAAAGACCGGCGTTCCGCCAACTGTGCTACGCAACCATTTATTTAGTTGGCGTGGCGGCCATAGCCGCCGACTCTCTGGGTGCTTCGGGGCTCGAGGACCCACGGTGAAAATTATGTCGGTCCTGAGCAGCCATCATAATCTGCCTCGGTTTTGCAATTTTCTGCGTCGAAACGCTCGGAAATAGACTCAGACATTAGTTTGTAACCTGTAGTGTTCTGTGTGGTTTCAAAGTATTCATCACATCACATCACATGGTGTAGACGGACGCAGACCCGAAGGCCTCTATATCCGAAAAATACACTGTAATACTTCTATTTATACGTTCAATACGAATTTATAATACTCCGGTTTCCCGTGCCAACGAGATCAGCTTTATAGTTATAAATTACTTTCTGATCTAACCAGAATTTGTCTAGACAATGTTTGAAAGTGTTAACAGTGTCAGCAGATACGGCATAGTCAGACGAACTGTTCCAGATGGGTACTACCCTGTTAGTGAAGTTCAAACGTCAAGTAAGTTAACACTAAAATACAAAATATGTCGAGTTATAATATTCATTCGTATGCAAAAAGTTCCAAAGAGTTTCGATCATATTCATGAAATCCTTAGCGTTTGGCGTGTAGTACGCATTTTTTGAAGTTTTTTCGCCAGTTGCTGGGCAACGCAAAATCTGGAGTCAGTTTTCCTAAGCGCACCTAGGACGATCTTACCGGCCAACCTTCAGCGAAATCATCCGAGCCGTTTTCCTTCTAGGTCATGTAGAAGAAAATTGTGGACGAATCACCATCACGACAGAAAGAAAATCGAGAATAAGGGCTATCTACCTATCCACCCACCGGACTTAGTCCATGGACTCCAGCTGTTTTTCGTTTTTCTCTGGCATGTCGGTTTTAACTTTGGCACTGTGTGCTAGGCTAAGCTGGCTTCTAGTCAGCTTTTAGGTGCACATTAAATAATTGCACAACATCATCATCATCATCATCATTATCATCATCATCTTGCAACTCCAGCCAGCAAAACTTTTGAAGCTGTTATACATTTGTTGGACGTGCTTATTCGTGGCAGCTGGCAAGTCTCGTACCGTACGAACCACACAGCAGTGTCTACAGAAAGGCGACATCATCGGTGTTTGTCTCGATCTCAGCATACCACAGATCTCGTTTACCGTCAACGGCATCATCGTCCGAGGCTTCTTCCGTGATTTCAACGTCGACGGAATGTTCTTTCCCGTCATCAGCCTCTCGGCTAAGGCCAGGTGCTCTATCTATCTTTACGTCGGATTTAAGACAAATCTTTCAGATCGAATCAGATTTTGTGACTCAATTAGTCATGGGAGTTTTTTAGTATCTTGTTCCTGTACTTTTTGTTGTTTTTTGTTTACGCTGTTATAGTTGTTGTAGTTGTAGTAGTAGTAGTAGTAGTAGAAGTTGTTGTTGTTGTTGTTGTTTTCTTCTTCTTTTTCGTTTTCTTTTTTTCTTCTTCATTCTTCTTGTGGTTGTTGTTGGTAATGTAATGTAATGTAATGTAATGTAATAACGATATTTGTGTTCGCGCATGTCTTATAACAGAAATTATGACGGCAGCGCTCCTGCATAATATCCTTGACAGAAAAGTCTTCTTCTTTCTCTTGTTTTTTCGTATTCTGCTTGTGTTTGTTCTTTTTATCCTTTGTTGTTGTTGTTGTTGTTGTTGTTTTGTTCTTGTTCTTCTTCTTGTTGTTGTTGTTGTTCTTCTTCTTCTTCTTTTTCTTTTTTTCTCCTCCTCCTCCTCCTAATGCTTCTTCGTTTCGTATTCGTCTTCTTCACGAACACTGCAGTGTTGAATGCATTTTCAGCGTGAGGTTTATGCTCGGTGGAGACCACGGCAGACTGAAACACGGTCCGCCAGAAGGTCATTCTCCGGTCAGCGAGTCTCTGATGCCGAAAGAGCGACTTCGCATCGAGCCATGCTTTCATCTCGGCAACATCCCGAAGGGTCTTGTGTGCGGTCCAGCCGAAGTGCGCGACTACACAGCCTTTGTGCCGCACCCCGTTGATACCTCACATGTTCGTATACGTTTCTATATTGCTTATTTTAAACTACCGTAAACGTAAATCAACTTAAACATTTCTTTTATTTTCGCCATACGTCGAGACGCGACAAACCCTGAATGAGAAATATCGACTCTCCACGCAGCAAACGCTACGAGGAGTCCATATATCTCACATAAGGGACGGCAACGCGCAGTTTTCGCTCGAGTAAATACAGTTTAATTACCTTCGTCAAGGAGGTCATGTTTTACCCGACGACTGGCGTTGGTCTGTTAATAACTTCACGTGAAAAATACTGACCGGATCTTTACCAGATCTTCATGAAAATTTTACCAGAGATGTATCTGTAAATTCGAAAGTACACGAAAAATTCGACATTAAATATAAAACTCATGCAAACTTGTTATGCCAAATGGTGAAGTATTTGTAGTGGATATTGCGAATTTAATGCTACATGGTTTATTTGTAGAGTGGAACTGTCGCATTTGTGGTATTCATGCTTGTTTCTGTTTTGTTTGCTAGTGCTACCATATTATATTGTGAATAAAGATGAATATATATCTGTGTACAAGGAAGAACTGATTCAATGTTGTAAGCTTTGTAAGCCTGTGGATCCTGATCTGGGAATTTTTTTGACAGATTCTTCATTCAAAATTGCGACATAGGGTATTTCCACAATTACGCTCTTATCTTCGGAAAAGCTGACTGGACCTTCGCGAAAATTTAACTAGAGGTGTGTCCTTGGGCAATGAATTCCACATTAAATTTTCTTCTGCGCTTTCCGAATTGTATTGTATTGATCTATTTAGCTGATGCAAAACTGCAAGAGTGTTTACAATAAACTTACTTACTTACTTACTTACTTACTTACTTATGCTTTTGTTACTAATAACACTATATTGTCGTATTGTGTTATTGTGATTATGACTTTCGTGTTTAGGTTCAGTTGCCGTCTTACATCGAGAATGTGAAGGAGAATGTTTACAATAAACTTACTTACTTACTTACTTACTTACTTACTTACTTATGCTCTTGTTACTAATAACACTATATTGTCGTATTGTGTTATTGTGATTATGACTTTCGTGTTTAGGTTCAGTTGCCGTCTTACATCGAGAATGTGAAGGAGAAACTCGCTGAGAATCTTCACGAGCTCTGGGCGATGAACAAGATCGATAATGGATGGATCTGGGGCGAGGTTAGTTTAAACTGTGGCGAAGTCATGAGAGGTTTTGGGGGTACAGACAGTTTGTAGAGTCTCGAAGACGGAGATCTCCAGTGGGGATCAAGGGTGGTGGTCCGGGGTGTCTTTCAAAGGATGAACGACTTGCTGGCTGTAGAAGGATTTTATATTTACAGAAATAGTAATTTGGGCCGTGATGTAAGGACAAACGGTGACTATTTATCATTATATCGTCGTCAAATTGGCCATTTAAAAACAGTCTGGAAACAAAGTCTATCTGTCTGCTGGGTTTGAACTATCACAACGACAAGTTTGTGACATTTGCGGGCCGTTCAGCCTGTGTCATAGGCTAAATAAGAATAACGATGGAATAGGTTTATACACAGAAGTTATAAACGAAGTCGAAACTTTAGGCACTATGTAGGAGATAACCCCTGCATCGCCACTGTGTAGAGAACCGCTGTAAGTTTTTTTGGCTAGGAGGCACTAGGCACCACGCATTTTTTTGCAGTTTAAGAGCCCGCCTATGAAACTCATTGCCCTTTAAACAATGACACTGTGAAAGTCTCGGAGAGTTCAAACGGTTGCTGACCTGTTTGTGGACATGCACTTTGTGACATTTAGTTAAGAGGGCCGTTAAGAAATCCTTTTACTTATTTACGTGTTTACTTAAAAGGCTTCTCCTGGTACAGAGAAGACCAGTTAGACAATATTTCTCATTTGTAGATCATAGTGAGCATATCGCAGGATATCATCGATTGCACTGCAGGCAGGACCTTATGTTTCGTGTGTGGATGGCAGGTAAAACTCTGTGATACCTTTGTTACACACGGGCCATATCTGAGCGCTTTCGAGATGTACCAGGATAAAACACTATACAAATTCACGTTACTTTACTATCCTTATGTTTTACAGTGTAGGATACACGACGACGCTAACACGGTCGATTAGCATTTACATAGCATATCTGTCAGTCACAGCCCTAACCTTCACAATAACCCTAACCCTAGCCCTACTAATCCTACTAACCCTAACCCCACCCCTACATAAATCTGCTGAGTGTACAAGGCTACTTTTACCGCTAACACACCCTGTAACCAGGGGAAAGCTCCCTCCGTGCGGCTGCTATTAAATTTATAACAGACGGTTCTAGCTGTGGCATACTAGGCAACTGGACGGCTTAGTGCATCTTTGAGTCTGCTAGGACTATTCGCGTTTTAGCATCTTAGCCTATGGGTATGATACAGAGGTGTGCGGAAATGACTTTCTTGTTCCCATTCCCTTCCCGCTCGCATCGAATCATTCCCATTTCCATTCCCACCCATTCCCATTCCAACACTGCATTCCTATTCCCATTTTTCCCATCACCTCTATTCCCATTCTCACCCATTCCCATTCCAACACTGCATTCCCATTTCCATTTTTCCCATTACCTCTATTCCCATTCCCACCCATTCCCATTCCAACACTGCATTCCCATTCCCATTTTTCCCATCACCTCAATTCCCATTCCCACCCATTCCCATTCCAACACTGCATTCCCATTCCCATTTTTCCCATCACCTCTATTCTCATTCCCACCAATTCCCATTTCAACACGG
>Ga0049105_1000599_pt1 | contig 13191 bp, 9 predicted proteins | sample WorMetvaBAHAMAS1_FD_61260 | JGI IMG/M metagenome (GOLD analysis project Ga0049105, IMG submission 61260) | Worm MetaG Olavius vacuus BAHAMAS.1 | ecosystem: Host-associated > Annelida > Digestive system > Unclassified | place: Germany: Marburg | collected 2013-04-09
GAGAGAGAGAGAGTTTATTTGCCACAAAATAACAAAAAACATACAAAATCATACTAAATATATCAACAGTGGCAGGCTACCAGATAGGTAAACCCATCAAGCTGGTCGCCTATAGTACTAGTTATATTAAATCTTAATATAAAATGTTAAAGGCCGTTAACTGCGTGAGGGCGCGGCGATGTTATCGTTTCGTCCGTCGTTATTCAGGCCGATACTCGTGCGCCGAAGTACCTGTATATACAAGCAGGTGGCAGTAGCGGTTACTATGATAACCGGTAGGCGGTGGTGTATCAATTTGTGGGATATTACGTCACTAGGGAGTGTGCAAGTTGTGGTATTCTTTGATGTCGCCGCACGCCTCTGTGCAGGCGACGGACCAATAGCAGAGTTAGTGGGCACCGTTAGATCGTTCTTGTGCTGAGACGAACGCATCCAAGTTACTTTTCCGTCTTCCATTCTGTCTGACTACGTACACATGAAGGGGCGTTATGTGTTTGTAGTGTCGGTTCTTTAATTATTTTTTTGCCAGGCATGCATGCACCCTTTACTGATTACACTACACTCCGCCCGTGACGACGCGAGTGGCGACCGTTGCCCCGCCGAAATCCCACAACTTGATACATCACAGGCATCAAAGGAATCCCACAACTCGATACATAATCCCGGTGGGCTACCGGAGGGGAGGGGGGGGGGCGGAGGGACAAAGGGCGTCCCCTTGTGTTAAAATATCAATGCAAGCAGAAACAGTGTAAAATAGAACTTATAATTAGACACGTCGGAAATTAGATTTCGAACTTTTTCACTTACTGTAGAAATTAGGGGAGGGATGGACGAAATATCTGAGCGAATTTTCCAAGTGCAACCAGGGACCCAATCTTTGATATACTTTTGGCGGGGCGCCGCTGTGCGGGCTTGGAAAGTGTTATAGTCTGATGGTTAAACAAGCACAGCGGTGAAACATAAGGCCTTCCGACTGTCGTCGAGTGGACTATAATGTAAAACGAATTACGAATATCACGCAGAGACGTGTACGCTGGATCAGTGGTTAAAGTGTAATGGGACGCAAGGGAACGCCGTTCCCCCACCTCCAACTTATGGCTCAAAGCGTTCTCCCACCTCAGAGTGTTATAATGCTAGGGAAAGGCATACGACCATTGTCAGGGGCCCAAACCTGAATGTAGCGTTCCCCACCTCCGATTTTGCACTTTAACCACTGCGCTGGATCGCATCATGACGTAAACACGTATACTTCAATGTCATTTGCATTTGCACACATTTTGTCACTGTTTGTAAGTTAGCGTGAGCAGTAATGAACAAGGCAAATGGGCGCTTGACTTCATTTTTGGCGGCTACAAACATGGTGAGGGACTCGAGCCAGATTAAGCCCCCGTGTGTGTTGACCACCAATGGCCGGTGGTCGTTTTCCATGCCAGTTTGAGCCTGTTTCAACTTCCGAGGCTGTGCGCACCACACGGAGCATACACTTTCTCTCTCGTTTTATTGCTGACACGTCCATAGCGTGCAGTTGGCTCGTGTTGCTGTCAGCAGCTGTTCATCTGCGCAGGATTATACCGCGCTAAAATGCGTACCGGTTGCCACCGAGCGGCGAACTACAGCTCATAAGGAACGCCAGGTTTCAACCAAGTTGCTATAAAAATGGCGTAGCCGGCTGCGGGTCGGTGACTTGTTTTCTTTTCGAGACACCGTAACACGGTTTGACCTTTTGAAGGTTCGACCTCAGACTGGTTCACCAGCTACACGTGACACGAAAAAGTTTCATATCGAGCGTGCTAGATACAATGTATTTTCCATGTTGCTCTCCGACTTTGAGCGGGTTGCTAACCTACTGCATGTTCAGGCTAGGCCCAACTCATCCTCCTACCCTCAGCGGGACGAGAAACGAGCAGTATCTAATCAGTAGTATGAGCTGCGAAGTAAGAGCCCAGTGTGGCTGACTAGAGCGGTGGTGTATCGGCATTCTGCACCGCGGTCTAATGACCGTTAAGCCGTAAGCTCGTAACTTCAGGGGAGCTAATGGTCACAGACTAGAGGGCAACGTCTTGTTTGTCCGATAAATTAATGAATTTAATTAAAATTTAAATTTAAATAAATTAATACAGAAGCATGCGCTCCACTGATCCTGACACAAATTAATTATTCGGAACATCGGGAAAGTTGATCTCAGTCCATGCCGGCAACTTGTTGACCACCCGCGAGTTGGCGTGGTATATAATTTCGGTCGTGTCTGTCTGTCTGTCTGTCTGTCTGTCAGACGATAACTTTCGAAAACCTCGACGTAGGAAGAACATATTTGCACATTCCGTGTATCTCCAGGTAATACGGGTCAAGTTTGTATATGAAGGTCATCGGGTCAGGTTCAAGGTCACAGGAGCTAAAAATTCGAAAATTCCTATTCCCGGAATGTAAAACTTCCAGCGGCAATAAATGCAGTTCCATAAAAACAGAGCCATGAAGTTTGCCTGTAGCGTAGGTTTTTCGACTACGGCGGATCGAATGGTGTGACCGCCATCTTTGTCACGTGACCGAAAGTGACCACGCCTAACTGAATGCACACACTCGCGGGTGGTCGGCAGTAGATGAGAAGGCAATCTTGTCACAGGCTGCGCGGTAGCGCCAGTACTGTGTTAACGGCGACCGCCTGAAGATAGAAAAATGCCAAAATTCTATTTATTATAGATTGAAAACCCCTAAGTCGATTGCCAAAAATTGTCATGGGTGATTATGTCGGCTGGACGACCCGCTGTGCCGAATTTGGTGGAGATCAGTTCATGGGGTTTCTGGGGAGATATGCGTTTTTAACTATCATTCTTTATATATACCTTTTTTCTTTGCCAAAACCAATTCTGTCTGTCCGTCTGTCTGTCTGTCCGTCCTTCCGTCACATTCGGGTGTTTTGTCCAGACGAATGAACACACGATTGTGCGGTTTACAGCATCAGGTAGGACAATAATTCTAGTTTCTGAAGAGGTAAAGTTTATCCGGATATTCGCAGGAGATCGGAAATGTCATAAAGTACACCAATTAAGCACGACAGACGCGCTGTGCTCTTCGCGGTAGCGGAGCTTCTGGTTAGGCATAGGCACTCAATATTGCGTTAGGCCAAATAAACAAGTCAGCCACGCGACGCCACGCGGTATGCCTCCGCCGCACGGACAACGGACGGTCGGCCATCTTTGTCACGTGACCGGAAGTTACCACGTAAGTCGATAGGTATCACTCCGCCTGAAAAGCGCATTTCACCTCGCTATGACCTTGACCTTTCACGTCTGACCTTGAACATCTTTTCAGCAATATACACTCGCATGATGAATATTTATGCCAGTAAGCTTCGAGGAAATTCCTCCACTAAATAGAGATTTTGGCACGCGAAATGGGTATTATCAATCAATCAATCAATTTATTAAAAGACACACAACAAATGTGCATGCATCAGTACGAATAGCATAGCAATGGTTACACGTATTTAAACAAACAATAATTAATAAAAATATTTCTTATATAGATTACTGTTACATTGGGGTAGTGCATACGAGTGAGCCCGATGACGCATATCATAGCACGGACAGCCGAACAGATGGACGGACGGACGGACAGCCGGACAGACAGCCCGAAAACACAGTGCCTGCTGTCGTCGTTTTATTGTTGTCGATGGAGTCATAACAAAGTACAACTCAGATAATAATGCACATACCACAGTTCAACAATATATAGTGGCTTATCGTTTTTTTTCCTCAGCAAAACGCCTCTTACGTAATAGAAAACTTCTCAACGATGGGCCAATAGCAGCTCGCATTCAAAATTTACGAAACCGGCTTTTTTCCTGGCAGATTTCTTTTAGAGTATGTGATAAGTACATAATTATAAGCGCGTTCAAGATTCCAGAATTTTGCAAGACACTGGTTTTTTTGTCGACGACCACAGGCACAGTGCCTGCGGTGCCAATGGCCCACGAGGAGCTGAGTGTTTAGGGAAGCTGAGGTAAACGATAGTCGTGACGTAATCACGGCTTCGACGCGACCTCAGCAGCCGTGATAAATTACGGAGACAACGACCTTACAATGCGAACAATGATAACGTCCCGTGACGATATCAGTACAGGAGGTTGTTGCGGTCAGAGCAGATGATGACGATGATGATTCCGACTACACGGCTTCAGCTGCTGCTCGGCTGACGCACGCAGCGCGTAGCCGGCGTCGAAAGATGATTTGCGTTTCCCGTTATTTATAACCGACGTTCGACGATAGTAACCGCGCCGTCGGCATGCGGCGCCGGCACACGCTGCCCGCTCGTTCCGCGTCCATTTGCCCACGCTGTCAGAGGCGGATTTAGGCATGTTCGGCCGAACAGGAGCTCCCACAAAAAGGGGGCCCAACAAAAGCCTAAACTGCCAGACAGCTGCTGCTGCAATAGTAGTGTACATTGCAGCACGGGTCCTCAACAAAATGTTGATGATGACTACTGTGCGTGTCGGGTGAAGGCAGTCGGGAGGGGGTATTCATATATTAGGGTTAGGGGCCTCCCATTTTTTCTGAACAGGGGCCCCGCTAGAAGTAAATCCAGCCCTGCACGCTGTAGGCCACGTCCGAAACTAACGCGGTGTTTTTTTCTGCGTTAAAACACTCCCGAAATAACATGCAAAATAAATCAATGGAAATTAATACGCGTTACTACATATGGTAACATAAAGTAAGCTTGCATTGAGAAACAACCATATTTGCTTCAATATTTAGATTTCATTCAACAGAAATAGGACGACATTTGCAGCCAGCAGACACGTTTCCTGGTCTCTAAGTCCACCAAAATGCGTTTTCGGTCAGGAATCGGCCGCAAACGCATTTTTGGTGCAATTTAGAGCCCAGGGAACGTGTCTAGTGGCTGCAAATGTCGTTCTTTCCCGCTGCGGACATCGCTTAGCTGGATTCTAGGGGCAACTTCGAGGCTGCAGGGGAAAGGAGACAGGGAAGAAGGGGTAAGCAAAAGAAGGAAAGGGACGGAAGGGACGGGAGAAAACCCTTTCTCGAACAAATTTCTGGTTAGGGCCAATTGCTGTAGGCCGTAAAAACGTAACGGTCTCTGTTTGACTGTAACTGATGTGTCCAATCGTAACCGGTCTCCATAAATTTCGCATTGTTTCAATTTTGAGTGAATGATACACGCAGTCTTAGACAGCCCACATCGCCCATAAACTGTGCGCACTTGCACGACTTGGCAAAACTAGAAACTAGTAGCTCAGCTATCGCAGAGAGACCGCGCTGCAGGGTGCTTTAGTTTTGGCCAAAAGTGGAAGACTGGAACGGGGAGACAATATATCTTCAACCACTGTGAGGTAATTGGCCAGCAAAGCTACGGAATTCTGTGAAAAAAACGCAAAATAAGAACAATTTTAAGCCGTTGAATGTCATCCAAGGTCATCGAGGTCGGTATCAATCGAAAGCCCGTATGCGACTTCCTATTAGTGATTAATAGTAAATGACATCCTATCTCATACCGTTTCTGAGTTATCGCAGCTTATTGCTCAAATTGTGGACACTACGTTTTTGAGGGACAACATACGATGTTCATCTTGGGCTGATTGGAAAGCGCTTAGTGGACTTCCTATTAGTGTTAAATGAACTTTCTCGCTATCACGGCGAAAATAGATCGAAAGCCGGCGATTTCGCTTCAACGCGGTCAGTTTAACCCAGAATAACATATAGAAGGGGTCGCTCCCCACCAATCATTTTTGCACGGTTAGTTAGGCCAATGAATGCGTTACAACTTTGTTGCTGACAGTTTTCACACAAAGAAACTTTGTAGCAGACTTTCTTTAAGCGATAGCGAAGTGCGATTTTAAAAGGAAAATGGCTGTTTTGTGTTTTTGAGGAACAACGTACGATGATCATCTTAGGCTCATTGGAAAGCGCGTAGTTGACTTCGTGTTAGTGTATGTTATTTGAACTTTTTGCTAGGTGTTACGGCTGAGGCGCTACGAGCGAATATCGGCTGAAAATCGGCGATTTTGCTCCAACGGGAGCCGGTTGACCAAAAATTTCACGTAGAAGGGGTCGCCCCCACCGACCATTCTTCGTCTCAGAAAACTGAGCTATAATGATATTTCGTGTGGTATCAAAATCTGGACAGATCTTTCTTCGGTTTTGTCACAATCCACGCGTTTGACGGACAGACGGACGGACGGACAGAATTCTCATCGCTAGACCACGTCTGCATTGCATGCAGCGCGGTTAAATTGAAGCAAATGTGGCTGTTTTGTAATGTAGGCAAACTGTATGTTAGTGTGTAGTCGCTTATTAAATTTTATGTGATTATTTTATTTCGGGGGAGGGGAGTTGTGGGTTGGTTGACAGCGTAAACACCTCCACTTACTACGGTCTTCATGCTGTCGCTGTGCACATGGTCACACTCCTTGTATCACAGCTAACACCAACACGTCACACTCTCTGTACAACCTACACGACTCCTACTCTTCCTCCTCCGCCGTCGACTCTCCGAACGTTTCGGAAGAACGCCGGCGCGCCGCTCCGGCAGTCCGCCGAGCGGAAAGTCCAGTTCTCTTTCCACGTCTTGGTCGGGTTTCTGTGATCGGAGCCGGGCGGCGACGGGCGCACGCAGCCGGCTGGATGGTAGGCTGCAGCGCGCTCAGACACACCTGATGAAGCAGACGGTTCGCTAGCCGTCCGACAGACCAACGAGTTTACAGCGTGTAGTCACGATGAGCCCTCTACAACGACGTACCGGACGTAGACACCGTTCTTGCGTTTGTTATTCTCCGTTGCGATACGGTCTTCGACCAAGCTGATGCCATTGATATGGCCACTTTCTTCTCTACGCACAAGGTACGACCTAGAGACGTTGTTCGACTGAAATTGTCTCGCCAGCATTTTCTTATTGTCACCAGGTCTTACTTACTTACTTGGACATCGTTGTACTTGGAGACGATGAGCTCTGTAGCCGTTTAGCTGTAGCTGCCGTCGTCAACCCTTTTCTACATGGCGTTTGCATGTTGCGTGAATGTATGTATAGGCCCTCTGTGGTGAGTGTGCACACGAGCAGCACGTAAGGAGAACCCTAACCCTAACCCTAACTCACACGATCACTGCTTACTCAGTAAGTGGAAATGTCGTACGTGTACGCATACTCATCTGTGCAACTATACAAAAGCCGTGTAGAAAGAGTTTACCGACTGCCATATCTCTTCAGTGCTGCTCCAGTCGTTTTTTTGCCGACATTTCACAGACGGAGCATCGATAATGCCTTGGTTGAGGAAACTTGTTTCATTCATTCACAACACGAATGCTGAAGAAATTCTCTGTCTCTGTAATGTGTTACATTTCTGCTTGAACAGCTTCAAAGGATGGCCTGTGAGACCGGTTGTAATATCAGCTACTTCAAAAAAATCTACTGGAGTCAATACAGTCGTTAAGTAAGTAAGTAAGTAAGTAAGTAAGTGTTGGCATTTGTAGAGGCCGCCAAACGATCAGAATCGCCATAACGGCGACGAATGGCGTTCGTTACTGTTTGAAAAAGTACGTCAATTCAGTCGCAGCTCGAACGTTTTCAGCGAGAGGTCATTGTCGCGTAGAGCTGATGGCGGACTGTTTCACACTGTTGGCCCATAGAATGCAAAACTTCGCTAGTTGATCAATCCTTGTACTCTTGATAGGGAAATACATCCAATTATCATTATCGTAAACCTCAGTTTAGGTGTAGAATGCCCGGGGAACGCGGCAGGGATCATTGTTCCTGTGGGATTTAGGCTGGGGTGACGAAAATACTCTTTCGCTGCTGAAGTGGTTCAGCACGAAGATAAAATAAGTATAATTCTGCCGATAAAGACCATCCTGGTATCTCTAGAAAAACCACCTTGCATTCTGATACTGCATAAAACTCCTTTACGCTCAGGATTCCGCCGCGGATTCCGCTGGGCAGCTGATAACGCTCCGACAGATATAGCTGTTGTAACTATCGCCTCACTCCTAAGAGCCTTTCCTAAGTTTCGCCACAGATCTACACAAGATCGCCTTCTAATATGAAGTAGACCACTCGCGAATGCGGGTATTTAGTTACGCTCTTATGACGCACTTTTTAAATCTTGTGACCTTGACCTTGACCCGATGACCTTCATAATACGAACTTGACGGTATCCCTTGAAATTTGCCCGCAGATTAACAAAAAAACTTTCATCGTCGAGGCTTTCGAAATTTATCGTACTGCATGGCAGACATACAGACATGCAGACATACAGACACAGAGAATGCCACCAATTAACATTACCACGCCGCTTCGCGGGTGGTCAAAATATTACGCCAATGAATCCCAGAATGAACACCCGTTGCTTCACTTTCACGTATCACACATGGCAGTTCATCATCATCTTCTTCACCATCTTCACTATTACCACTTGAATCTCCTCGTACTTGTTCAGTCTTTCATTCTGAACTCAAGACTTGGCTAAGTCTTAAGACTAAGTCTAAGCCGGCTCTAAGTCGGTTTTCGAACGCACTTTGAAATCATTGCACTTTCATTTCATTTCATTTCATCACGTAGCCTCGTGACGTTGTTTCTTGACCTTTCGACCTCAAAATCGACCGTCAGTTATAGTGTAATGGAGAAGATTTATGTCTGTTTTGCCTTATTACATTACAGCTGCAATTGGATGCCCGCTTTGGTGGCGCCATCTGGTGAATGCTTACGGGGTGAAGGCCTGGTGTGGTTGATTGGGGCGGTGGCGTGTTAGCTAGCTGCTGTCGCGGGTCCAATTGTTCGTTAGCGCGTTCAATGGATAGCCGCATTAGCGCTGCAGTACCGTTGACTCTTGCTGATCAACTGCCACTTCCGATGATTGTAAAGCGTGGCTGGTTAGGTTTCGTCCCTGTAAGACGCGCTATATAAGAATCACTGGCAGTCACTGGCAGTCTTCGTTCATAGGCGGCGACAACATCCGAGAATGGAGTGGTTAAGAACCGAGCGATGCACAGAGGCGTAAAGCGTGCAGACGCGCCAGGGGGAGGAGGGTGAGTGGGGAGAGGCGTCGTAGCTCCTCCACAGTATGGGTCTGGAGGGTTGATTTAGTAGGATTTGACGAGCCACTCTACACGTAATAAATCTTCTCGGAGAGAGTCTTTCCAGACAATGGACCTCACTGGCACTGACAACCGAAAACAACAAAACAGCACATCGCGTGCACGTGAAGCGCAAACAAATATACGCAACAAAACTTGCCGCAGCTGAAACAAACACAAAGCCACAAAACCCTGGTTTAGGCTCGATTGCTTTTGACGACAGCTGGCCAGGTAAAGGATATGGCGTATTCCTAGAAGCCGGCACGGGACAGAGGTTTGGGGCTTAGCCCAAGAAAAATCTTAAAGTTGGTATGCATAACATGTCGACATAGTTTTGCTTTGCAAGGGACAAAAAGTGGTAGGGTAGCAGTCCTAGTTGCCCAGTAGATTCTGTCTCCTATGTTGTCGTTCTTGAGTTAGTGGCAAGCTTGGGACAGACAGACAGACAGACAACTGCAATGCATAATGTGGTTTTGTAGTGGAATAGTGCTGGCGACGATTAAGACAAATGGATGTTCATTCCTTATGTTTTTAAGTGTTGACATCGACAAAGTACGTCTGTCGCGAGTTAGGTCTATACATGCGCGTGCATTGCCTGGAGTTAAAAACGAAGTAAAAACGATATGAAAGGTATGTAAATATTTGTAAGTGAACATTGATTTAAACTTGCGATACCGGGCGGCGTTTAACGTTTCACTCGACATGTAACTGATCATTCTGGCTACGAGTATTTTCTGTCACTCAACTACAGCGGTAGAATTTACAGACGAAATCACCAAAAAACGCAAAAAAAACGTTAACCAGAATAAAAACAAACTGGCTGTAATTCTGCTTAGCCTGACTAATTCCGCTGAAAGAAATGTTCAGTAAAAATGCGCCGATATTATGACTGTACACAACTATGGTACACAGTGTTGTGTACGAAGCAATTCCTGATAACACGCTCTCTTGTTCTTTTGTCGTAAGCAGAGTTTACTCGACACGTGATAGATCATTTCAGAGAGGAATCTTTTCAGTCAAGTATTTGCAGTCTTGCAGCGATAATCAAGTCAATAAAAAACCAGGCGATAATACTCGATAAACGAAACATGATGCATCTCGTCGCCTGCTGTTGACGAAGGCGTAAATAGACAAAACGCAGGCTTAATCCAAAACCAACAGGTCTGGCGTAGCGGTAGCTCCTTGCTCCCGATCAACGAAGTTAACCTACGTCGGGCCCGGTTAGTGCTTGGATGGTTGACCGTGTCCGGGTTTAATTTCCGGTGCCGGGCATGTATCTCGGTATGTAACCAGCCACCCAGGCCAATTCAGCCTTCCATCCCTCCGGGGTCGGTAAATGAAAAGACAGGTATGGTTCATTCCGTTAGCGGATGAATGCAGGGTGTGCATGCAAAACTGTGCATTCGAAAACCGACTTAGAGCCGGCTTAGTCTAACACACCATGTAAACAAATCCAGCGTTGAGCAGAATAAAAACATTAAATGGTCCGAGAGTCCGTAGAATCAGTCCGGTAGGAAAGGAGAAGGGCTATGGACGAAAATGTTCTACTGAAGTTTCTATTGGAAGCGAGTGTCGAGAGTGCTTTGACATCGCATTCCGATGTTGCGTGGTTACGAGCCTGAATGCGGATGGGCCTATATAGGAGCGGGAAATGAAAAAGTTCTTGAATGAGCGGTGGGAATGTACTGCGCCTTCTTTGATCGACGCGGCGTCTGCGAACGATTTCTGCGGGGCCAGTCGTCGCCGGCTGCGGCACCGCTCGGATGCAGGCTGTTGCCATGGTGCTGCCTTCGCAGCTGATAACCGGGAAAACGTAAACAGTGGCGCCTCCTCGTGGCGAAACTTGCCGCAACTCATATCACGAACGTCTGCAGTGTTTCGTAATGTCATTCTGCGCTCTCTGCTTGTCTGGCCGCCATTTTCGCTCTCTCTGTCTTCGCCGAGCGGTCTTTCGGATACTGTTACCGCACTGGCCTCCGCATGACGAGCAGATGGACTCGCGTACTGGCGTTAAAAATATTCCGCTTCTTTCAAAACATCTCGGCATTCCTGACTGTGTAGTAGATGTCTCATTCCGAAGAGCACTGGACATAACCAACGACGCTTTCTAGTTATACCTGTGACGACAGTAGTAAGGTACGGTAAAGTAAGGTAAACGTGGAGTTGTATGGCGCCGTAAGCACACCTCTAAGGCGCTCAGGTATGGCACGCGTTCTCAAGGGATCTCACAGTTTTACCTGCACACCCCGCGTTCATCCGCTAACTAATGAACCATACCTACCTATGCCTTCCCAGCCGAAGCTGGTACTCATTTACCGACCCCGGAGGGATGGAAGGCTGAGTTGGCCTTGGGTGGCTGGTTGGTTACACACCGAAATAAGTGTCCGGTACCTCAAATTGAACCCTAACACGGTCGCTTATCTTAATAGTAGGCGGAGAGCATTATGTTCTCGGGGCGTCCGTCCGGTCATCCGTCCGTCCGTTGTCAGTCAACAGCTATTTCGCGTGACACGATTTCTGTTCGTTTACTGAAGAGATTTAAATGAAACTTGACACAAATATTCGTCGTGTGTGTGGGCATTGCTGAGAAGATTTTCAAGGTCGTAGAATTGAAGGTCAAGGTCACGCAGTGTCGAATATGTGAATTCGATAGCCTGTAAACCGATGAAAGATTTAAAGCAAGTCTTATATGCATACTCACTGTACTTGAAAGTTAAACATAAACTGATTACGTTTTGAATGTCATGGGGTCAAAGGTCAGGGTCATATGTGTATGCTGAAACGGCAGAGGCGTACGTTTTCACGTTGTGGTGTCGATGCTCACTTATTTGCTAATATGTGTGATAAAGGCGCGATCTAAGATGGCGTTTAAAGATTCCAGTACAGATAGCTGATTGCAGAACGCGGTGCCCGGGAGATACGCTATAACAAGTGCTGGTACCTTTATTTCGAGGCGTGTTCGAAGATCTAATTTCTGCTGAGATAAAAGTGCCTGTAATTCGGCGTTTTGAGGACAGGCAAGAAAGCAGACATGCATGAATAATGTTGATAATATGATACACTTTACATCGTACGATAGAAGAATATTTCACCGAGAAAGAGTGCGTTAAAACGATGCCCCACTTAACAGCGAATCTTCGCCTTGTGCAACATTGCATTGCACGGCCTTCTCAGCAATAGCTGAGCTTCTGTTTTTTTTTGAAAAAACTTGGGGTATGACATCTCTGGGATTTATCCGCCGTCGCTGTAATGGTGGTTTCGCCATTGACTTGCAGTAGAGTCGTTACGTCGAGTAGCTTGCTGATAGTTTGCCGTGCGTGATGCAGACGCTGAAGGCTAAGAAGACTGAAGGTTCATCGGATGACGGCAGCTGGGATGCGAGTCCTTACGGGACGTTGACTCGCAGCGCTGGAGGCAGCAGCACCGGCGCCGACTCAAACAAGTCCTACCGCACCAACCCACGCGCCAAACTACCGTCAATCTTCAACCCGTTCATCAAGGTGATTCACCAGCTCTGCGTTGTTACTGCAATGTCTGTGGTACTTGATTGAAATGACCAAGCAGTGATGGGCGTAATTACGCAGAAGTAGTTACACGGCTATAGTTGACTACTGCAAAAAGTAGTTAGGCCTATTAAGTACTTTTAAACTAGTTTTTCAAAAAGCGGTGACTTCGTAACTACTGCACAGTAGTTAACTACGTTTTAACTACCTACATTTGACATTTGTCACTGCGGTAATTAAGTTGTCAACAATAGTATACATCTTTATTCATCATAACTGGTAGCAAATAAACATGAAAAAAGAACAGAAGCACAGACAGAATAGAAACTTAACTACGAGATAAATATAAACTATCGAATGGAGACTGAAATTTTGCAAAAAATATTGTCACATTCGGCGAACTTTTTCTCAAACCTTCTGACACGATCAGACCAGAGAGCACTAGGCAGCTTAACATCAAAATATTGTCGACAATTATTGATAATGTAATGTTAGTAGTGTTAAATAATTTCATAAGAAAACGAACAATAACGAAGTCCAGAGATGACAGATCAGATTGTAGTAATGGACAGGCTTCTAAACCATACAGAAGGACAGGGATACATTTA
>Ga0049105_1000600_pt1 | contig 13191 bp, 7 predicted proteins | sample WorMetvaBAHAMAS1_FD_61260 | JGI IMG/M metagenome (GOLD analysis project Ga0049105, IMG submission 61260) | Worm MetaG Olavius vacuus BAHAMAS.1 | ecosystem: Host-associated > Annelida > Digestive system > Unclassified | place: Germany: Marburg | collected 2013-04-09
ATAAACATTAATGTTGAAATTGCCGGAAAGTAGGGGGGCAAAATGATACTTTTGCCCCCCTACTTTCAAAAGTAGGGGGGCAAAAATACCCCTTGCCCCCGTGGAGTCGGCGCCTATGACCGCAGCCTATCCAGCCCATCTTTCGCCTCCTCACATCTCCTTCCGGTTACTTGCATGTCAACCTGTGTTGTCTGCTCGAAGCCATCTAAGCTATGCAGCGTGTCCACCTGCAGTAAGCTACTATCGTGTACACGTACCATCGCCATTACCACCCTCGAATGCGACGTGGTATAAAATGCGTTTGGTAGCATCTAGGCCTGTCTGTCTCAGGGCGTCCATCCCCCTAGTAGGTGGAGGCAATTCCCCCTTCCCTTCCCTCCCTCCCCTTCTTTCTCCGTCTCCTTTCCTCCCACCAATCCCTTTCCCGTTCCCGTCCTTTCCCCTCTGATCGCGGCTATGGGGTCTGGAGGAGCGCTTAAGCTCCCCCAGCGGGTCCTGGCCGCATGCGGCCGCCAAATGTATTTTGATGCATTTTAGTGCCAAATTGTCGCATTTGGTGAGGCTTCAGCTCACTCTGGTGCTAATGATTTTGGTGGCAACTGAACCACATTCACACAAGCAGAAGAACGCAGACATCACTTGTATACGTATAGTATCCGTATCCGTGTGAGCGCTGGCGCCACTTCTGACTCCGAGATTCAACAGAATACAGAAACAAACCTCCTTGCTAGAGGGCCTTTCCCTTTCCCCACGCAGAGTTTCTCTAGTCTCAGACTGCGAGCGCATTCTGTGCTGGTGCAGCATGGTTGCTAATAATATAAAACAGATGCCCGCCCTACGCTACGTTCATGTCTTCGCTGTCACTAATGGCTACACAAACTGACGAGACACGCTATCTGTCATGTCAGTGGTGACAGTCGGTTGGTGGCGTCCGAAGGCACCTCGTACGCAGCGCAGAACGGCCGCTCAATGACATAGGACAGTTGTCCACAAAATTCCTGTCAGACCAAAAGAAGAGAACTTTGAAATATTCTCCCTACGGCCGTAAATTTCCCTCTAGCTCAAAATGGAGAAAGTTTGCCTCCACTCCCCCCCCCCATGTAGACGCCCCGGGTCTGTCTGTAGCCTAATGCTCTGACTTTTGAAAGCCTTGACCTAGAAAGTTCATTTTTGGTATGCAGGCACATCTTCATAATATCTGGGTCAAGTTCATATAGGCCTGTCAAGGTCATCGGGTCAACATCAAAGTCACAGGATACTATCATACTAGCAAGAACTAGCAAATAGCAAGAACAAGGGTGCAGACTAAAGTGGAGACCTAGAGTGGCGGACCTAGGATAGATAGATAGATACATTTATTTATATAGCGCTTACAAGTCGAGTCACTAGGCGCACGCAGAGTTGCTGATGGCGATCCTGGGTAGGGACACCAATGCCATCGGCAACCCACTGTCTGTATCAGTGTATGAGTACACTGGGCGCCCAGCTCAACGTCAGCCACTAGTCTCAGCCATTTCCAAACAAAGGTAGCAGTAGGCTCAATCAAGTTCACGCGCAAATTCTTCACTTTTCATATTTCTGCATGCTTAACAATGGGTATTGCTGGACTGCCTGTGCAAGTACAGATACAATCAGATTAGCTACTTTCACATAAAAAGTAGAACATACACACAGAACTCCATTATATTATCATTTTACACACTGCGGTAAAAAAACTATCTACTGAAAATGTAACACCATCTGACAACCAGCAGATATAAGAGACTAATAACCTTAGTACTAAAAAACACGGCACTAGTGACTGCAGTAACAACCCACTCTGGGAAATCACAATCAGACATAACATTATAAATATGAAAAATACCACAAAGACTATTTCACACTGTGAACAAGTTAATTAAAATCGAGCAAAAACTCACAATTACACTAAGTCTAAATATGTAACAAACTCAATGCAGTTCTATACACAACAAACGAACAAAAACAACAGCACACAGAATGAAAGAGCAAACTGCATTAGCACCAACATGAAAACAATAATTGTATGACAATTACAGCATACAGTTAAACTGTACAAAACAGACATCAATAGCACCATTTGTTTGAGTGGCAAGAGTTGACGTGTGGTCAAACTGTAGAAAGCAAAGTTGCACAAGTAGACGGCACAGACAGCTAAAAGCTAGCACCCAGCATTGTACGAGAATATGGTTTAACAGCATTTGTGACAGTCCTAACACAGAAACTTGCTTTATAAAAACTAAAGTTGCAAATTTGACTTACACATCATATACATAGGGTCAAACATTTTATCACTCACAGAAAAACAACAGTCAGCAACACATTGACATATGCTGCATTTCATGGTAGTAAAGAAACAACTCATCAAGAGATGTGGTGGGCAATTCTGTTGCCTTGATTCAACCAGTGTGCGTGTGAACACAAGGCCACACTCCGACGCCATTCTTGTCTGTCAAGGACCACTGCCTCTACCTCTTCCCATGCGAGTCCCAATTTTTGTAAGTTTTTCTTGGCAGTGCCTCTCCAGTTTGTCCTTGGCTGATCTCGTCCTCTCCTGAATCCTAGAACCTCCCAGTATAATGCTTGGTGTGGTAATCCATCTGTATCACATGACCAACCAATGTAGTCTTGTTCTCTGAGTATGTCCTCTATCTTTTGTTGTCCAGTTCTTGTCCTGACTCCTTCATTTGTTACCATGTCTTTCCCAGAGACAACTAATATGCTTCCTTTGCCATCTAATGTGATGGGCAGCATCCAGTCATTTCATTGGCGCTGCTGTTAACGGCCATAACTCTGCACTGTATACGAGGGTCAATAACATTTTACTGACTCACACAGCCATAATTTTACCTTTAAACTTATCTTTTTGCTGTTAAGCTTATAAGCTTATTCTGTTATAAATTCATTTGGGTAACTGCACACCAAAAATCATCAAAAGAGAATGCAGTTTGATAAAGTTAACTGCAAAAATAAGAAGGGTATAAAAATTTAGTCAGCGCCACAGTACAGTAACATCAGGACAATCAACACTGTGACAGCAACTGCAGCAAGTAACACTGCATGAAGGACATAGAACTTGGCTACACAGCACTCTGACAAGAACTTGCCCAAAACTGCTGCCTTCAACTGCAGCTCAGTTGCAGCTGCACTTCCTATCAATCTACTGCACAGCAACTCATCAAATAATGACACAAATGTTTTACTAGTACAGTGAATCCAACTATGAGTACCACTGAAGACTGGGAAGTACAGGCACATGCGGTGCTGTATACGTGGTTTCACGGTGTATGCTGGTGTCTAGCTAAGGGCTACAGAAATGGCGATCAACACCATCATATAGAGGGATGTTGCTCGGCAAAGGATTTTACTGTGTTTATACTAATCCACAAACTAAAAATGTACATGAAAATGCTGTAAAAGGCACATATACATGTAAAAGTGATCAGCTACAACTAAACAAATAAAACTTGTACGCTTAAAATACTTGCATGCACAAATCAGCAAGCAACTCATGCAGACACTTAACTGTAGACATCAACAGGCAAACACAAGAGTGGTGATAATATGAATCCAGCTGCAAAGAAATAAGAATGAAGCACAATGAATGTGGCTAGCACGTGACGGCTGCACTGCCTTGCGTATATGATCATGTCCTATATTCAGATCTCTGACATACTTTCCTCTCAGCACAGCTCTGCAGAACGAACACATCAGGTGTATATTTCATCACATGACCAATAAACACTTGACACATTTGCTACGGCTACTTCACTCTATCTAGCTGAAATTCAGAATTCTCAACGTCTTAGGATTTGAACCATAGCAATACAAGGTTTGCCCACTTGCAAGAGTATTAAGTTTAAAAGACACCTAAAGACGTTTCTCTTTAACACCGGCTTTTATACGGCCTGACTGACTCCTTCTCTGGCGCTTCTAAAGATAAGGCTTAAACTGTATATAGTGCTATGAAAATGTGCTTATCATCATCATCATCATTGTCATCATCGTCATCTTTTATTAATACAGCACAAAAGCATAACAGAAACAAGAGCACTCAAAGAGTGCATATCTTGGTGGAGACCAAGGTAAATCAGCTCTGGATCTGGAGTTCATATCGCTATCTGGATTACTCTGAAAATTTAATGCACATTTCCTTGTCTAAGGATACAGCTAAGATGAAATCTTCATTAAGATCCAATCCGTTTTTTCCAGAAATATGAGCAAAAATGTGGAAAAATGCCCAATCCCACAATGCTTAAGATCCTTTAAAAAATTACTGGATCCGGATTTGGAAGTGGACGACTTCCAAAATTTAATCAGTTCTTCCTCATCCACAGATACATCAGTGGTAAAATTTTCACAAAAATCCATTAGTAGTTATTACGTGAAGTGGCTAACAGACAGACAGACAAACAGACATACAAACGTATGTCATTACATAACCTCCTTGGTGGAGGTTAATAATATTTTTACAGTCACAATATATCACTTCATTATCATCAATGCATTCTGTCCAAAACCAGCACTTAACACAGCTTAACAATAATTATAAGTAGGTATTTGTTTACTGTGACACACTGAAATGGCCTGTATGCATTTGCAAGTACTGGAATTTGGCTATAAATCAGTTGTCATGGCATTTGCAAGTATTGGAATTTGAAGGTAAAGTATAATTTCGAGAGGAGTGTGGAATCTGAAAGTAATGGAATATGGCAGTAACAGTAACATGGGTAGAAAATGCAAGTACAGGAATTTGACAGTAAAGATGACAGTAAAGACAAGTATGCTGGAAGGCCTTAATAAACGCTGCTGTAATTTCTTTCTTTGTTTCTTTTTTATAAATGCACAGCCCTCAGCAGCTGCACAAAGGACAGCCATGTGTTCCCAACGTTCGGTCGTAAGTGAAGCTTCATTAATTGTCGCTACTGCCATCACCTCTTCCATGTCGTAAGTTTCTGAGGAATCATCTTCTCTGTCGTCGACGTCAAACTGTTCTGATAGTACTGTCCATGTATGTCTGACTACAGATGAAAAATTCGTAAAGTGTGTACACGCCCGATGTAAATTTGTCGACGCAAGTTTTGATGTAGTTCAGCGCAGCTGTCTTCTTTGAATGTTGTATCTGACAGCCACGCATCAGCCTGTCCCAATCTCCTACTGTGTCCTGGCTCACCTCACCCACTTGTTTGAGAAATATGAATAGTTTGGGATTAGAAACTCTGACTTGCCGACGAATGCATGCGAAACATGCATTTAGGCATGGGAACATGGACATCATTGACTGCCGTTGCTTGTGCGATCCTGGCTATTTGCCAGACATGCATGAAAACGATTACGGTCATATTACATTACTTGCAAATTCAGCACCCACACTGAAACCTGCAACTTGCCACAACGGTCTTCTGTTACATATCTCTTGATAACACATTAACTGTGCCCAGAAACAACAAACCACTTTATGGAGCAACTACAAATTTTAATTTCACCACATCAACATAGATATATGGCCCAACTATAACCATAATGCATAATAGCAGGCAACGAACCCATAGTCGCCAATGATGCGTAACAATCCCTCTGCATTGCTGTATTTCTTTGGCCCGAAATAGATGCGCCAGTTCATTGTAATCTCACTAACAAGACTATCAGTCAGCAGTTCGCGAGCCTTGGCATTAGTTGCTGTGTAAATCTGCAGCACATTGACACAATAAACTACTACCAAGCTGCCTGCAAACACACTCATCCATTACTATGATACTGACATATGAATACATTTAGTAAGTAAGTACGATGATTTCTAAACAGCGGGAACTAAAATGTCACAATGCGCCTTGGTCCCCGAACAGGTGTGTCTTCAGCAACCGTTTGAACTCTTTAAGACTGTCACATTGTCGTAGTTTAGAAGGTAATGAGTTCCACAGGTGTGGTCCAGCCATTGCATAAGAACATGGACATCACTGACTGAGGGTCAACATACAGTCTATCACTATTCTCAACTCTCACGTAACAGTTCACTGCTTCATTCATGTATGCATAGATCATATCTCAAGCTCAACATGTGCCTTGTGGGTCTGGTGTCGGAGACCGATCCTGCCTGTAAAATACTGCCAGATAGACCAATGTTAAACCTGAGAAATGACGAACATAAACAGGTGTGTTCTCATATGTAAATAGATTATAATCAACAACAAACACGAACAGTTTCAACACATTTCAGCAACAGTGGAATATTTTTCATGAATTCGGTATGTGTTAAGATTCTGGAGCAATAATTTTAATTTACCCAATACGCCCCATACTGTTATTACTGAACTGAAGATCTATTGAAGAGCCAAGACACAAAACCAACTCAAACCAATCGCTGGTATTGTTCTTTAGTGCAAATCAAAATGGTATGCCTCATAATATAGTCACTCTGTGTGTCAAAGAATCAAAAACCTCACTGAAGGCAATCATCACCAAGAACAACCACAGTGACATTTAGAAAGAGACAGTATGAAGTAGAGGACTGGACTGGTCAAATTTGAATAGCCAGCCATACAATCACAAGACTTGAATTCATTAAAAAAAGTATGTAGAACAAAAGGAAAGGAAAGGAAACTGCTGAGATTTAACGATCAATTTATAAGCTGAAAAATCAGCTTAGTCTATCAAACAAACAAATTAATCATGTAAGCTAAAATAAAACAAAACAAAACAAAACAAAACCGATGGGCTGATTAAGTTCAGAAGAAGCCCCTTATCCTATGACTGTGAGCTGTGACCTTGATATATCGACCATAATACTGATGACGTCTTTCTACAATTGCTCAACCACAAGCAACATCAGATATTCCAGCGCCTCTGTATCTTCGGACTCTATGGTGCTATACAAATGCTGTTATTATTACAATACACAAAACAAACGAAGCATGCAAGCTAAACAGCACTGAGAGTATTACAATGTTGTGATCTTGAGCATATAAGATGACAATGTCCTCCTGACATCTTCCCATATTCCAGTTTTGCAGAAGTCCAACTGTGAACCGTCTTGCCTCGTCTAACAATGCATCCATTGCTTGTATCTTTATGTCCCTGAATTACGACATACCATTATTACTACACAAATACCGAAATACAGCACTTTCAAACAAACATCAGTGGTATCAGAAAATAAAAGAACATCATCTCGCTCATATTGGATTCAGCCAACAGAACCAACTCCGGCCGAGTAGAGGCCGGTTCACACATCAGACATCAGCAACACGGGAGCTAAACTGAACATCAAAACATCAGTAGTGTCAGTGTGCTGATATCGATGTTGGGAAACAATACAATGTGAAAAAATGCAACATAGTTTTTGCTGTAATTACGCTTAAACAGCATACTTTAATCATACCAACTCACATGTGATAAACAACAAACATGCTACAAGTTAAATCAGTACTTTAAAAAGGACATGGAATTATGCCATATAAATACACAGAATCATATACCCAATCACAGAGAGTGTGTATAATAAGCAAAGCAGAATTTTTATACGTTACTGGACGCTATTTGGGACTTATCAGTTAGTAGTTGAGACTGCTGGACTGCATTATTTATTTATTCATTATTTTCAACTTTGCATTTATTATTATTATTACATGATTTATATAGCGCCAATTTCGAGGATCGAGTCGGAGGCGCTGTTTGGCAGTGAGCATGTCCGTACAGGCCTTATATTTGCAGATTTGTAAATTTTATTATATTATTAAGTTGCAAAATGTACTTTGATTTATATATGCGTGCAAATGAACAAATATGGTATGTCGATTATGCACTTAATAGCAGTTACATCAATTGGAAACAAAACAAAATACACATACACTGTAAAAAATAAAGCAAACTTAACAGCGGTAAACATCGGTATCAGATATCAGAATTTTTCGCCTCAATATCGGAATGGGAAATTTTATATCATCCAATCGTCTGATATAAATGTAAGTATGTATTCTGCCTTATTTCTCTCAAGTTAATGCTGACACTATAATTACTGGTCAGCTAATCAAGTGGTAAGCAGCAATAATAAATGGATGATAATGAAAAAAAAATGAAATTTGACACTCACTCTACTGGATAGCTAGCACGGTGTCGCAGCTCTGGGTCTAACCAAATACTTTTGATGAGTGCAACAGCAATGCGGTAACCACCAGGTGCACGTCTGCACATCTGTGGTGAACATGGACAGTCTGTGTTGTTGTGTACACGCAGTATTAGCATATCCACTTGATTTGCTAGCAATGAAAACAAATGCACCAACTTAATGACAGTACTGTAATTTCTCAACATTTTGGAAATTTTCATGGCTGTGTGTCAGTTTCAAAATCAGAATTACAGTTTTACGTCATTTTTCTACATTGCAGTAATAGTTAGACATTCAACTAACAGTTCTGATATTTAGGGCTAGATGAAAGTCACAAATTCACATAAACGATGAATTGTGGTATCTGCCGTGAAGTTTGGCATTTACTGTGGATTGCCATGATTTTTTACCTTTGCTGCACTTCAGTGCCCAAATCCATAAATATCTGATATAAAAACAGTTAAATATCACACATTAGACAACAAAACGACTGCATCAATTATTAGTTGGAGCCGTGATGCAGGGTTGCAAACTGATATTTCATAATGCCAAATAAGTCAAATTTGGCACTTTTGAAAGTTGTCTGGCAGCAAAAGTTTGGGCAATGGGCCTGGCAGTTCAGCATTTTTTGGCACTTCTTACCTGGCTTGGCAGTTAATTTTCAAGCCAGTGATACTTACGAAATGAAACGCACTCGTCAGTGGATGTTTTTTAGCACGATGTGACTGTGAATTGGTACAGAGAATGTGTCGTTAATGACTTTTGCACTTCTTGACTGTGATTTTCATCTAGCTCTACTGATACTGAACTTATTACTACGAGGAATGAGCAAATTAACGACCAATCATGCAATTCGTTGCTGAAAAGTGAAACAATTAACAAATTTTAACTGTCAAATTTTGATTAAGGTCACATTCACATCACTAAGAAGACATTATAAAGTGAACAACTTTTCAGTTAAGTTGCACACGTCAACAAATAAAGGTCATCTCTTTCTCTGGGAGACGATCAACATTTTAGTTTGTTTAAGAGGTTGGTTGAGTAAGGTTTAATGTGCCACTCAACACATTATAGGTCATATCGGGGACAGGTTTTTATGGGTCAAATGAGTGACCCAACTAACAGTGTCAAAGCACTGAAGGAAGATAGGGTCCTAAGTATTAGGCTCCCACCAAGTCCACCCCCACCGTGTTACAACAATATGACACACATGCAGTATGACAAAAAACACAGAATACAAACACAGTGCACAGTGAAATGGGCCCAATAAGACAAAACCCAATCCAGAGAACTGTAAGAACTGCTCATCTTAGTGTGCTTATGACTGTACACAACTTCAGTACACAATCACTCATTAATTGCATCTCATTGCGAGAGCTGCTAACTGATGAATGAAAAACAGTTTTATAGGCTGATTTGTAATGCATGGTTTTTAATCAAAATCAGTCATTAATTGATCATAAATCACTGAGAAGAAAATAGGACCAAGTGGTCAGCCTAGTAGCAATGACCACATGTGATAATGATACAGTAAATCCTCACGCCAGATTCAACGAAGAACTGATCTGTCTGTGAGCCAAGTTTGAGGAAGTGCAACTGAGACTGTAAGTGAGTAGCTGAATGCTACGTGGGTCTGCAGTGGGTGCCTGCCATCAGTGCTGCACTTCCATGTTGCTAAAAGCATGTACAAGCAATTGTTCTCTGCACCGATTGATAAGCAACTTATCAATGCATAAACCACATGAAACTGCTCTGGAAACTTGCCCAAAAGTCCCTTGCATTGCTTCAGGCATGCAACTGATGAATCTCTGTCGGCTGACTGTTAACTCTGACCCTTATTGACTCCTGTTAACTGTTAAGCACAGCACTAAGACACCTAAACTTCACACCTGCATGGATTATCTCAATTTCTCAACCACTGTTGTCTGGCTTATTCCTATTTCTCTTGCTACCTGGCAACTTGTTTCGTTAGTTTGTGCTGCATCCTCCTGGTTCAGTGGAAGACTTCATGCTCTCTTCGGAAAGTACTGAGCACAGCTGTCCACTGCCTAAATGTCAATCCACAGTGCTTGCCACCCTAACTTTGCATAGCAGCAAAGGCTGTTTTTGTTCCAGCAGTTCAGTGGGAACTCTTTTTATCAGCTGACAACTGACTGCAACTCTTCAGCTTTAGCACACCAAATTCTGGATAAAAATTTGGTATTCTCTGCTGAAAACCATTTGGATTCAATTCTGCTGTTCTTCTAGCACACGGAAATAATGTTTACAATTAATTTTTTTATTGTCTACTGTAGCCATAGAATGTTTATTATAGCTATATCCCTTAGCAACGCATTGCAAAGTGAAATCTGTTGACTTTATAGTTTTGCAGCATTTAAATTTACACAAACAAGTTAGCCGACAGACAGTTAAGACAATATTCAGATTAGGTGGCATGCGTTACACCACTCTGAAGCCAATCCAATCTGGAGAATATATAATATACCAAATTTTAATAGAAACAGCAAAACAATTTGGTGGCAAATGTTTCTTTTTCATTCACAGTGTAATAAAATAAAACTTAAAAAAATAAAAATAAACCCCTAAAGCCAATTTATGTATGCACATTTAATTGATACATAAGCCATGCAACTCGTTTGGGAAACTGGTCGAATGTACTGCTAATCGCACAAACTGACCATAAGCGCGTAACATAAAGCAAACCTTCTCCATGAAGGATGACACCGTCGGGGTCGCACACACTAGATATGACGCCCTGGCGACCACATTTATCCGTTGCAATTCTGGGATTGTGCATATCTTGAACAGTTCGTCCAGTAGTTAACGACTGGCAACTGGTAGCCAACAAAGTGATCATGATCGCATTAAACGCAACAAGAAATAGCGCCTTTCTGTGACAAATAACTGGCATAACTGTTAACATGTCCTTACTAGTTATCATACAAAGCGTTTTACGAAAAAAAAACTGTTGTTGTTGAAAAAAACTGTCACCATAAAAAGTAAATAAACAACAACACATACTTCCGGTATCAATTACAAAACATAACGTAACGTAACGCAAAAATTAGGTCGTAGAATTCAAAATGTGATCATGTGGGCCCAGACCCAGACTCCCAGAGCATGTGAGCGGAGCGTGTGAACGGCTACAAAGCCGCTGTGCGCTCCAACCTATTTCTGTGAGCCCCGCTCCCCACTCCGTTCCCGCTTCGCGACCTCCCGCTCCACGCTCCGCTCCGCTCTATCGTTGTTCTGCAACGACGCTTACCACTCCTCTCCACTCCACCCGATTTTCGGTTCGCTCTCCTCAGAAAATAAAGTTTAGATCCAGGGCAAATAAATCACTCGATTTTAACATTAAAATGTGTAACGAAAAACTATCGATAAAAATTTATTCAACAAATATCGACCAATGCCACGCCATGTCAAAAAAATTAAGAATCATTATAAAGACTACAGTGATAGTCAAGAACAACCATCACCTCTTTCTGCAGAGTCCAGAGACCGTAAACAGTTTTTAGCGAACTATATGTCATCGTCTGTCCATCTGTGTCGTCTGTCTGTCGTACGTCTGTCGTCTGTCTGCAACGTAATTCGTGCACCCTACTCACGCGATTAAAATTTTCGGCAATGTTTCTACGCCATTCGGTATCTTGGCCACCTCCCCAGAATGACCTTTCGGTAAAAATTTTACGGAGATCGTTCCAAGGGAACCCCTGCGTCGGGGAGTTAAACATAAGAGAGGTAGCCGAATATAGCGATTTTGGACCTATCGAACGCTCTCGGAAACGGTACAAGATAGCAGCAGTTATTCACTAGGAAGTCGCATATGAGCTTTCGATTGGTACTAAACTTGATGACCTTGGATGACCTTGAACGGCGTAATAGCCCTAACCGCAGCGTAATTTCACCGAAATCGGTAGTTTTCGGGACAACACACGTTCACGTTCGCTATGTCATCGCCCGTCCGCCTGTCTGCCCGTCTGAACCGTTCGTGCACCCTACTCAAGTGGTTGAAATTTTTGGCAATGTTCCTACCCATTTAATACGCTGGTCGTCTGTTGACATCTAGGTAAATTTTTACGGGAATCGTCCCAAGGGAACCCCTCCGTCGGGGGAGTTAAACACAAGGACCGAATATAGCGATTTTGGACCTATCAAACGCTATATCTCTGAAACGGTGCAAGATAGGAGCTAAATTAGTATTAATCACTAATAGGAAGTCGCATGCGCTTTCAACTGGTGCCAAACTCGGTGACCTTGGATGACCCTGAACGGCGTAATAGCCCTAACCGCAGCGTAATTTCACCGAATTTGATAGCTCTCGGAGCGGATTAGGCCTACGTAAAAGTGGTTGAAGATACACCGATACTTTCTGCAGCGGAAATGTAGACCAAATGTTTTTAACGATATATCATTTATGGCGATATTGGCAGGGGATCACCCCAGCGAGAGCGTTAATGTGAGGCATCTCCTCTCGCTAGCGAAAATTTGACCAATAATCAGCCATAACTTGGAAACGATGCAAGATAGGAGGAAAGTTAGTATTAATCACTAATAGGAATTCGTATATGAGCTATCGATTGGTATCAAAATTGATAACCTTGAATAACCTTAAACGGCGTAATGGCCGTTGCATTGCGTTATTTCACTGAATTTGCTAAATCTGCGTTCCAAAACATAACCGCGTCGATCTGTGGCGGAATTTATGCACCAGCCTATTGTATTTTGTAGTACGTGTACGATGTCGTCGTAAATAAAGTTCACGTTCGCTATCTCATTTGTTGATGAGTTTCTTGTTAATTTAGGCCTACATTAACGATTAGGCTACTTATTCGTTAGTTTTGGTCACGTTAACTATCAAAAATTTTTTATTGTTAAACAGCTTATGCAGAACTCGAAATTTCACTATCATGATCGAGGTCATCATCAATGATTAGGACTATGAAAAATGTCACATCAAAGGTAGGCCTACAACGCCAGACACGGCGAGACCTACAAGTGTAAGCTGTGTCGTTTCACGTCTCGGGCCTAGTGGCAATGTAGGAGGCTGAGCTCTCCTATGTCCATCT
>Ga0049105_1000601_pt1 | contig 13186 bp, 5 predicted proteins | sample WorMetvaBAHAMAS1_FD_61260 | JGI IMG/M metagenome (GOLD analysis project Ga0049105, IMG submission 61260) | Worm MetaG Olavius vacuus BAHAMAS.1 | ecosystem: Host-associated > Annelida > Digestive system > Unclassified | place: Germany: Marburg | collected 2013-04-09
AAGCAGTCGCTGCTAGATTTCTTCAAACTTGTTGACTCGCGACTCATACTCATGCTATTGTATGACTCTCTAAATCTTATAATCAGTGGGGTTCACCAATCACATCTGGGCTGTTGGGGTTATAGGTCCGAAAAAGTGAAGTTGAGAGGTTTGGACAATGTTGCATAGATGTGCCAGTGCGCTGTCTTACTGAAAGGCAAAATTATTGTTCTCATTGTGTTTGGTATGCTATTAACATTTTATTGAGATGGTAGAACACCTCAATAATGCTATCCATTGACGTGCATTTCATGATTAATAAAGAAAACTTCCACTCTTGACATGGCAACCAAGCGACCATGGCAGATACGGTGATCGCTAAGTGTGTGCAAAACAGGTAGCTGAATGCCTTGTTCCCTTTCTTGGTCTTGTTTGGTGCACAGATCCTATCGTTTTATGAATGAAAAGTAGTCTAACAGTGATTAGATGATAATTCATGTGACTTGTGTGTCTACTCGCAAATCAGCAAAAAGCATTTACGTGAAAAGACACAATTTCGGTGTTTTCAGTTTCGCAAGGTAGCGCAGGAGCATTAATTAAGTGAGGTGGGAAAATATAGCATCATTTGATTGATCACTTTCTCACTAATAATTGTTGCCAAGTATTATGAAAATCCGACAATGCTTACGCGAGTTACAGCTAAAAACATCGAGGATGTTTTTGAGACACAGTGTAGGTCTATCTTCAACCACTGTGACATAATTGGCCAGCAAATCAATCGAATTCGGTAAAAAAGCGCAAAAAAGGCTATTACGCCGTTCAAGGTCATTCAAGGTCATCGAGGACAGTATCAATCAAAAGCTCGTATGAGACTTCCTATTAGTGATTAATAGTAACTGACATCCTATCTCGTACCGTTTTGGAGTTATCGCAGCTTATTGTTCAAATTTTGGACACTTTGCGTTTTAAGCTCCCCTTAGCCTCCTTTAGGGGGGGAGGCTTATTGACAACGTACAATGTTCATGCTGCGTGCATTGGAAAGCGCGTAGTGGACTTCCTATTAGTGTTAATTGAACTTTTATCGCTAGGTGTTATGGCTGAGGCGCTACGGGCGAAAATAGATCGAAAATCGGCGATTTCGCTCCAACGCGGTCAGTTTAACCCAAAATTTCAGATAGAAGGGGTCGGGGAACATCAATCATTTTTTGCACGGATAGTTAGGCCAATGAATGCCTTATAACTCTGTCGCTATGACAGTTTTCATACAATGAAACTCTGTAGCACACTTTCTTCAAACGAAGTGCGATTTTAGACGGAAAATGGCCGTTTTGCGTTTTTGAACCGCCCTTTGGGGGCTTAGGGGCAACATGCGATAATTATCTTAGGCTCATTGAGAAGCACATAGTGAACTTTCTATTAGTCTTAATGGAACATTTTTTCGCTAGGTGTTACGGCTGAGTCGCTACGAGTGAATATCGGTTCAAAATAGGCGATTTCGCTCCATCGGGGGCCGGTTGATCCAAACTTTTAGGTAAAAGGGGTCGCCCCCACCAACCATTCTTCTTCTCAGAAAACTAGGCTAAATGATGTTTCGTATGGTACAAAAAATCTGGACAGATCTTTCGTCAGTTTTGTCACAATCCACGCGTTTGCCAGACAGTCGGACAGACGGACGGACAGACAGAATTCTCATCTCTAGACTATCTTTAGCCTGCACCGATGGGTATGGCGCGATAGGCCTATTGGACCGAAGTATTTCCCTTTCCAGCCTTCCATGGATGATCCCTCGAAATCCTATAAAGAGGACTGAGAGTGTAATTATTATTCCCCAGATCCCACGCAGCCCCGCTCTCTAGGACCTATTGCCCTGTCTCTGCATATACCGCCGTACATGTACGAGTGAGCTAGCCTATATACATTGCGAGCGAATCAGTGGCAACACAGCCGGTACGTTAGTGACGTATGTATGCTTATTAATATTCGCAAAAGATTCGCCCGGACCTCGCTGGAGGAGCTTATAACCCTACCCGGCTACCCCGGACATTATAGCTGGATTTATAGAGGTTAGAGGGCAAAAGGGGAAAGACGGAGTGGAGACAAAAGGATAGAGAAAGGAAAGGTAATGGGTTTAATGTGTTTATTTTTATGATTGTAGTCTGCTTATAATGATTTTAATTATTTAGAAAATCGCCGTAATGATTTTGATTAGAAATAAAATAGGAAGGCGGCGATTTTGATTTTGATTATAAAACTTAATTTTACCCAACACTATCAAGATCGAAGTAAGTTGTAAAACCTTTTTGGTCTGGAGTTAGCGCGTTGGCTTCGATCAACGAAATTAATCTACGTCGGGCCCGGTTAGTGCTGAGATGGGCGACCGTGTTCGGGTTTAATTCCCGGTGCCGGACACTTATTTCGGTATGTAACCAACCAGCCACCCAAGGCCAACTCAGCCTTCCATCCATCCGGGGGTCGGTAAATGAGTACCAGCCTCGGCTTGGCTTGGAAGGCAAAAGCAGGATTCCGTTAGCGGATGTACGCGGGGTGTGCAGGTAAAACTGTGAGATCGCTTGAGAACGCGTGCCATACCTGAGCGCTTTAGAGGTGTGTTCACGACAAGACGCGATACAAATCGACGTTTACCTTACCTTACCTTTACTGAAATGATGACTGATCGACGCTGCCAGAGAGCACGCTTTGCTTTACTACGACACTCATGAATGATGACATAAAGCTTACAAGAAAATGTCACAGTTCCGAATGCATTGCAAAGTTGAGGTCGCCTGACATCGCTGCAGTCGTTATGGACTGTGTTTGGCCAATTTTTAGCGAACGTGAACTCATGGTCACGTTCGCTATAATGTCGTCGTCCGTCCGTCTGTCGTCTGTCTGTCTGTCTGTCGTCTGTCTGTAACGTTCGTGCACCCTACTCAGCCGATTGAAATTTTCGTCAATGTTTCTGAGCCATTTAATACGATTGTGATCTGACGACATCCAGGTATAATTTTACGGAGATCGTCCCAGGGAAACCCCTCCGTCGGAGGGTTAAACCAAAGAGTGGTAGAAAAATGTAGCGATTTTGGACGTTTTCGAGGCTATATCTTGGAAACGGTGCAAGATAGAAGGTAAGTTACTATTAATCACTAATAGGAAGTCGCATATGGGCTTTCGATTGGTACCAAACTCGGTGACCTTGAATGACCTTGAACGGCGGAATAGGCCTAACGGCTGAGTAATTTCACCGAATTCGGTAGCTTTCTGAGCGGATTGCGTAAAAGTGATTGAAGATATACGGATACTTTCTGCGGCAGAAATGTAGAGCAAACAATGTAGTTTTTAACGATATATTATTTATGGCGATATTGGCAGGGGATCACCCCAAGCGATAGCGTTAAAGTGAGGCACTCCCTCTCGCTAGCGAAAATTTGACGAATAATCAGCCATAACTTGGAAACGGTGCAAGATAGGAGGTATGTTAATACTAGTATTAATCACTAATAGGAAGTCGTATATGAGCTTTCGATTGGTACCAAAATCGGCGACCTTGAATGACCTTGAAGGACGTAATGGCCGTTATATTGCGTCATTTCATTGAATTTGGTAAACAAATGCGTTCCAACACATAACCGCGTCGATCTGTCGCGGAATTTATGCACGAGTCTATTGTATTTTGTAGTACGTGCACGATGTCGTCGTAAAGAAAGTTCACGTTCGCTATCTCATCTCCTGATGAGTTTCTTGTGTACTTCGCATGCACACAAACCACTGTTTCGCAGCTGCCAATTGAAGTTGTGACATCGTCATTGGATTCGGCGGCCCCAATTTCCTAAAAAGAGCGCAATAATCTGGCGTACGGCGATCAGATGACGTTTCATACTGTAACACTGTAACCTTTACCTCTAACACATGACCCTAAACATTTGTAGTGCATCAGGTGTTACGTGATCAAATTCTGCATCAAATTTTAGCGAGATGAAACACTCCGCGGCTGAGTTATGAGCATTTAGCAAATTTTCGCCATCGTTACTTTGTGTGACTTTGTCCTTTTAACCTCGAATTTTTGTAGTAGATCGTGGGTTACATGATCAACCGCTTACAAAATTTTAGCAAAATGAACAATCCGCGGCGGGGTTATTGACAATTTAAAACGTTGTCGCCGTCCAATTTTAAGGGGTGCAATGTTGTGTAGGCTAGTTGTCAGAAGTGCTTAAACCGAACTGCAACAAATTTGGTGGAGACATTGGACACTCAAAGCTAGTTTGTTTTAGGGATCCGATATGTTGTTCCCTTTCAATACAAGACGCCCTTAAAGGCCAAATTTTGCACATTTAACCCCCGTAAAAATTAGAGAGGGATGGGCAAAATATCCGAGTCAATGTTTAGGCAAATACGCTCCGCGACTCGTTGTAGATTTCTGATATGTTGCTCCGTTTAGACACCAGAAGGCTTCAAAGCCACTAGAGGCCAACTTTTGCACTTAATACGCCCCTCACTCCCTGTCAAAATTATGGAATGGGGTTGGCAAGATGTATGAGTGAATTTTGCCAGTTCGTCATATGACCAAACCTACTACTTTGACGGAGCGCTAGAGGGTGGGACATTAGAAGGTGCTTGTCAAAAAAAAGAAATAAAGAAATTTCAACAGTAACGCTAAGGCCTCCGACATGCCTATGTCGGGCGGCCTAAATATGTATTTCACTAGTAAACATATTGATAACGGCAATATCAATCATACAGCATTCATAGCACATAGAATCAAATAAACATGGAAACAGTTAATGTAAATCCAGGCATTTTCCTTTCGTTTCGTTAACATAGCAAACTACAATGTACATAGACCTAGCAGATAAAACGGAAATTCCATGACAGACATGTGCGGACCTAAGGATTGAAGGTCATGGTAGAGAGTACACACTTCCAGTTCCTCCTACGGAAGGTGTTCGAAAGTGGGAGTCATGTGTTACTCCATCTTCTCTCCCTCGAGTCACAAACGCGTCTGCCCCTTCACGTGCCGCCAAACGGCGTCTAATGAACGGTGGAAGATGCGAAGCTCCAGCCGCCATACGATTCGGACGGCAGAACAATTAGCACGAGAGAAGGCATTCAACTTCGACGAACAGCTCTTCGTTGATACAAATTCTACAGTGAACTTTGATTTGTGCACGGAGAGAAGTGAGATCAAACAGCATTGCTTGACCTTTACTGGAAATGTGGGATTAATTGATCCGCTGACTCCGTATTTCTGCGGTCTGTATTTCAAACGCCCCGAGAAGTTGCCAAACTTGCCCAGAATGTTTGAGGTTCAAATGTTCCAATAAGCTTGTACATGTACAGTGGTTAAAGTGAAATATTATAGAAGTTGGGGAAACTGTGCACTTAGGTTTTGGTCCCCTATCGGTGGTATCGGGCATCTAGCATTGTAAAATCCCCCCCCCCCATTTTGAACATCTTCAACAACCTGTTTGCTAATGATTTTGATCTTAAGACTGTCCACAACCACCACAACTAGTAGCACGATGTATCTGCGATTATTTGCGATTTGGCTACTCAACTGTTCGTACGTAGGTTGCAACCTGGTCGTAAGGCCATTTGTGATCGAGGCCTTATCGTTGTCATGCGTCTTTAGGGATGTTGATGTAGAAACGCCTTAAGCCATAAATTAAAGATGGGCGAGCGCCGCCGTTCCCTCGCATCCTATGGCGTTTCACCACTGTTAATATATAACACTGTTTTACACACACAGACCCTAAGTTTAAAATAAATTAGCCGGACCCCTCGCTGTGCCGTGGTTCCCCGAAGCTTTCACTGGGTCTGCCTCATAAAGAGTCGACTATTAACGAGCAGCAGCTGTATGTCGAGGGTTACGTGTTCCATGCCATTGTTGCCACGCTTGAATGATGCCAGTGGTCGCGTTCACTGTGAGGGCAGGTGATGTCGTCAGCACGAGCATGCTGGAAGAGAGGAACTTCCAGCTGGAACGAATGCCTTTCCACGCTCTCACACCGGCCTAGCAACACAACACTCACAGTTCTACTTCCACAACATAATACTCAAGCCAGAGTTGCTAACGTGTTTCAACACTTAATCACCATCTTCATCATCGTCGTCATAATCATCGTGAAATTCTAGTGCGACTATTACAATTAGACTATAGGTGCATTAGCCTACATTGTCCGTGTGAATAAAAGTTATCGCCCGTGGGATAACTTCTGGCGATCAAGTGGTGAATGCTGCGTTGAAAAGTGCGTTTCAAGTAGTTTGATGCCAGATGTTGAGAGTTTTGCTACTGTCATATGCACACAAAATGCCGAAACATACGAAACATGAATTTGGCTCCTAAACACCTGTGTTGGTAAGAAAAATGGGCCAGTAGTAAATTGCAGTGGCGAAACTACAAACGTCTGAGTGGGGATCTGGGGCAGTCTGAGATGGGACGCTCTATAGCTTCCCATTATGAACGTTTGGGACATTGCCCGGAGAAATTTAACTGTCTGCATTTTGGTGCATTTTTGCAGGCTGAAGACAGCCAGTTCTAGTCCATAGTGTACAGCAAATCGGCTATAATATAGACGATTACTTTTCTCTGTGAGGTTACCTACATTTTCGCATCACTCTTGCGCTAATCCCACCAGTGACCCTATCACAAGTCGGGAGTTCAACTACCCAAAGGCTCCGTGATTTAACAACTGGTAAATGTACGAGATGACATTATTTCTCTGTACAATATAATGCAACAAAAAGACGGCAATATCCTATGAACAGCAGTAAAAACATACGGAGAGACACAGAGGTTAAGCTAAATATGACGTATGACTAAACTATGACTAAAGATAACCTCACTGCACTGCACACAATGCAATCGATTTCGTCATGGACTCATCATCGAAATGAGCTGCCATGTTAGGTCGAAAGCTGTTGACTTATTGTCAAATAACGTCTCTGTGTACATTGTTCTCTGTCACCAGGCAGTACTTGACCATGCGGCTGAACCTAACTAAAAACGGCAGCCTGGCTCCGACTTCATGATAAGTCACCTGCGCCTGACTGCCTACAGACCGGGATCCACTCATGTCCAGTAAGGGACTATGATTACCTCTACCTTTTAACTATGCCACCGATGAACATACAGACCCGTTTGGCGTAACGCTTTGCGCGCTTCCTCTTCCGGTGTTTCTTGTTGTCGCCATGTTGTATGACGTCATCTACGTCGGCAGGATGCGTTGTGACGTCATCAACGTCCGGTCCACTTGCCACCACTTCGCGCTCAGGATTTCCGTCGTTCAAAACTCGATCTGAGTCGATCGCTTTTTCTCCGCGGTCAATCGTTTTGTCTTCTGGTTCTGTGACTTGCAAGATGGCGACCGACGAAGATGGACCCCCGGCGGAAGTGACGTCATCAATGACCGATGTTTCCACTTTAGGTGCTTCCACTTCGATTAATCGATCCAGCTCAGTTTCGAAAATTCCGGAACAAGAAGTTGCCGGCGATGTACTATTTATCCCCGGTGTCGTTTCATACTCCTTCCGGTCGCGTCCATCTTTTTCTTCAGAACCGGAAGTAGATTTACGTCGACCAAATCTCTTTTTTACCTTTAGTATCTTCAGGAAAACCGACTTCTTTTTTGCCGGCCGATCTTTAGGCGGATTAACTACTTCCGGTTTGGAAGTAGAGGCGAAGGCATCTAATTCTACTTCCGGTCGTTGTTCGTTCGAGACAAGCCTCTGCGCATCGTCAGTCACATGTTTTCGAGCAAGACGCTGTCCCACTGGTCCGCCGAGTTTGGCCAAGGCACCGCGCATGCGACGTCTCAATCGGCTGGATTTCTTCTTCTGTTGCGTCTCCATTATTTAGTTGGACGACGATCGGTTGTTGGTTTCTGCACTAAACAATTAATACAGACAGACATTGTACGATTTTATGCATAGGCCAGTCCTGTGTAATGGCTGATTCATCAGACTCGCAATCTTCAAGTCGCGGGTTCGACTCCAGCCGCCGTTCCACTGTCACACAATGACCCTGGGCAAGTTATTAACACCTATGTGCAGAACCGCGGTCGTAGTGGAAAGTAATTAGGGGCTTTACAGCCTATCGCCGGGTTTTGTATGTAACAAAAACAATTAACGTATCCGACAATGACAGTGTTACTTCTCAGATTTGTGACTAAATTAGCTGTGTGCTGACTGTCTGGGCATAGACCTAACTCACTAATTAGGTTTCGTGCACGACACGAGAAATATCCATAATCACTAAAAAGAAGTCCAGATTCATCAAGAAACCGTAAAAGTAAAAATCACAAACATTACAAAGTAAAGTCACAAACACAAATGCGCTGAATGTTACAAGTCTCTGTAACTTATAAATCAGACACAGCTGCGTAACTGTAACCGACAGTGCGCAAGAACTGTTGACTTGAAGTCCGCTGTTGCTGAAATTTTTCCCATGCATGGAAAAGTCGCTGTTGTCCTATGCGTTTGACACTAATAACAGGTCATCATCATATTCGTTTATTTGTAACATGACAGAACGCATGTCATTACACGTGTAAGTGTAAAAAAATGTAAGAAAAATGTAAACATTAGTTAACATAATGTCATCAAAGTCTACCTGAACTGTGGCTGAGAATTTGCAACTGTGTTCATACCATTTATGATGATATATGTAACTGTCTGTTGTTTCACAAGCACATCCCCCCAAAAAAAGAAAAACGTGGGATGCGGCGAAGTGAACTGTGACTGATCGGTGATTACAGTCGATTTTTCCAGTAATTAGTGATTTAGGTCGTCCCGGACTGTCTAGAGAAGGGATCATCTGTGAACCTTAGGCTACTGTGATATCCAGTAGAAGACTACATTTATGTGTTTATATAGCTGTTCACCTGATCATTGAGTCTGCCGGAGTACTACTATACTGCGGTACCAAAATTCAGTAGAATAACTTGACTTGATACTACAGCGAGCAAGCTATCGGGTCACTTCAGTCGCATACACACGTTCAGACACGCACTAACATTTTCTACGTAGCCTGTAACACTTATCTCAAGTGCGAATAGAAGGAAGCCTGGATACCTGCTAACTTCTCCTGCGCACTGCCTATGCACGCACCTCGCGAGCATCGATCTGCGTATACGCCAAGCCACTGCTCAATAGCGGGCGTATGCCTCGCTTCGCTTGGCCTGGTTATGATATCGGCCCAGTGTGCGTTGTATCTGCTGCAATGCAGGCCAGCACACTACAGCGCTGCGCTGCTGGCTTTTAAACGACCGTGCATTATCATCATCGCAAAGCCTCGCCGCAGGGGCGTCATTTGGATGGGGGGATTGGTGGTCTATGGACCCCGAGGATTGTGAAGTGTAAAAATTTTGCACTACCCGCAATCTCAAATGGCAGTCTGTACTGTTAGGCCTAGTCATAATGGTACATACTAATGGCACTTGTCAGTAGTTAAATGCACGTTAATATAGGAACATTCGAATAAACTAATTGTAGTGCAGTCGTTAACCATTACGGTAATGGTAACTTTTTTCACTGTTTTTTCTGATGGTAAAGCAATAGCGCTGTCAATTCGATACGGATGTTTTTGCACATCACACATCACAGTAACAGGGACTCAGTAGTAGCACCCAATGATTGGCTGAAATGACGCCAACGCCTCGCCGGCCGCAGCGTATAATTAGGCCGCCCGACGTCAGTAGCTTAATTAGTTTTACCAATGAACTTTTTTCTTTTCCTTTTTCTTTTTTTTTATCAATCCACCGTGCTCAGCAGCCGCGCAGTGGACGGTCATCAAGTGTATTTCGGAGGTTCAGTCGTAGGTAAAGCTTCAACAATTGGTATAAGGATCTCGCCCACCCTCTCCTAATTTTTACACGGGGGGGGGTCAAAAAGTGCGAAATTTGGCGTCTGTTAAAACATCGCTCAACTTTGAGCCGCCCGCATTTGAAAATGCAGCAAGATATCCGAATTCTGAAACACGCATGCAATGCTGCGATGATCGCCCTATGTCTGGGCCAAGTTTGGTCCACGCACCCCTGAGAACGCTCTGTCAGTTCTGACCCACCACCCAAAATTGCACGCGAAAACGCGCTAAATCGTTGATAACTCAGCCCTGGATTATTGCATTTCACTGAAATTTTGTATGGACTTTATACGCATGACACCCGGAATGCTGTAAAAGTTCAAGGTCATGAGGTACAAAGGTCAAGGTCACGGCGTGACATAACGTGTGCAAAAAATCGCAAAAATTTCAATAATTCAGCCGAGGATTGATCGATTTCGCTCAAATTTCGTACAGACTTTGATCACGTGACATTTGATGTACCGCGAACTTTCAAGGTCAACAGATCAAAGGTCAAGGTCACAGATTGACATAACGTACCAGCCTCAAAAACGCTATAATTCAGGCACGAATAAGTTGTCGAAGGTAAAACTTGGTGAAAATTATCCCAGAGCCGAGCGCAACACTTAAACATGTTCAAGGTCATAAGGTCAAACACTGAAATCGCAATAACTCCGCCGTAGATTGTTCGATTGCGTTCAAATTTAGTACAGATTTTCATCACGTCACAGCCGATACGATGCAAATGTTTAAGGTCACAGGTCAAAGGTAAAGGTCACGGCGTAAAGTAATGTATTAGCAGCAAAAACGCTATAATACGGTAATACAGCGACGTCAAACTTGGCATGGCGTCGTGATTAAAGCGGGAAAGGACTGGCGTGGCTCGGGCGGCCTTAAGTTGCAATGCATTCGCAATTGCCCCGCTTTCTACTTCATTCATTCATTCATCAAAAGAGTGTTCAAACTTACCGAACTTCACTGAACAAAATCCTAACAAACAATAGGGATTTTGCTCACCAGTAACCAGGCAGCCGATGTCAGACAGTACTGCGCAGCAGACAGAGTCGTTGAAAGTCGACAAACAACGTTATCGAGCAGGTTAAAGGTCCAGCACCGGCAGTACCGATGTGCGGTACAAGGGAGTTTCTCTCCCAGTCAGCCACCCATCTGTCAGGCGCTGCTTGCTTATCAGAATGACACTTGCCATACGTTCAATTGCACTCACTCGACTCGTAGTCTTCAACTCTCAACCGTCGCCGATATATTAAACCTTTTGAGGCTCTGATACCATATTATGTAGGACGTCTTTGTTCTACGTTTTCGGACGTACTAAGACCCTGGCTGCGATGTCACTTTAACGACCAACCTATTGAGCTGTGCTTGAATATTATGACTGTCAGATGTGGGCTAGTAGGGTCTGGATGCCCTCACTTCAGTCAGACTTCGGAGTGGAGAAAACATTAGTAAGGAGTCTGGAGCCTGGAGCCTGGAGCCCGGATCACTTGGCCATTTGTAACTCCAGCTTTGCTACCGAAGGTAAAGGCAAGGCGGTAACAATAGGATTAATGGTTGTAATGCATTATGTGTAAACTAGCAGCGTTTCGGAGCCTACACGGTCTAGACTTCAAAACGAGTAACTGATCTAAATGTCCGTGATTTCTTTCACTATTCAAAGATTCTCACTAACTTGCGATGTATGTATACATGCCATTTATTAGGTGATTGTATTTTATTGCATGTATTTGTGAAATATCGATGTAAGTGGACGCCTCGCAGTTAATTGTGTAAACTCGCAACAACTGTCTACTCACGCAGAAGGCTGTTTCGCTTGAGGACGTTTGTCCTGTATGAAAAGACTCGATTGTCAACTAACCTTAGTGTAAATTGCCAGCTCAACTGCCGCAGAGTAGGCCTACAGACTACAGTAATTGTTTTCACAGAGGTAATGGCGTCTGAAGCTGTTGCTGCTGTTAACTCGAAGTCGAAACCTCGACGCTTGTAAACTAAGCTTCAGTGACAAAGTCCTTGTCGTGTTGCGTTCTGTTATCTGCTTTCAACGTAAACAGACGCTTGTCACTTCTCATAGGCCTCTCTACTTCTACTTCACTATATCACTCTGTCACTAGAAACGGCAAGTTCTCTTACAATAGGTCGATTACTAATAAAAGTTTCGTTTTTGAGATTAAGGGCCGCGCATTTGTCTGTCACACAGTATCCATGCCTAAACGGTTCAAGATATCGAAATAATTATGTTTTGCAGCGCACCACTGAGTTTAATATTACGCGGCCATCTCAGCAACAGTCATAAGCTCTTGTGACAGAATTGAACAAAAATACAGACGCAATGCATAATACGAAAGGAATCTATAATCGGAGGTAAGCAGATGTCACGTAATAATAGTGCAATATGAAGTACAATCTACGCGAAAGATAGCTAGCGTTCGTAGCTCTGTATAAAGTTGTATCCTGCAATAGTTTGCAAAACCGATATTCAGTACATGTCTGGCAGCGAAACTTCAAACTTCAGAACAAGGCCGTAACTAGCGGCGTGTTTTTGGTGTTAATATACATCTTAAAATAGAATGTAAAAATACATGTAATGACTTTAGAAATGTATTAGACAACTACACGGTAACATACTGTATAGGGTCTATACAATAACAACCACATCTGCATAAATTTTTAGAATTCGTTTAACAGCAATAGGACGACATTTTGTGTATTTAGAGTCAAGAGAACGTGTCTGGTGGCTGTAAATATCGTTCTTTCCCGGCTGAGGGAAGCTAACGGCGCTTTTCTGGATTTGAGGAGCCATTTCTTGGGAAGAGAAAGTAAAAAGGAAGTGAAAGGAAAGGGAGGGAGGGGAAAGAAAAAAAGACAGAATAGATGTGAGTAAAACATCCCCTAAATAAATTTCTGGTTACGGCCTTGGTTCACAACATTACTATCATGCTCTAATCTATGCAGCGCAATCTATTGTTGGTGCTCCAATACAAGAGACAGCATCTTCGACAGCAGCACGTCTGCAAATGCACAACACCAGGTACGTAAATAACAGTAAGATTATACAGTATATAAACACCTCATTGGTGAATTTTCACTTTTAGATTTAGAAGGCTCAGCCTCTCCATCGATTTATAATTTTTGTTTCATGGGAATGGCAGATGCACGTAGTTTCGTGGATTCAGTACAAAGTGGCGCTGCTAATGTTCACGGTTTATGGCAACAAAGAAAGCCTCTATCTTCGCGAAAGCGCCGGAACGGCTCGCGCCGGAACGGCTCGACGTCCGACGTATTCGGCAAAGTTACGCCTGTGGACGACGCTCACATGTATTGGACACACGGCTGTGGCTGGGGCCTGTGGGGAAGTGG
>Ga0049105_1000602_pt1 | contig 13180 bp, 7 predicted proteins | sample WorMetvaBAHAMAS1_FD_61260 | JGI IMG/M metagenome (GOLD analysis project Ga0049105, IMG submission 61260) | Worm MetaG Olavius vacuus BAHAMAS.1 | ecosystem: Host-associated > Annelida > Digestive system > Unclassified | place: Germany: Marburg | collected 2013-04-09
CCTCGCATATATTTGGATCATTTCCCATCTTTCTGCCAAAAATTATCGAAATTGGTGGAAATTTGACGAAGTTCTGACAAAAACAAATCTGCTTAGTTTTTTTTGGGACACGGTGTATATGAAGGTGACTGACAGTGACAGCACTCTCGCCATTGTGTGAACCTTCCTATGCTACACAGCCATTGTAAGAGATCACTCAGTTCATCTGAAGAATTAGAACAGTACCGAGCGGCTGCCACGCCAAACCAACAGGCTTGAGCTGTAGGCCTGTCTGTAGGCTGCTATCATCTACACCCACCATCGCTGTTTGATATTACTCAGCCTGTCAGATGATACTCATTTACGATGCCACGAACAGCAGAAGGCACAGTCGACCTAGCAGGAAGCCGTATGACGTCACATTGTGATCAAGTGCGCTGGCTCACTGCCATCTGACTAAAGTGATCAAGAGTCGTCATCTGTATGCAATACAAGTAGCTCAGCTATCGCAGAGAGACCGCGCTGCAGGGTGGGTTAGTTATGGCCGAAAGTGGAAGACTGGAACTGGGAGACACTATTTACGGACATTATAGGTCTATCTTTAACCACTGTGACGTAATTGGCCAGCAAAGCAATCGAATTCGGTGAAAAACGCAAAATAAAGGCTATTACGCCGTTCAAAGTCATTCAAGGTCACCTCGGTCGGTATCAATCAAAAGCCCGTATGCGACTTCCTATTAGTGATTAATAGTAACTGACATCCTACGTCGTGCCGTTTCGGAGTTATCGCATATTTTGCGTTTTTGAGCCCCCCCCCCCCTTCGGGGCTTTAAAACAACGTACGATGTTCATCTTGGGCTCATTGGAAAACGCGTAGTGGACTTCCTATTAGTGTTAATTGAACTTTTTTTCGCTAGATGTTACGGCTGAGGCGCTACGAGCAAATAACGGTTCAAAATTGGCGATTTTGCTTCAACAGGGGTCGGTTGACCCAAAATTTCAGGGTCGCCCTCACCAACCATTCTTCTTTTCAGAAAACTAGGCTAAATGTTCTTACGTATGGTATAAAAATCTGGACATATCTTTCTTCCCTTTGTCACAATCCACGCGTTTGACAGACGGACGGACGGACAGACAGACAGACACAGGATTCTCATAGTTAGACCGCGTCTGCATTCCATACAGCGCGGTGAAAACGTTCAACAATCGAAAAGGGTTCACGTATTGTTGAGGCCGGTGTAAACATCGAATGTAAAATATCGAAACAGAAGCAGCGAATCTCACTAACGCAATACCAAACACACGGTATACTTCTGCGACGGCCAGTGTCAGTTTGCATGTAATTAAACGAATGTTTGGCTGTCCATAATAACTCGGCAATAACGCGGACACGACGACATCAGATACGTGGCACGGCGGCGTTGCTTCCGCTTCCGGTCACACGAGATTAGCTGTCCAGCGTCGCCAGGAAACGACTGACCGATTGCGCTGAGACGGCTCGCCGACATGATAATCTGAGGATGTAGGGATGTAGGGACAGGCTTCGGTGGTTGATTATGACAAATGAGGACGACAGTGTTGCGAAACACGTTGGCGCACCTGTTGATATAGGACCACCAGAGCACAGATTGAAAGCAGTCGTCGTAGACTTTACTGAGTATCTAGGTCACGCTGTCGAGCGTCCAAATCTGGTTCCATTCCGTCACATTGTGCGACATTATGATAGTTCCCCTTGTCGTCATACAATCGTCGACAGATGCTCGGCGCGTCGTAAACTCACTGGTCCGGCTTATCTCGATGTGGATGCACCAACTTCGTCAATGTTTAGCGACGCTCGTCAGTCGGAACTCACTAGTCCGTCACAGGTCCGCGTGGAACGCCATGGTCGCCACAGAGTCAACTGTTATTAAACGCTTCGGTAAGTAAGTAAGTAAGTAACAGTATTGGGCGCAAATAGGCAGACAGTCACAATACGCTGTTGTCGGTTCATCCGAAACGGAAACATTTTTAATTGCTTTGAAGTCGACGGCCATGACAGAATTGTTATTACGGGAAATGACTAGTAGTTTGCCGACTATTGGCTACAGCTGCTGGTGGTGTAGTGCTATGTGTGCACGCTGCATCGCTTGTGCTTTAGCGCGAACAGTGGATGTTACAACTCGTCGGAACAAATCAACCTCAGAGCCAGAGTCGTTTTCGTTCTAACTGCGCTGTGCAATGTAACTTTGTCATCTCATAGGCACGCGCGTCGCTGTGAATTACTTAAGATCAGTATTGCACAGTAAAATTCGATAAATGACGTATGAGGCTTTACTACTACAGCGCAAATGGAGTTTACTGGTGCTATTAGTGTCATTTCTTATTGAGAAATAAAAGCACTGTCGTTTTCAATCACCCAATTATACACACATTATCAACATCGTCATCGTCATCATTTTACAGACGTTAAATCTAGACTGATATAGAGTTTTCGACAATAAATTCCGAAGTCTGCAGAGTCTTAGGTTCACGGATACTGTAGTGTACTGTTAGAGTGTTCCACGCGATGAGAGCAGCGTGTAAAACGGTGCAAACCTGGTGCAAAGTAAGTAAGTAGTTTCTTTATTTAGGTCTGACAAACGCAAACCATGACATGAACATACACACAAATACAATGTAACATAAGATGCGTTCGTAACGATAGAAATGCTTTGTCGGTTGACAACAATCGTCAAAGTGCACTGATCGATGTAAACGATCGGCTGCCATCAGAACAGTTCCCGCTAGGTGAAAGACGATTATTGCTGACAGAAAACATGGCAAGAGGATGCGATAACGCAGGCAGATAGGTTGCACAGAAGGCCGCAGATAAGAGAGACTTACGACGAAATCGCTGAATGAATCGTTGAATTTCATCCTGGATTTAATGTTCGTAAAATGAACTGTAAATCAATGCTTATAGTAAGTGTTACTGAGGACATGCAGTCATCGATGGCTCATCGCGAACCGCGCGTAGAACAGCAGTGACGATCTGCTATGTCGTTGTCGGCGTTCTTTCTACAGTTACCGAAGTGTCCTATCACAGGGATCAACAGAAGTCCCACAGTGTCTCAAATCCAGGCGCGTCCTCACACAACGCGAAGGCTCGTATATGACGCCGGCCGAACCGAACGACTGACCAGAAATTCACAATTCTGCCGCACGGTCGGTTCATTCCGGTCGACGGCACGACGACGACGACGACGACGGCGACCTGGCAATGGCGGCCTCCAACCGTGAGAGTCGCGGTCGGCAAGCTAACGCGACCTACCGAACGACCGAACGAGCGCCCCCTGGCGGCTGAATTATTCATTATTTCCGTTGCTCGTCGTAATAACAGCGACGCTGACGACGATAAGGACGCCTTTCCAAACGAGCAAATTACTCGACGTAGCGCTCAGCCGGCGATGACGCTCGATTTATTAAACGCTAACCAGGCGCGCAGCCACACTGGCCCGACGCGTTGTTTCTGTCAGCTCAACACGTCGTTAATTCAACACTCAACGTCGCTTCATTCATATTTACGCGTACATCACTGGCGACAACACGGCTCGCAGGCTCAACACGCCGTCGCTGAAGCTATCTTCTCATGCTCAGGGACAGACAGCTATCCAGAAACTGGTCAAAGTCAGTAAGTACGTAAGTTGTAGACGTCGCGGGACTGACAGAAACGCGACAGTGGCACTGGACGATGTTCGTAACTGTCTAAAGATAAGTTTTCATCCGCCGTCTGAACGTAGAGGCTATTATCGCACAGAACAGACAAACAGTTCCTCACCGTGGGCCGGCAGAATGCAAAACTTCGTTGTCCGATTGACGGCTGTACTCGTGCCAGCTGCTCATCCAATTGTATCCCATTGCTAATCTTAATTACAGCGTTCGTATGAACGACGAAATATGGATTAACAGATGTGTGTGTGTGTGTGTGTGTGTGTGTTGATATCGGACATGTTCATTCATCTATAGACAGACACAACTGACGCAATGCTGGCAACAGAAAGGACTTTATACACTTGTGATGAGGGCGACACTGAGATAAAACGCCAACGGACGTGTCAGTATAGTTACAGCAGCTCGAGCGACATGCCTTCATCACCCTCATCATCAGCATCATCATCATCACCATCAGTGATATACCATGTTTATGGTGAATAAAGATTATCACATAGGGAGCGCAGTTGTAGGGGCCACTAGGCGAGCACAAGGTGCGCCATTCATCACAGCCCAGAGTGCAATGTTGTAAAGTAAACCGATAGGAACGGTTACAGCAGCCTCAGCATCTGCAGGTCCAACCTCCCGGCTGCCTGGGATTTGGAAGCAGCTGATTGGAGATAGAATTTTTTGTTAGGCCGCCCGACAAGTCTGAGGCTTTATATTTTACTCGTGTCTTTCATTTCTTTTTAACTATTAGAAAAACCCTTGCTCAGCTCGCGCAGCGGCCACCCGGCATAAGTACATAAATGGTTTGGTCGTAGACTGAACATGAAAAAAATTCACTCAGACTTTTCGCCCACCCCTCCGTACATTTTACAGGGGTAAAAAAAGTGCGCAATTTGGCTTCGATTTTTGATAACCGTTGCCTCTGACGCGCTCTGATTTCGAAATGAAGGAACATGGGAAATCTAAAACATCCACCTGGAGCGCCGAATTGTGAAATCCACTTCACGTTAAATTCAAGATGGCGGACGGCGGTCATATTGAACATATTTAACTCGCAATGACTTCGCCACGGATTGTTCGACTTCACTCAAATTTGGCAGTGCCACAGGGGTACGGAGATTGATCACGTGACAGGCGATACGCTGCAAACGTTCAAGGCCAATGGGTCAAATCTCAAGGTCACAGCGTGACATAACGTATCAGCAGTTAAACGTTATTACGGATAGGTTTGCCGACTTCAAACTTTGTGAAAATCATTCCAGTGTGGAGCGCAACATGTGCCACATGCTCAAGGTCATTAGGTCAGATGGACCAAAAATAAAAATCTATATTATTCAAGTAAGATCGTTGGCGGAGGTAAATTCGCCAATGGTCGAAGCTTTCCGTCAGCGTGCGACGGACAGATGACTTAGGGCGTGGCGACACCAGCCAGAGCAGCCAGCAGCGAGCAGGCTTAAGGTAGAAGTCCGCGTCAAGCCGCCGAGCGTTTTGTATATCGCAGATTTTTTTATCTGTACAGCGAAAAAAACACACACGGCTTCACGATATTACGAACGTAGTACAGTACAGTACAATAAAATACACCACGATACAATATTATTTTATTAGAAAGCTGTCAGGACGCAACTTGAACACAGTGAAGTAATTATAACAGGTATTCAATAACTGTCCTTAAATAGTTGCCTAACAATGAAATTGCAGTCAGATATGCAATGTGATCCACGACTTAACGTGAGATAATGTCGCCTAGGTCGCAGAGAGTACAGTAGTAAGATGAGTTATAGTAATCAAGCTTGGAACGAGCGATGGTGCTGAATGTTTTAAATTCAATGTACGAAAGGACACACTGACATTCGCGAATATGAGAATAGCAAGCTTCATATACAGTTGACAGTTAATCAGAGAAACAGGGATGTTCATCGATGTTGAAAACTAAACCATTTTCTAATAGAATCACGTGCTGTAGAGAAAGGCGCTGAGTTGTCATTTGAACTACAGTATAATGCAGAGTGTTCTGTTGTCTTGTAAAACAGGGATGCACAATCCTGTGCAGTGGCGCACGTCTGTGGCTGAAGGGCAACCCAGACGGCACCTAACGAGCGCCTACTACGGTTCCGTACAATGCCGGCGGCTGCGGTTAATAATTCGCAGACTGAAGCATGATCTGCGATATCCGATCGGACATGGTCACGCCATTCGGCCGCCTCGACCGAACGATCTGCCTAAACGACGTGATGAACCGAACCGAGGCGGGGGCGTGTAACCGAATCAGTTTTGTCAATCCGCTTCGTCCGCTATACGTCTTCGAATTGAATTTTGATTGGTAATCGCGGCGATCGATATGTCACCCGATTTACAGGTCCGACGCGAAATCCATTTTGCCGTCGCCACGGCCGACAAAGAGTCGGTAGATAACGGTGATTAGTATGCACGCCATGAGTGGCTTAAGTCTCGTGTTATCAGTGACAATGTACTGGAAGCGATACAAACGCGGCGTACATAACACCAACTCTTCTTCAAACCTTTCGGCGCCATTGTAGTGACTCTAGCCACGCTATGACGTCTTATTAGTCAACGCAGATTGTTTCAAGTCCAACTAGAAACAGCTGATCGAGATGTGCTGCCCTGCATCTTCAACATTACGATAGAAGCTTTGCTGTGTCCGGACCTTCTGTGTGGAACAGCTTGCGCACTGCGTTGCGAATGTCTGAATGTAGTCTCACGACCTTTAGGACACAGCTGAAGGCATTGTTGTTTATATGATACATTGTATACAGACAGCAACATTTACTAACTGCCGGATAGCGCATTTGCGGCCTTCTTGAGGGGATCTTGCGCGCTACAAATAGCCTTAATAATAATACGCTCAGTATGCGGTTCATTTCGTGTATGGACTTTGTATATCCTGGCGATCCGTTGACCTCAGAGTGGTACCACAAGTTGTCATGTCGTAGGCAACATGTCTCTTGAGCAGTCTTATATATTCTGTCGGTTCATTTGGTTGACTACAGTTCACCCGCATATCTCTGATTTCCATTAAAATATTCCGTATTGTCACAAATTGTCGGTACAGTTACAATTACGGCATGTGACTAACACTCAGCGGAAGTGACCGGTTGACATTAATTATACTAGCAGCCGAGCTGGCGGTACTATACGCATTTTGGGTCGTAAATTCACACCAGAGTCCACCGAACGAGCGACGGTCCGACGGTCGCCGGTAGCGACCCGTGCCGTCGTCGTGCTGAATTCTGATGGTTAGCGAGTCGTTTAAAGTGCGACGGCAACGCTGGCATCAGTCAGCGCTAGCGTGGCCAGTGCTAATGCATTACTCGCTGTGTGGCATGTTGCGGGGATTAACTGCAGTATGCCAAGCCTTCAGTCGCCCAGCAAAGCCATTGCTTCCGTTCCGTCACTCGACCCTGGCTCTATCGCTCTACGCTGTGTGTTTTGTCACGTAGCGCTATACGTCTAGGCCTATGTTGCAATGAAAAACTCCCCGAATTGTTCACAACTTGCCAAAAAATTGTGTTTCAATAAACATAAAACTGAAAACGGAAGAACTTAACATAGAACAAACAGCCCATCGGCACTGAATCTCAGCTGACAGCGACGCAAGCTGGGATGGAGAAATGACCGGGGATTTTACGGGAGGGAATATTGGAGAGGAATTGTTTGGAGAATGTCTGGGGCAAGTGTTCCGAGGGAGAAATTTCTGGCGGCGGAATTCTCAGGGACAGAATGTCCGGCGAAGATTTTGTGGGATGTTCGGGGCCCAAACTGTCCGAGAAATGTGCAGGGGATGTTCATTAAAACGTCCAGATTCCCGTGCAGTTACAAGTCTTTACATCACCGGTTATGATCTTTGTCACCCTGGTTAACACACAGACACACGTACAGACTACATTTGACCGGTTATACTATCAGCTCAGCCAGCCAGCCGAGATAACAATGTATGAATAAACATAATAGCAAAATTGTACGAAATAATACAGCAGTATACTGTTATGTTAAGAATCTGTGCGGTTTTCCACTAACATGAAATATCGCCGTTATTAGAGACCGCGCAGCGCCGCTTATAGCGACAGAAACCCGATGATTAGTAATATACAGCGTTTGAAAGAGCGATTCTTCGCGTGTGTTCCTTTGACGTAAGATAACACTATCTTTAGCCGTCGTTAAGCATAATGCGAATTATAGAAATGCGAATAAACACCGCGAAGAAGAATATTTTGATCAATAGAAAAATCTGTTTGAAAATGAAATACAAAATCTGTCATTCGACAGTGACTCATGACAGATTGACGGCCGCTGCTTCAAATGATTGTAATATATGTCACACAATACAACAAGAAAACACATTAAGTCTAGGGCCCGAATTCACAAACGATCTTATAACAATCTTGCGACAATTTTTGGACTCGCGACAATCTTATGACAGTTATCGAATTCACAAAACATTTATGACAATCTTAGGACATATCTTATGATAAATCTTAAGACAATGTCTGTGAATTTAGGCCCTGGTTGACATTTTGTCGTATTACGTACGACGAAGACGTCAAGATGTTGGCACCTAAACGGACGGGGCTGTTTGTGTTAAATGATAAACGTGACTCCACAGCACGCACTTGTAAGTAAGTAAGTACATGATTTATATAGCGCCAAAGTCTTAGAAGAATCATGGCGCGTCTCATGCTTTCATCAATATACTGAATGGCCGACGGCGGACATGACTCGGTATGAGGCATCGGAAGCAGGTGTGTCAACAACGTGCCCACCGTTGTTACCAGCAGCGTCACACTACTGTGCCGCTCTGTATCGAGCCAAATATCGACAATAAAAATCGGCCGCACTGCGCAGCTCTATTCTACGGGGCGAGAAGGTTAGCAATCACCGGCTCGATACATGATAACACGTTGTGAGCACACGTCGGGCGTCGCTACGTGTGTGGTCTACAGTGCTAGTGCTACCAGCAACGCCGCTGATGACCGTCGGACCTCGGTCTGTCGTCGAACGTCATCTCTGATGAGTGTACTGGCGTCAACTGGCTTGATGTCGGCGAGTAGACGGCGTGGACATTCCCCCTGGACGTTTCTCCCTCCGACATTCCCCCTGACTAACACTACTTAAAGAAAAAAATGTTCGGGGAGAATTGTCCGGAAAATGTCGAGGAAATTGTCCTGGGGCAAAATTTCCGGGGAGGAAATTTTCCGGGAGAATGTCCCGAGATATTCTCGGAAATTGTCCGGCGGAGGAATTTCCTGGTCCCGATATCAGTTTAAGGTGAGGGTTAGAGTCAGGATAAGGTTTAGGGTTATGAATACGGTTATCAAGTTTTTTTTGTACGGAATAAGAATTGCGACGCCATGGCCGCTATTTTCAGTAATCGATATGACGTTATAACTGCGCCGAGGGGGGGGGGTTGATTTGGATGAAATTTGGCGGGTATATGCAAGTCACATGCACATGCTGATAGAAGAGTAAAGATGGAGTAGCATATTACTGGTTAAATTTATGTAATAAAACTGCAAATATTAAATAGACAAAACTGCATTCAGTAGTGGATACAGGGGTAAAAGGCCGATCGCTATCGTTTTGAAATTCTGAAAAAAAAGTTTTCCAGTTTGACGACAAGAATAACGGTAGATATTTAATGGTTGTAAATTATTGGCTCGTCGATATGTCGACCGGACTCCTTTATTTTATACTTGTCTCGACTCTCGATCTGCCTGTGTACTGTCATGCCAAATTCTACGGTATCTGATTTGGGTGTCTCAGCTGCTGTGACGGTTGATGCGCGTGGATGAGCGATCGTCGACACTTCACCGGCTCACTGCTCGGCTGCTGCTGCTGCTGCTGCGCTGCCAGGCAACGGACGGCAAGATGCGCTCTAATCGCGGTGAGCGCGTCGCCAATGAGCGCAGATTCGTGCAGTGTGTTGGCCGAGCGGAGACGTTGACGTTTAATACGCCGTCGAGAATTAGCGCTAAATTGACACGACGTGCCGCAGTGTCGACCACGTCGCGTTCTACTCGTAAAACATCGCGTTCAGTCTAGTTCACAGCCACCTGCCAGCGCGTGCCCGTCTGGTAAGATGCTTTGATTTCTGCTACGCTTACTTATCTGCCGATCGGCGCTAAATCAGCGTACGCATTGTAATTGGACGTGTTTGTTCGTCAGCAGCAAAATTCCAGGAGTCGAGTCGACTGACGTTTAAGAAACTTAACACGTTATGATGTTTGCGTTCCCTCCTCGAGATATTTTTTCATTCAAATGCATTTTGTTCGACATTGACGTGCCGCTTGGTGTTGCCTAAACGTAATGCTTATGTTGGTGACGAGTGACGACGTTCTCCAGTATTTTTTGAAAGTGCCATGACAACGAAAGTAACCACGTGACGGCCTCCCAGCGAGTCCTTGAGGAATGTCTCGTTTCAGAGCAATCTCAGCAACAATTACATTTTATCATTTTACAATGCGTAGTATGTTAACGATAAGTAGTAACAGTCTGCTTTGTGACAACTGTACATACAGCCAGTTGCGCGAATGTGTCTTAAAATCGCCATTAATGATAAACGGAATGTGTTACATTCATTCACTTCCGGCAGGTTGAATTAACTTTTTAAAATCGCTACTTAACTAATTTTCACTGCTCTTTAAGTAGCTGTTGAAACTCGAGAAAAGTTAATTCTGTTGCATGAAGCGCTCGCAAAGTGCAGATGACAATATTTTATGCATTTTAATCGTCCAGCATCAATTTGATGAATACGACCGATGGGACTGTTTATTTTATAACTGGGTAACATCTTAACGTTTGAAATTTTGAACCCTAGATAAAAGTTACATAGAATAGCCAGAACTAAATGACAAGCTGCTACGCAGGACAAAACTGTGCGGTATAGAAACATGGTCAACGAGCTTGGGCGTGTGGCCTGAGTACAAACGAACATGACACAAGGTTTAGCTTGATTGGCGTTAAGTTGTCATGCATTATTGCGCCACTTTTACGACAATATCGTAACTTAATTAACACAGACTGTAAGAACAAACACACACATATATATTTTAACGTTAGAGAAACTTGTATATGACAAAAATATTTATACCTACGAGTTCCATAATTGTCCATTACGTATTTTTGCGCCGCCGAGTTCTTGTGCCACATTTTTCTCATCGACGCTAGCCACTCGGCCATTCCGCTCACCACGGAAAGATAATATAATAGTTTCTCTTAACTAACATTCATGAGGCATCACTTATTGATCTACTTTGTGCATTTTATCTCATGTCAGCCTTTTGCCAAAGTCAAGTTTCTTTGACATTCACAGACAAGTCAGCAAGACTATCGATCATGTGCGAACAAAGCTTATCACTGTGCGTTATTGTGATCATAGCATTTTGAGGCGAAAGTGTCTTATTTTTAATATTTCATCGAGTCACGACGAAAACAGTTTAGTTTTATGCAAAATGTAAAGAACTTGGATCAGAACGTGACATGCAGCCATTTGACATGCTTTATCTGCTTTACAGCGAACAGTCAGACAAAACACGGTATGTCAGAAGGACACAGAGGCGGCAGTTTGATTGCTTGTAAGTTAATACTACACGAGCTCGTACCAGACACCGAACGAGTGTGACAGTTTACTAAACCCTATAAGCTGAAGCGTTCAACTTACGCAATAAAGACTGCACAAACTAATTTGAAAATGCACAAATGCGCTGGTTTGTGTTATTGTTTTTAAGTTATTTTTACCGCACTGCATGTATTGCATGCATCGCGGTCTCGACGAGAAAGCTGTCTGTCTGTCTGTCCGTCTGTCTGTCTGTCAAACGCGTGATTTGAGACAAAACGGAAGAAAGATCTGTCCAGACTTTTATACCATATGAAAAACCATTTAGCCTACTTCTTTGAGCAGAAGAATGGTTGGTGGGGCGACCCCTTCTACCTGAAATGTTAGGTCAAACTGACCCCGTTTGAGCGAAATCGCCGATTTTCAGTCGATATTCGCTCATAGCGCATCAGCAGTAGCACCTAGCAAAACTTCAATTAACACTAATAGGAAGTCCACTGCGCGCTTTCAAATGAGCCTAAGATGAACATCGTACGTTGCCCGTAAGCCCCAAAATAGGGCCAAAAAAACGCAAAACGGCCGTTTTCCGTCTAAAATCGCACTTCGCTTGAAGAAAGTCTGCTACAAAGTTTCTTTGTGTAAAAAATGTCAGCAACAAAGTTGTAAGGCATTCATTCGCCTATCTACCTGTGTATGAATGATTGGTGGGAGATGTCCCTTTCTACGCGAAAATTTGGCGGATACTTACCCACTCCCTTGCAAAACGCCGATTTTCAATCTATTTTCGCTCGTATCGCCTCATCCGTAACACCTAGCAAAAAGTTTAATTAACACTAATAGGAAGTACGTGCTTTTTAATGAGCCTAAGATAAACCCCTAAGCCCCCAGAGGGTGGCTCAAAAACGCAAAGTGTCCAAAGTTTGAACATTAAGCTGCGATAACTCCGAAACGATACAAGATAGGATGTCGGTTGATACTGATCACTAATTGGAAGTCGCATACTGTTTTCGATTGATACCGACCTTAATTTAGATTCAGATTCAGGCGTTTTATCGCTTACATCTAAGTGATCTTGTGGCAAGACTCTCACAGTCACTATGTAGTAAACGCTCGTTCAAACGAAAATGTCTTCAGCTTGCGTACGAATGCTCTGTGGTCCGTTATATCTAGGAGCTAGGTAGTGAGTTCATTCCAAGTTTTGGGTCGAAAAACATCGTTCGCCAAACTTAAGTCGGGAGGTGAGCGGTTCGTAGCGATTGGTTTCGGCAGAGCTGAGTCGCTTCCGGAACGACATGTTCGCTGTGGCCATCACGAGACCAGTCGAATACGATAGGCTGCTGCCTGTATGCACCAGATGCATAAGTGCACACAATTTATATGTGATACGATGCCGAATAGGCAGCCAATGCAGGTCTCGCAGTGCTGATCACCTTGAATGACCTTGAACGGCGTAATAGCTCTTATTTTGTGTTTTTTTTCACAGAATTCGGTAGCTTTGCTGGTTACTTACGTCACAGAGGTTGAAGATAGACCTATAATGTCCGCAAAATATTTTCTCCCAGTTCCAGTCTTCCACTTTTGGCCAAAACTAACCGCCCTGCAGCGCGGTCTCTCTGCGATAGCTGAGCTACTTGTATAACGTAACCGTTTATTTTGCAAAGTTTGCTGAGGTTTGATTCGATCGCTATGTCAAACGTGTTTGTGCAGTAAGCAGGTTCTACTGTGCTGACTGTTGTGCTCTTTCGTTTATCATTTCACAAATTTACCAATTACTTAATTAAAAAAACAATTGAAAAATATGTCATACAGCACACACACAGCGACATTGGAATGTGTATTGGTGCAGAGAAGTGAAGATCATTAAGTCGTGACGTGACGCAGCATGGAGCGATATGACGCCTTGACGCTCGTCGTGACTTCAGTCGTCATGACGTTCTGGCTTGACGGATG
>Ga0049105_1000603_pt1 | contig 13177 bp, 8 predicted proteins | sample WorMetvaBAHAMAS1_FD_61260 | JGI IMG/M metagenome (GOLD analysis project Ga0049105, IMG submission 61260) | Worm MetaG Olavius vacuus BAHAMAS.1 | ecosystem: Host-associated > Annelida > Digestive system > Unclassified | place: Germany: Marburg | collected 2013-04-09
ACAGTTTTTATTTCAGCGGATCAGTGTCTTGATTCAGAGGTTCAATTCAGTCCTCTTTCACGAAACTTTCCCAGTTGAGGACGATACCAGCACGTAACCATTCCAGCTTGTTTTTAACCCCCGGGATCTTTACTTCCTGGAAGTACTAAAAAATAAAATAATAATAACAATAAAGCGTTAATTTCTTAGGCGCGGTGACATGGAGTCCAATTTGAGGGCGCCCGCGCTCGAGATGAATGGAAAAGAAAAAAATGGTCCATCAGAAGAAGTGAGCTTGAGGTGGTTCTTGAAATTATGCAGAATATCAGAGTGTCATACATGCAAACTGCGGCATAGTTATCTGATAATTATTTGAAAAGCAATTTGCAGAAGTTATAGTCAGCGAGGAAGTTTACAATGTTCGCTGTAAATATATTGGTAAAATATATGGGTCAAGTATTTTAGTACTCTGAACTAGGCGAAATGATCTTTCGTATGGTACAAAAATCTGGGCATATCTTTCTTCCGTTTCGTCACAATGCTCGCGTTTGACAGACGGATAGACAGACAGACGGACGGACGGACGGACAGACAGAATTCTCATCGCTAGACCGCGTCTGCATTCCATGCAGCGCGGTAGAAACGTATGATGCGATTATTATAGGCCTAACTGTTGGCATGGTCCTGCACGGCAGTGGCAGAAACGTATAAAAGCTAAACTCCTGTTAACACTAATTAATTACTTTCTTTTGTCGTACAGTCTGACGGACAAACTGCTGTGGGTGGTCCGTCGAACTCTACATGGACGACAAACTGGTCTGCGTAAAAAACTGTGTGATAAATAAAACAGCAGTTATCATCGTCTTCTCATATACACTGGTGTGCGTGTTAGTAAGTAAGTAAGTAAGTAAGTAAGTAAGTGTTTTTCTAAGGCGCCGCATATCAGAAGTCACAGAGCGCCGTGTTCATGCTTCCCGAAAAAGATGTCCCTTCAGCTGTCGTCTGAACAATCCGTAGGTGATGTCTGGATTGCGCAGCTGGACCGGAAGAGAGTTCTACAAGCGAGGTCCAGCGGCTGCAAAAGTTCTGTCGCCGTAACAGCTGAGTGTTCGCGGCACCACACAAGTCGGAACGTCAGCTGACTGCAGAGAGCGCCAAGTGCTGTCGGAGTGACACGAGGCAGCAATCATCTGCCAAGTTGCCAAGTAGAAAGGCCCCGGCCCGGACAGCGACTGTCGAACGAGACAATTAGCCACTTTGAACTTGACACGCTCTCGGATGGGTAGCCAATGACGTTCGCGTAGTACCGGCGTGATATGATCACGAACGTCGCGTGCCAGTGAGTTGTGCAGTGGCGTTCTGCACAGACTGCAACTTGCGCAGTAGAGTGTCCGGCAAACTGTGGGGCAGCGAATTACAGTAGTCCAACCGACGGGATATAAACGCCGCAGCTACGATTCTTGCAACTTCTTGCGGCGCGTATCTCTGCTTCACAGCAGTGAGTTTACACCCAGTGTTATTGACGCAAGACCACACTTCTTATTTCCACAATCCGCCGTTGCCTTCGCAAATTATACTGCGTGGTGACAGAGACATACGTGTGTGAACATCTTGCCCAAGGCATGGACGCCCGCAGGCATGGACAAGCCCCCCCCCCTGGAAATGTTGTAAAGTGTTTTCTGAATTAGTATTTACAGTTAAACACTCGGTAGACCAATTATTTATGCACTATTTTCACAATTTTTCGTCGGCTTCTGGAGGCTTCGCTTCGCTTCGCTTCAGTGGCTCCACCTCCACCTAGGGGACTTTCGTTTCCAGACTCCCTAATTTGCCCACCCCTGGAAAAACTCCTGCGGGGGCTCATGGTGCAAAGTTGTTACGTGGCAGCGCCAGACCTGTAACTGAACCTGTGATCGAGTCCAAAGCGCCACAGTATAATTGACAATGTAAACACATGGTTCAGAGTACAGCACTGACCAATATCGTCGAAGCCAACGCGAGGCCCATGATCCATAATCTCGTTCATTATTAGGTTCACCATCTGATTGTCCACGTTACGGAAGCTGTGGTTGGACGACGACGATGATGACGTTTGCTTTGACTGATGTTGCTGAGGTTGACGACGTGACGAGCCTGTCACGCCCGTTCCACCGTTCCGCTGAAACAGTCAAACAAACCGAGTCGTTTTTTCCCATTTTTGAAATGGTATCATGGTCTACAATTTTGGTTGTGTCTGTTAGTCTGTCTGTTTGACGATAACTTTCGAAAGACTTATCGTGGAAGTTCATTTGCAAATCCAGTGTATCTCCGGGGAATACGGGTTAGTTCAAGGTCAGAGGAGCCAATAAGGGCGATAATTCCTATTCCCACAATGTAAAACTATTATCGGCAATAACGCCGGTTCTATAAAACGCAGAGCCATGAAGTTTGCACGTAGCATGGGGTTCTTGACTATGACGGATCGAATGGTGTGACCGCCATCTTTGTTACGTGACCGGAAGTAACCACCCGTAACTAAATGCACGCATTCGCGAGTGGTCAGCCTTAGCTTAGAAGGCAATCTTGTATAGAAATGATATCCACGTATAATTCTACCTATACATGTACATTGCGGTCCGCAAAAACGTGGTGGGCGTCTATGTTTGTCTGTAACTATGGCTTTTCAGATTTCTGTATTTTTGTATTACTTTGTCGATTGCATTTCGATTGCAAGACTTTGGTTTCTAGTCATCACGCGCGCCTATGTGACGTTTTACGTTAACTGTGCGTGTTGAAATGCCGGTTTATTATTATTATTATTATTATTACTTTGATCGTGAGTAAATGTTGCATATGAGCGCCCGCAAGATCACAACGAATTCGACGAAACAACGAAATTATCATTTAAAGTGAACAAAACTCTGTCAAAACGACATCTTTACAGTTCCAAAGCTGTAGCTCACCTCTCGTTCGTTAGCAAATGTCTTCCTACGCCACGTGGGACTCTGTCTCGGCGAAACGCTGGGCGGAGTGTTACTGGCCGACGACTGGCGGTGCGCCGGAAGTGGACTGGTGGGCACGTGACTTCCGGTGCGCGGCAGCGTGTTGCTGCGCTCGGAGGATGACGTCATCGTCTCAGCTCGTCGCGTCGACTGTGCCCTCATAGTACTGCCGCCGCCGACGCCGCCGACGCCGCCGCCGCCGCCGCCGCCGCCGCCGCCCCGGCTTGACGTCAACTCACTCGGCGCGTAGCTATCTGTTGCTGACACACATACAAATCCGAATCCAATTAATTAATCAGCAGCAGAAAATGATACGTCTATATAAAACGATTTAAACAAATCGTAATTTGGATTTGCCAACCACTGGTCAGAAGTACCGGGTCGCTCCCACTATTACAGACTTACTGGTATAGCCACATAAAGTATCCGTGGCTTAAGACAGAAACATAAGCACTGTGCTTATATACACACTGTCTTTTACGTGTTATGCGAACGCTCCACTTTTTGGACTGAATGGTAACGTAACCCCCATTTTTTACGTGTAAATGTGACATTAATATAATACTTTCTGAATTGATATCATACATTGCGAAACCAGTCAGTAAAACTCTTCGGTTTCATTTCAAATTGTTGTCTGTTAGAGTCGGTAAGATGGTCCCAGAGTCCCACAATCGGCCATAACTTGGAAACGATGCAAGCTAAAAGGTAAGTTAGTATTATTTACTAATAGGAAGTTACATATGGGCTTTCGATTGGTACCAAAATCGGTGACCTTGAATGACCTTGAACGGCATAATGGCCATTATTTTGCGTTATTTCGCCGAATTCGGTAGCTTTCGTGGCCAACTACGTAACAATGGTTGATTAGCCATCAACGGATTTTCTTCCGAGAAATGGCATAAGTACATCAACTAAGCATGATGGACGCGCTGTGCTCTTTGCGGTAGCGGAGCTTCTTGTTTATTCCAAGTCTCGTGTAGCAATTCCAGTTTTCTTTCCCGTTCCAGAACTACATTACGTTCATGCCCGTTCCCACGGGATTCCCACGGGAATAAAGAAAAACGGGAATTAAATTGCGATTCCCGATGCAGACCCTCTAGTTCCAACTTCCATTACTGCATGTCAGCTTCTATGCACTGACGTAGACCTATTGCAGCTACGTGTCGTATCACACTGATGAGATGGACCATTGGGCCGAGGTACATTGATCGTATCTCCACAGCCGAACGACTGACCGATATTGTGGTGATGGGCAGAACAACGATTTACTCGCGTATCGATATCGGCTTGGCCGAGCCCCGCAGTTCATCACCAAATATTATTAGCCGATGGGTCGAAGGTCCAAGTAGTTGAATGATCAATTGTTTTAGGCATAAAACATCTAAAGCAACTGTTCACTTCACACTGTTGTATATCTCTGTTGGCAGTATTTTACATTCTGTCCGGGTCGGAACTAAAACGACAGTTTACGGGTAAAAAAATTAGCTGCTTATAAGCTATATAAATGTAAACAAATTTTATGAGAAAGAAACTGTACCGAGCACATCAAGACGATCTTTCGCCATTTGTAGATTGGCTTGCATCTTCTCCTGCAGGCTTTTCGCCCGTTCCCACACCTCTCCTGCATTAACAAGCGAATAATTACTAGTTTAGTCTAGTAACACAACAACAACAACAACAACAACAACCACAACAGCATTATAATAAGAAATAATTCTGCATTTCGTATTCTAGCATTGTGAGTGTACTTCTACAACGTCACAATAATTTATTTGAACCTGACTTTAAATACTACATAATCAAATAATTGGCATTTTGAAGCCGCTTAGTATGTGACATTTCACAATGTCACACGAGTTACAGTCTACCGTATTTTCTTGATCTGTTTTCAGAAAGTCATCAATTAAGTAAGTAAAACAAAGCATACAAAACAGTTTGACAAGTCACCTTGCCCGTTGACGTCGAGAGCTATTCCTTTGTTGAGCTCTTCGATTCCTTTCAAGTAGAGTTCTGTTGCTTGACCTTTCCGACCTTGCGAACAGCCATAAAACGCCCGTAATATTGATACAGCAACTGAGCTGAACAACGACACTAAAGGCATGCATCATGAAGGACATTATCCCCTCCCCCCCGGTCGTTTGCTTCCTCACATCCCCAATGGCTACCACTATTTAAACGAAAAAAAACTTGATAACCCTATTTCTAACTCTACCGCAACCTTGACCAACTCGAATCTTAACCCCAAATTGATATCTTTAGCAGCAAGTTTTGTTATCGGAGAAACACAAGCGGATTAGCATCTAAAACCGGCCCCGCGCAGGCCCACCAGTTTTTCCGTACCAAAATATCGATCAGACATTTTGAGATGCAATTTTAAAACACTTATGACACTATGAGAGTGCAGCAATAACCGGCCAAAATTGACTGGAGGCAGAGGCGCCAGAGCCATATATATATATAGGAGGGGCACTTTTGAGAGTGGGGGCACGGAGGGGCACAGAGCTGGAGCAACTATAATTTGCTTCCGGCGACTCTAAATGGAGGGTGGCGGCCGACCGGACACAAATGCCCAAATGTCCATACGGCTCCTGATTAAAAATGTCACATGGTGCTATAAAGTAATTAATATCTCTAACTCAATTTAGACTGCGCAGCCAGGATTCCTGAAGCCTTCGATCCACAAGAAAATAGTTTTCAGTTTGGGTTATTTAAATGTGTACTGCCTACTCGCCGTTATCTATCTAGGGTTAATTCTAATCATGACCCACCTCTAAACCTTCCAATTAGATTACCTTGCTATGTGCCTACCGATGTTTCTACTTACAAAGCAATGGATTGCGAAATCGATAATTCGCGCCGGATTTTATTTTCTTCAAATTTTATTTCCCTAGTATTATAACACACACAAGGAGTTTAACTTGCGCAATAAATTATAAATAATCAACTAAACTTCCATAATTCTGTTAGTTTTGCTGCACAGAAATCAGTCAGGCAACAGCGACGACCTGACAGTGACTGACAGGTCGGAAATAGACAAGAAACCTGATAAGCAACAGATCAATAAAATCGATGATATCAGAATCACGATACGATATGTCCGAGAAGCAGTCCGAAATCCGTTAAACAGAAGGAACTAAAGAAGATCGATGCAGATAGAGAGGAAGTTGAACCTTTGCCGTCTTCATCGAGTTTGAGTGCCTTGGAGATGTACTCGAACGCTTTGCGATGGTGGTGTTTCTGTTGGGCGAGCACTGGCGCACCAGGACGGACAGCGTAGCCGCCGCCCCCGACGCCGCTTCCGACCGATGGCACAGTAACGCGACCCGGAGATCCGGGTCCCGGTCGAGCCATGTCGACAATGGATGACGTCGACGACGACGAAGTCCTCCTAGTCTCAGCGTCTTGCTCGGTCGCGGCGGCGGCAGCGGCCGTGGCGGTCTGGACGACATCGGACGTCTGCGGTCTCGTCGCGAGCACGTTCGACCCGACGCGGTAGACGAGCGACAGCAGTAACCACAGTTGGAACGCCACGAACCTGATGACGTGGAACGCCAAGATGACAGGCTGCGCGAACAGATGAACGTTTCGTCTATGAACGGTCTCGGCCGGCTGTGGCGACGCGTCGCCGGGACCGGGCGGCTGCTGTTGCTTGCCTTTCAACGTAGCCCGCTTGCGACCGACAATACGACCCATCTCCAGACACGCTTCACTGCGTCGCTGTACTCAACAGCGATCAGCCGGTTGAAGCGTTGGCGACGATGTCCAGACGGCTGGCAATGAGTAGGTCTAAGAGCGGTGCGATCAGCGCAAGCTGAATAGGCTGCTCAGCAGTGCTGCCGCCGCTGCTGCTGCTGCTGCTGCTACGGCCGCTGTTACTGATGGCACTGCTGAGACCGCAGTGTTGTTTTACGCAACAAGAACGATAACGGTAACGACAAAGAAAACGATAATCAAATGTACACGTGTTATTGATTTAATACCGGCGCGAAACAAGTGCAGACAGTTATGAACAATGCACATAGTAGTGACATTGTAAATGCAATCTGTCTGACAACTGCAGACCCGGCTGTCTCAATAGATGCAGTGAAATACTGTATTGATTAATGTCATATTTTTCTAGTTAATCTTAATATCTCATAGAGCTACTGAACCATAGGTGCGATACATCTGCGTACAAGCTACTACAGCCGTCGTTGACGATCATGAAAATAACGTTTAGACTAGTACGGTCTAGGGGTTAACCTCTCTTTCAATACATCAGGAATCATTCAGAGATTAGTAACCTGGGCAATCGATTGTACTGATCCCGACAACCGAACCACAACTGATAACAGAAAACACGCAAAAACACAGATAACATTGACCCAAGAAAATGAACTGCGTCTAAGTATAGCTGGCAACGCTTTATAGTGGTATTAACGACGACGACGACGAGGATGATGATGATGATGTTGTCATCGAGAATTACCAGCTGAAAACTTTCTCCACTGGAATGAACAAAGATCAGAACTTCTGAAGCATAGCAAACGTTAAAAAACTCATTAACAATGGTCACTTCACTAAACTACAGCCTGCCATCGTATACCTACAAACAAGAGCTCAGCTATCGCTGAGATGGCTGCCCGGCAATGTTGCAAAATTCGAATTTTCGCTGTCGGGTGACGGTACCTCTCTTTAACGCATTCTTTCTCAATGATCTCTGAGAATTTATTGCCATAAAGCAATATTGCAAAAAAACTACACTGTATCTCAGAAAAAAACGTGGTGTCGAACTTTTTGCGATAACTTCATCAACTGTTAACCGATTTGAAAAATTCTCTGACTGTTAAAAACAGCAATAAATTATAATAAATATAAATCTTTAATACCGGGGGTACAGAAAAATAAATATAATATTTCTCGCCATTTCTTAAAAACGTCGCCCCAACAATCATTGTTGCACGGTTAGTTAGGCCAGTAAATGCTTTACAACTTTGTCGCTGACAGTTTTCACACAAAGAAACTTTGTAGCAGACTTTCTTCAAGCGAAGTGCGATTTTACACTGAAAATGGCCGTTTTGCGTTTTTGAGCCCCCTTTAGGGGGTTTAGGGGCAACTACGATGATCATCTTAGGCTCATTGGAAAGCGCGTAGTGGACGTCATATATTAGTGTTAATTGAACTTTTTTCGCTACGTGTTGCGGCTGAGGCGCTACGAGCGAATATGGGTTCATAATCGGCGATTTCGCTCCAACGGGAGTCGGTTGACCCAAACTTTTAGGAAGAAGAGGTCGTCTCACCAACTATTCTTATTCTCAGAAAACGAGGCTATATGATCTTTCGTACGGTATAAATATCTGGAAAGATCTTTCTTCCGTTTTGTCACAATCTACGCGTTTGACAGACAGACAGACGGACAACTTTCTCCTGACTAGACCGCCCTGCATTCAATGCAGCGCGGTGAAAACTAATGATACGAAAATGTTATCCGAGATGTATCCGTGCAGAAGAAAGAAGTGATTAAATTTCGGAAGTTAGCTGCATCTGAACACAGATCCAGGAATTTTTAAAGTATTCTTCAACAATGCGAGATAGTGCAAAAGCGATAATTTGACCAACACTGTCGGTAAGTTGAATGTGGTACGAGATAACTAGTAGGAAGTCGCATAGATGAATTCGATCAGTGCCGAAATCGGTGACCTTGAATGACCTTGAACGGCTTATGGCCGTGTTTGTAAATTCGACGCGCATTATCTCTGCGACAGATGAGCTTGCTGTGATCATAATGGTGCGAGCTAAAATCTCACTGCGATGAGAGCGTTAGCTGCGGCCGCTGCGAGCGTCGTTGACATCGCTCATGTGCTCCGTACTGCGTCAGCCGGTCAGTACGCCATCGCGTGCCTAGCTGGCGCCACCGCCGCCTCCGGCCTAATTTATTATTGTCCGCCCGGCCAGCTTGCCGCGCTGCTTGCATGCGGCCTGCTGCCTGCTGCCCTGCCGATGTTCGATTGAATTCATTCACTGATCGCTTATCGGTTGTGTTTAGAACTCGCAGTCTGCTTTTGTACACATCATTAGGCCGCCATTATGTTTTACCGCTGTTCTTTTAACCATTAGACTCAATCTCCCAGCCCTTGCAGCGTTGTCCCAGCAAAAGTCTATCAGAGGTAGAGTTTTACAGACTGAGCTCTAAAAATTCACTCGGATATTTTGCCCATCCTCCCCTAATTTCTATAGAATCTGTAAAATCCGAAATGTGGCCTCGATTTTCAACCCTAGTTGCCTCTCACGCGCTCCGGTTTCAAAATAAAACGACTTATCGGAAATCTAAAAGATTCATTGGGAAAGACGATGATTGGCCTATGTCCTTACAAAATTTACTGCAGTTCTGTGCTCTCAACTCCGAGGAGTACGGTCTACAAACTCGTCCCGTAAAACAGGCGGGAAAATTGCTAAATCATAACTCGGCCGTGCATCGCCGTACTGTGTTGAAATTTCATACACTAGTGCATTATTGGTCCGAGGAGCCGGCCTCGTGATCAAAGCCGAGAACGAGGGGCTGAGCGGGAAACCTCAAGTGGCAATGCTTCAATAACTGCCAACTTTTCTAGTTGTTTCAGTCTTACCGTACGATGCTATGCGAACGCGGCATAGGCTACTGTTTTCTGTTCATCTGTCCGTCCGTCTGTCTGTCACACTCATAAACGGCTCAAAATATCATTAAAATTTCACCACCTGCCACTGATAGCCTCACCATTCTTACAGGGAACGTCTGACTGTTTTGTTGCCATGACACTCTCATATATTTTTTCTTTTCATTGTTAACTGCGCTCGGAGTTTTTTAAAAGTCGCAACACTCTAATAATACTCGTTTGTAATATTGCTGGTAAGAATCTGGGTGCCATTAGCACGCCGCCTTAGAAGTTTTGTTTAGTGATCTTGGCTACAGAATGAGCAGTTTCTCAGGCTTCGTCATTTTTCGTTCCAATGTCTTTCGGTGTCAGTAAAACATTTCGACTCATTTAGACCACACGACACTTTCGTGATGGAAGATGTTACAGACCATTAGTCATTCCAGCTTTGTTTTATTTTGTTTACCTTGCGAACTATATGCACTCATGAGCATAATAATAATGACAGTAATAACAGGAATGCCGTCTAATCTAAGGCCGACCACCCGCGAATGTGTGCATTTAGTTACGCGTGCTCACTTCCGGTCATGTGACAAAGATGGCCGACACATCGTTCTATCTGACGTAGCGGAAAACCCCACGCTACATGCAAGCTTCATGGTTGTGTCTTCTATAGAGCCGGAGTTACTGACCGGCGAAGATTGTAGAAAAAGCGATTTATGACCTTTTTGCTCCTGTGACCTTGACCTTGACCAGATGACCTTCATATACGAATTTGACCTGTATTTCCTCGACATGTACCGGATGTGCGAATGTGAATTTCCTGCGTCAAGGCTTTCGAAAGTTATCGTCTGACAGACAAACATACAGTGAGACAGACAGACAAACAGACTCACAGACACGACCGAAATTATATACCATGCCACTTCGCGGGTGGTCAACTAGAAAATGTGGCAATCACGACGCTGCAACTTGAGGTCGCCCGTCGTTCTCGGATTTAACCACGAGGCCCGTAACGCAACAATCTACCAAATTTCAGCAGAAATCGATTACCAGTGGCGGCGCTAGCGCAGCAAAGGACCCAGGTCATTTCAAGGTCAGAACATCTTCGAGCCAGGTCACCCGGATGCACTTTTTTCCTCAAAAAAGTTGACGACCTTTTAGTCGTCGCCCTCAAAACACAAAGGCCGCCAACGCCGCTAAGATTGTTTTACTGTTAAACAATTAATAAAGCGGTCAGCGGTCAGATATGGTAAAATTTTTATTTTCTGTTACACTATTACCGAAGCAAAGCAAAGCAACAGGCAAGGCGGAGCCAGGGCGGTGCATTTGACCTGGTGCGCTGGTGTAGCGCCGCCACTGTTGATTACTGCATCGTAGAGTCATTGACGATTTAACACATTTTACCGGCCGGTTTTTCAGAAGCAGAATCGTAGTCCCATTTTCTCGCTGATAGAGAAACCAAACTACACCAACGTTTGTCGATCATTGGCGCTCCTCCTGGAGTTTGTTTTACATTCCACATGTATTGATTGCTCCATTTCTGAACGCAGGCGAATCAGAAGGGACTGGGTTCGAAAATCTACGCCAAATTTCGGACTTTTCACCCCGTTGTAAAAATTAGGGGAGGGATATTGGCAATATTTCAAGTGCAGCACAGAACCAAGACTTTGTTATACATTCGGCGCGGGGCCTCTGCTCGGCCTGAGATATTGGACACGTTTTTCCGGTCCGTATTTCAGGGGCGAAACTCTGTAAAATTATGTGAGCCATGGGCAATATAAGTAAATAAGTAAGTAAGTAAGTAAGTAATCCTTTTATTTCTTGACAGACAAACGCCATCAAGGAGCGCACAAAATTACATACAATATAGCAACAATAGGCCTACAGTAAACTAAGTGAAAAGGTTTTTGTGTATCTGTAATACAGTATTACCGAGAAAAGAAAAAAGAAAGCCAAAAATTATTAAAATAGAAAAGGAAATGCATGAAAAATTAATAACAATAATAATGAACAGCAGGCTAAGCAACAACACAAGCAATTAATATGCTTTATCAAAAATACATTGTAAAGCAAATGAATGTTTGTAGAGGTTATAGTGGCAGTAGGGGAGAGCAAAAGCACAGTGAGAAGTGCGGAGTTTCATTGGTATAAATTTCAGTGGGGGAGTAACTGATGAATACAGTGGGTGATATGTAATATACTTCTAAACAATTTCATATCTGCATCATAAAGAAGTTGAGACAACATTTTAAGATTTCCATTATAACCCCATCTAATGGCTTTACACAGATAAGCATCAATTTTTCTAATCAAGTCAGCAGTCAAAAAGCCACCCCGAGCTGGCAGGGCATACAAAATTTGCGAGACAATCAGGGCACAGAAAACAGTATGGAGTTCTTTAGAGGGAAGGCCTTGCCCTTCAGACACTTAGCAAATAACTACGCTGGTTACAGAGTGTTAAAACATTCTTAACGTGCTCATCAAACTTAAGGTTATGAGAGAAGATACCTCCAAGCAACTTAGCAGATACAACCTGCTCAATGCCAGTTACAAGCGAAGGTAGTGAATAACGTGCAGAGAGTCTATGAGAAACAATTTTTAGCTTTACGGAGATTAACAAAATACGGTTATCTTCAGCCCACTCTAGTACATTATTAAACTCATCATTAGGGCCTAATGTCTACATCAGTAATCTCTAGAACAAGAAGGTTAGTATCATCGGCATATTTAAATAGAAGATTAGTGTTACAAGAGAGTGCTTTGAGGTCACCTTCCATAATAATATAGAGTGTGTGGCCGAGGTCAGAACCTTGAACAATACCTCTGTCTGACTTCACACGTAGACCAGTCATCGATGCTCCCGACCCATGTATAAGATTTTCGAAATTCCAAAACCACAGCGTATCAAATGCGACGGTGGTTGAAAATCGAACCAAATTTCGCATTTTTAACCATAAAAAATTTATCGTAGAAATGGGCGAAATGTCGGAGTGAATTTTGTCAGTTGAGCCTAGAATCAAAATTCTTAGGCCTACATATTTTCGGCTATGCACTGCTCGGCCGACTGCGAGATTAGTTTGGGTGTCAAAAAGCACAGCATTAAAACAGAAGGTCTTCTAGACACAGCGATCAGTATTGTTCTCATTACTGGACATAACACTGTCCAGTGTGGACGTACTAGGTGTACAGTGTTGTCACTGACGTGAGATGGAATTGTGTCCCAAACTAAAAGACGATGATGATGGATTATTAGCAATCCGGACAACCACACGACGCGCCACATTGCCCTGTCTGATCACTATATTCACAACTGTAAGTAAAATATACGATGTCTGGAGGGACGCACGTCGTATTGTGCGTTAACCGAACCAACTATTAACCCTCTGTAGGCCATAGACCTCGCGACCAAGGACCACCGTATCTGCGCCGTAGCTATAGCATATAGCATGAGACAGATTATACAAGAAGCTCCGCTACCGGAGTTATGGTTCGTATGTGGGTGGCAGGTAAAACTGTGTGATCCCCTTGTTACACGCGGGCCATATCTGAGCGCTTTAGAGATAAGGAGCTTATAATAAAGCGCTATATAAATTCGCCTTCTTT
>Ga0049105_1000604_pt1 | contig 13172 bp, 8 predicted proteins | sample WorMetvaBAHAMAS1_FD_61260 | JGI IMG/M metagenome (GOLD analysis project Ga0049105, IMG submission 61260) | Worm MetaG Olavius vacuus BAHAMAS.1 | ecosystem: Host-associated > Annelida > Digestive system > Unclassified | place: Germany: Marburg | collected 2013-04-09
CGAGAGGGGAGTGCCTCACTTTAACGCTCTCGCTAGGGGTGATCCCCTGCTAATATCGCCATAAGTGATATATCACTAAAAACTGGATGCTTTGGCCTACATTTTTGCCGCAAAAAGTATCGATGTATCTCCAACTACTTTTACGTAATCCGTCCTCAAAGCTACCGAATTCAGTAAAATTACGCAGCCGTTAGGCCTACTACGCCGTTCAAGGTCATTCAAGGTCACCGATTTTGGTACCAATCGAAAGCCCATATGTGACTTCCTATTAGTGATTAATAGTAACTTACCTCCTATCTTGCACCATTTCCGAGATATAGCCTCGCAAAGGTCCAAAATTGCTACATTTTTCTACCACTCTTTGGTTTAACCCCCCGACGGAGGGGTTCCCCTGGGACGATCTCCGTAAAATTTTACCTGAATGTTGTCAGGTCACCAACGTATTACATGGCGCAGAAACACTGCCGAAAATTTCAATCGGCTGAGTAGGGTGCACGAACGTTACAGACGACAGACAGACAGACGACAGAGAGACAGACAGACAGACGGACGGACGACGACATATAGCGAACATGAACATGAGTTCACGTTCGCTAATAAAAATTACATACACAGCCATTATCGCTTTTGCTCTGTAGCCTTGCTCCCGCAACGTCTGAATCATTATTCTGTCGGCCGACGATGCTATCTATCGGTCAAATCTTGAAAGTGTTATTATACAGAAATCAAAACTGATCACAAAACTATCACAAAACTATTAAGCATATAATCGTTTACAAAGTTGCATAACTGCTGAGGTAATTATATCATTCACACATTTGTGCACAGCTGACGGTGCCCTCTGGCGTGTACGAATACGAATTATAACAGCGCAATTCAAAGACACTTATTAAAATGACCTTGACCTTCGACCTTGAAAAGTTTTTCAGCAATGGCGACTGCAAGTTATTGATCGGTTCACTAAGTAAAGAGATATCACGTCATGCAAAAGAACGGGCGGCCAACGACGGACAGCAGGAAGACCATTAAACATAACGCCTATCATCATCATTTATTTGCCAAGAACACATACGATCATTATTCATAACTCAACTACTTTATGACTTATGATTGAAATCGTAGCGATTGCCACGATAATAGCCAGTTACTACTCATAGATAAGGATTTCTGCAACGCTATCAATAACTCGTACAACACAACGTGCAAGAAGAACAGCATATGGCAGGTGCGAGTGCGACAAGGCTGAAGTACAGCACTAACAGTCGCCCTAGAAAAAAATATAAATAAAATAAAAACATAAGAAGAACAAACGTCGAACTCACAATACCAGCACGCAAAAAGCTATGTAAAGTTGAGGAAATCACTGAAGTCGACACATTTAATAGTGCGCTTAAAAGCAGTGAATGAAGAAAAATCAACGGTGCCGGCTGTTGTTGGCGAATGCATAAATTATATGTGTAAAAGTGCAATTTAATACGGCGTTTGATTTGTATATTTTGTAGAAAATTTTGTTTGTGTTCTTATGTGCTGCTTCTTGGCGCAAAATGACGATGACATTGTACTTTGCTGTCCCGGCAGTCCCAAGGTCATCTCGAGGTCACTGGCTAAGTCCTTAGGCGTGATGTCGCATCCACTGTTTTCTCATCGCTCTCGATAAGCCGGCTACATGGAAAGGCGACCTACGTTCGTCTAGCTCAATCACTCCATCTGTCTATGTTTCGAGTAGTGATGCTACGAAGGTGGCGTTCCAATCTTCGAACCTTTCTGGGGAAACTCGAACCTTCGCCGGACAGTTATTGTGTAGAGACGTCGACGTCATAATGTTCATTGCTTATGGAATTAATTTAGTTCAACTGACAAAACCAGTGATTTTAATGACATCACAGCCGTCACGTTGGTCTGTCGCGGTCGAGTTTGCACCGTGTAAATAAGTAAACTCGATTGACTTTAACCTACTTGTAATGATGCCTCAATAGAAATATCTTTCATGAAAATTCGAAGCTTTAGGAACCTTCGAAGGTTGGCAAAACCTCCGAACGTTCGAAGAATTCGAGCATTCGTTGCATCACTAATTTGGAGTCTGGCGTGATGTGGTCCGTGCTGATCGGTTGGCCGGGCGGCAGTGGGTCAGACAGGCTGGATGACAGAGCTCGGTCTGCTGCGCTTCCATCACGATTTCTCACGTAGCACATTCATACACACACAGCAGACTATACCGCGGATAGGACATTTCCCATAGACGTTCCCCTTGTACATTCTCCCCAGATGCTACTCCTCAAGTCAAAGGTAAAAAACTTGCTGACCCTATTCCTAACGTAACTCAGACCCTAACCCTACATTGATATTATTAGCAATTTTACATTTTACATTTTATATAGTGTAAATTTTAAATTTGTTAGTGGCAGCCAAGAGGGAAATGTCTGAGGGGAACAGGTTCGGGAATGTTCGGATCTCACTTACTTACTTACTTACTTACTTAATGTTGGGATTTCACCACATCGACCGACTACCGCCGCCAACGACACCACCGGTTTTTTTTGCCGCCGAGTCGCCGACCAATTCGTCTCGCGATATCCGCACGCACGCGGCGACGACCGGCTCAGTCGAGTCGGCGACTCAGCCGGGCAAATGCTAATGGTTTCCGCGCGTCCGTCAGTCCGTCATCGCGACGTACGAACACTTGGCGAGCCGGCAGGGTCAACTTGGCACCGGGTGAGCTGGGACTGGACGACGGGTCGCAGCGGCGGTATCGATGACGGACAAATCGGAAAGTATGACCGAGGATGAACCGACGCACCACGACGACGACGTCGGACTGGCCGTGTCCGTGCATGACATGACATCAAGACGATTGATCATATGTCCAAGACGACGCACATGTACTCTCCACGCAGTGGGAAAACGCAGCATGTCTGACAGACAGGCCCCAGCCAGACTCTGCCTCGAGCAAACATCACGTGCTCTTCAGTGATTTCGAGCGGCAACCAACCGCAACCGAAAGTCTTTAATCAACGCCGGTGGCCTCGATGTTCACCGCAAACCAACGAGGTGCCGTCGCCCTCGGCCGACGAGGTGCTGGTGTCCATCGTTACGTTGTGTTAATATCGCGTCGTGGCAAAGGCTATTAATACTGCAGAAATGTATGACTGGACACGTGATTATATCGACATAAAAATAGAAAAACACGTACGACTTGGCACGATTGAGTTTCATCATGTTGAGTGGTGATTGACTGTTGCATGATTGTTCATTGTGCTTTATCACATTATGTTCTTACTGGGCAGTGTTTAGTGCTATCACAGTCTCACTGTGATACCTGGGCTAATATTGTGATTGCTGATTTTAAAGTACGTGTACGTGCGACAAATAAAGATTGATTGATTGATTGTTAAAGCACGTATAATTTCCTCTTGAAAGCTAATTTCAGAAGACAGTTTGAAATTGTCAGTAGTAGTAGTCCCGGAGTGTATTAGTAGATTGTTTTGGCCGTTCATGTTCCAGCGTTCGACAGCATTCCGCATATTTGTGTACAAAACAGAAAACTATCATCAGAACAAACAAGAGCGTCCCTGATATCTGATTGCATTCAGCTCAGCTGGCTACCATAGCTGAGCTTATGGTATAATCGGTCAAAAGCTATCTGTCTGTGTATGTGTGTGTGTCTGTTAACCATGGTGGCATAAATCAACCGCTATACATAGAGACTTGTTATCCTGCATCCTACTAATGAACTCTGATCACAAACCAAAAACTAGGTCAGTCTGACCTAGTTTACTGAGTTTAAAGGTCATATTCGAAAATGCTTATACAGCTGTGTTGCCATCTGAGCTTCACAACCGAAGGGCGGTTTGTTTCTATGACGCTATGATGCTTTTGCTCTCCCCTACTGCCACTATAACCTCTACAAACATTCATTTTTTGCGATGTATATTTGATGGAGCATATTAATTGATTGTGTTGTTCTTTGCACCAATATTTAATTATCAGTCATTTTACATGTATTTCTTTTTCTTCTTTTTTTCTTCTTTTGTTCTCTTTTTTTCTTTTTTTCCGGTAATGCTGTACTACAGCTACACACTGATGTTTTCTGTTTTCACTTTTTTGCAGCATTGTCGCTATGTTGTTGTGTGTCGTTGTTCGCTCCTTGTGGCGTTTGTCTGTCAGGAAATAAAAGGATTACGTACTTACTTACTTTATCCGATACAGTTAACGAACTGTCAAAACTTTCGGTACAGCCAGACGCACCACACGTAGGTTATATACGTACTAAGGGTCGGAGCCGCTGTTGCAACTGAGGACCAGCTTCGTATCAGACCATGACACGATGACCCTTGTCAGCAGCAGAATCATTTTACAATACAATCGCAATTTGTCGCTTGTCCGGCTCGTTCCCGCGAGGACCACCACGACACGGTGTAGAGCGCGGTCGGCCGACGCACGGGTCGGATTGTAAAGCTGGTCAGCGGAGTAATTGCAACTCAGACGCACTGCATCAATCATTATCAGCTCGTCTGGTTCATCGCACCGTGCTGGACTGGACTCTCTCGACAACAGCACGTCCCCGCCAGTTTACTCGGCGTCAATACCAATCGCTGTAACAGTGTATACACGCACTGTCGCCATGGTTACCGCCTTCACCATATGTCAGCGATACGCATCACCTCATCTCGTCCTATGGAATCAACTTCCTATTCACTTTGCCAGCCTGTTCAGATTCAGTCTGCCTCACTTTAACCTCTTTTCACACACACCAGTTCATCTTCATTATTACCACTCTTATCTTCCATCACCCCTTTACTCTTTCTTTCCGGGCTCAAGACGTACCTCTTCCACAAATCCATCCAACCATGGACTTCCGCCACCCGTCGGACTGATTTCACGGATCTTCTGATTGTTTAACGGTGTTATCTGGCTCAACTGTTTCTTGTTTAGTTTTTGTTTTCGTTTCGCATTTTATTTTTCGGTGTCTGTCTTTGTTCGGCTTTTAAACGCACATTTAACTCCCGCGTATCAAGTCACATATAAAGAGTCGTCTTTAACAGAAAAAATAGATAGCAAACGCAACTATACACATTAAGATTTAGTAAATGTTTCTGTGCGGTATTCTCTTTCATTTCAGTGTCGTTCGTTGAGTTCGAGTGTAGCGAGCTGACATTTCCTCTCCCGATCATTTTCCTTCCGGCTACTAATCCTTAAACGTGTAAGAACTCACTAACTCTAACCACAAATTGATGTCCTCAGCAAGTTTCTTTTATGTTTAAGTAGGGAGAAAATCTCTGAAGGGGAAACGTCCAAGGAAAAATGTCCAGATCCATTTGGATCAGTGGTCTTGGGAATGATCCATTATTTGTCGCTTTTACGTTACTCACTGATGTCGAGCGAGTCCAACAGTCGCATGTTGTTGATGACGTCGTGAGTCAAGTTGTTTGACAATAATAACACGACGATTTTACAATGCTGAATCATGTACGGATGTGACAGTAAGCTGGACATTGGACATACGTTGGAAACATACAATGTACAATAGCTTTGGAATATTGGTGTTGTCGACGCATGTTAAGAATCAACTGGAAGAATGAAGTTAAGAATACAGAATGTGCTTAATCGGATAGCAGTAAAAGAAGCACAGTCCAACAAAACATTGCAAGACTGAAAGTAGCTTATGCATGATACGTGCTTAGCGGAAGTTGAGGTATTGTGTTGGTATTGGAAGGCAAGTCAATGATGTCAGAACACGAGGCCGGACAAGAAGAACGTGAATGGACGACACTAAAGAATGGATTGACGTTGAAACACTATAGCGGGCTCAAAAAAGTGCGAAAGACAGGAGTCACCGGAGGGACATCACGTCTACCTTCTACATGAGAAAGAGACACAAGAAGAAGATGATTGACTTGAGCTTCCTTGAATTTGTGCGCTGTACAAATGTAATAATGATACTAATAATGATAACAAAAAGAAGAAGAAGAAGAAGAAGAAGAAGAAGAATTATCGAGGTCTCAAAAGTTCTGATGCAATGATGCACACTGCATCTAATTCCAGTCATGGGTGTGACTGATTTTTTACTGTTATACGAATCGCACTGCGACGTGACTGTACATTAGTAATCTCGTGAAACGCCACCGGTTGATGCATCGAGTTACTTCGCCTGCACGAGCCGGCAGTTCGATGTATCGCCCGGCCATTGATCTCGGCCATTTGTCAGCACCGGGCTGGGCCGCCCGCCACGCCGCATCGACAATGCGAAAATATCGGAAGACCGCAAGTCAACAATAACGACAGGGAAGATTTGATCCGGCGGCGGGCCTTAGTTTATGAGACTGTCAACCATCAAGTCGCTGAAGTCAATTCCAGTCTCGGCGGCTGCGGAGACCGAACAGGCAGCAAGCGCCGCAGCCCTTTGACCGCGCCGAGTCAATCCTCGGGAAAACTGCGATCGGTGGCGAATTACGATGACCAACGTACGGTAAACACATCGATCAGCAAACTAATTGGTTTATTTGACATCGCCGGCGGCTGAACTGAACGCCCATGCGCTAGATCTGATGCCCGTACCAGACACGCTTGGTAGTCGCATCGCTTGATTTTGACTCGGTGTTCGCGAAATGCTTTCCCTGATTGAGCGTATTGCTTCAATCAGTTTCAAAGATTTGCTTACATAGTACAATGTCATTTTTTATTTGTCTCTATCAGCTATAAACCGTGCTGTATACTGTAAATTTGCTGATATGTGCAGTAAAATGTAGGTTGACGTAGTGTGCTAAGTTATAGACAATAAATATCGCAGTAACCTGCGCACTCCAACATTGTTCTGTGCATAGGGTGAGTCAAAAAAGCCGGACCCCTATAACATTTGAAGTAACTCTAACAAATCTCGCCCGTTTACCAACAATATTAGTTAAATGCATCGGGATTTAATCTTCACATTAATACACTTGATTTTTGCACAATTTATTATAACAGAGAACAGCTAAGGTTTTTCCGTGGCAAAAACATCAGACGCCAACGCAACATCATTGATAGGATGTGTTTAAAAGAAATAACGCTATGTACCGATACCCACAAGAAGTTTGGCAATTCCACTTCAGAAAACGCTAGCAGGAAATATAACAGAAAGCGTGACTTTTAGAACAATAAAAATTTAAAAGTCATAGCACTATCCGCTGTACTGCGTCATCTGCATGTCATCGATAACGGTGCGCAATTCTTATAACCCTAACTGTTCCGTATATTCGTCATTATTTCGTGAAGGATTGACTGTTGTAGGGTCGACAACATGACCAGTATTACTAGCAGATGACATCAGTGTCATCCTATGTACAGGTTCCGCCATCAAACTTGTATTTTAATCGCATCTCGGCGCCTAGTGACTATTGCTTTGACAGCGCCTTATAAGTCTTCATTTACATGACATTACAGATCCGGTTGCATCGCAAACGTCACTTAAAGCCAAATCATGCAAATATATTAATTTGAGTGCAAAATAATTCTAAAAGACTTTCGATGTTATTCACCAAATTAAATGTTCGGCTATTGAAATGCATAAAATACTTGTCACTGTGTATTTTGTGAGCGCTATTTTTGTGCAACGTAGTTAATTCGAGTGGAGTTTTTCGGTCGGAGCCAGTTAAAGATCGTACTACATTTAGTTAAGTAGCGATTTCAAGTGACCGTCTTGCAAAGTAAGTAATGACATGTGTAGACAGTGCAAGAATGATAGAAACGTCGGAACGGCTCCGTGGTGTTCATCATTGTCAGCCGCCGCCCGGACATCTTCAGTGAGAGGCTGTCCTGGCGCAGAGCAGAGCAGTCTCAGCAGCAGACTGTTCCACACTGTGCAAAACTTCGCTGCAGTCTGATTGATATCTGTGCACTTTTGGCAAGTGAATACATCCCACTGATGCAGACCGCAACCGAGGACAAGCTCGGTCATTTTCCGTCGGCACGCAGAGTTCCGGTCAGGGCTGGAAGTGGGACCGTATGGGACCGGATGCCACAGCGCTCCTTTAGACTCCCTAGCTGGATCTGGGGAGGAAACCCCCGGGCACAGTGAAGGAACACAAAGAAAAAGATGGAGGAAATGGGAAGGAAGGAAAGAGGAAGGGGATGGAAGGGAACAAGGTGCCATACCGGCACTTCCTTTCCCCACTTCCTGCCCTGATTAAAGTAGATACGCAAGAGCAATGGACACATTTCTGTTGCTGTGATTGATTTACGCAAGTATAATAGCTATCGAACTGCGCCCCGAAGTACCATTTAAACGTTGGCTACCATGAAACTCTTTCCAGAGCCAGTATCTGAAATATACAGCATAATTCAGAGTGGTTCAATAAAAAGTGGACCATTTTTAAAGTTTATAACTCCCGTATGTAATGACATAGAAAGGCGTTTATAGATACCAAAGTGTTCAGTTCTTCATTTGAAGTAAGACTGGCCTTATAAATGTCGCCAAATTTAAATATTCTTTACATACATGTACGTTTATACAAAACAATTCTACATAAAAACAACAATTAATTTAAGCTTGACGTTCAATAACTGTACACAATTCCCTCAGAAGTCACAAATACCGGTGATTATGAACAACTCTGTGTCAAGATGAATATTCATTATTCTGTTTCTGTCACATTCATGCTGAGACAATAGCTAAACTGTTTGAGCTGGTTTTGAAAATGGAAGTTCTACCTACAGCCCAGCCCACAATGTGTGAAAAGGGGCCCGTGTCTCCCCCAACATAAGGTTTACCTCTCTCCTGTAATCTTACCCCAAACTCTGGATTTGCCATTTGTCGTTTTCTTAGGTCCGCTGGTGATGTCAAGCGAGTCCAACAGTCGCAAGTTGTTGATGACGTTAAGAGTCATGTTGATTGACAGCATTTGACTGTCACTCTCTTTGACGATAATGACAACACGACAATTTAGCAAGCTATTGATACGATTGCTAGATAATGCTGTATTACCATCACATAGAATTAACCTAAAATTATCATCACATATTTAGGACACAGTTTCTCTACGATAGCTGATATTCTTACTGCTATCAGCCCGCTGTGTTTCCAGTTTTCGCCGCTGCGCGATGTACTCTTTTAAATGTTAGACCAGTAATGCGCATGCAGTTCTCATTTCAATATCGTCCGTCATTTTACTGGTCCTTCATTTTCCCCAAGATTAAACAGTTATCCTATTCACTGACTGTTTCAAATAACCAACAGCTCCTTTCGAATAACTTCAGTACGCTGTTATTGACTGGCCCTGAATCGTAAATTGTCTGCGACAGACCGTTAATATTTTATGTCCAATGCATTACGTAATGTAGGAGCTCTGGCAATTTTCATACGCCATCAAATCGCCTAATTGAATGAACGTCAGCTGTATATCATATTGCATGTAGCGGAGGCTGGCAGACAGTCTATCTACTGTCTGACGTCGACGATGATGATGATGATGCGCCGCGCCGCATCATTGGTTGACGTATCGATTACGTCATGTACGACCTGCGTGTCAAAATACCAACAATACAGTGACTGTACATTCTGTCTCTGCAGTAGGCTTGAGTCACTACTTATGCTTTAACTTGACTGATATCCGGTCGCTCCTAGCGGGACACAGGCCACATAATATTTGTCTCCCCAGCACTGACTGTGATCCAGCCGTACCTAAACCCGCCTTCCACATTTTTTGTTCCATCTCTCTTCCTAATGCATCTGGTCGTCCTTTTTTGTGCGCCCTTAGGTAAGGCTAGGTAAGGTAAACTTGGATTTGTATAGCGCCTCGTCGTGAACACACCTTTAAGGCGCTCAGTTATGGCACGTGTTCTCAAGGGATCTCACAGTGATAACCTGCACACCCCGCGTTCATCCGCTAGCGCAATGAACCATACCTGCCTTTTCCTTCCAAGCCGAAACTGGTCCTCATTTACCGACCCCGGAGGAATGGAAGGCTGAGTTGGACTGGGTGGTTGGTTACATACCGAAATAAATGTCCGGTACCGGGAACTGAACCCAGACACGGTCACCCATCTCAGTACTAACCGGGTCCGACGTAGGTCAACTTCGTTAATCGAGACCAACGCGCTACCGTTACACCAGACCACCACGTCCTTACGGTGTCCGAATACATGCGGAGGAGGCATACATTTCGACTGCGTGACATCGACTAGGTTATAATGTTGCATTTTCTGTTAACGTCCTGTGGCGTGAAATAACCGAACTTTGCATAGCTGATGCAATGACACTATGTTTCAATTCATCCCATTAATCACTGTGCGCACTGTCTGCTCCGGTTGCCATAAAATAATTTTAGCTGCTTCTCTGTTTCTATCTCGTCTGGCTATTAAGCAAATACTAGTTAACGACGATTAAACGGCGATTCTTTTCACCAAAAATTACTGATTTTGGGCAAGGCTTGTAAGAGTTTTTCCAAAATGCAATCGGGAAAATATGCTATGGATCCGAGTTTCGTTGATTCAAACTGTCACTGTATAAACTTTACGGTCGTTAAAATTTACCAATCTTGCGAAAATGATTATCGATGAATACGACAGCGAAGTCTAATCATAGGAGTTTGTGAGAAAATGTGAAGAATCTGGAAAACATCTAAAAGTGTCCTCGTTCCAAGTTCTGTGGATGTTTTCATGGCCTCGTTTCCCATTTCATGGCTTACACATACGCGAATGACAAATCACAGACGTTGACGAAATGTTGTTTACCTTCCTAGCCTCCTAGGCCTGTGTATATTTACGCTTACAGCTGAGCGGTGCTACGTGATCGTGGGCTGATTTAGTAGAAAATCGTATTTGGCGCGGCAAGTCTTGCCCACATGGGACTGTGCAACGTCAGTTGAGGTCAATCAGGAAATAAGGCAATTTCATCTCTCTTATAGGTCAGGCATGCCAGTGCTGTGTATCAGGAGGAGTTTAGCGGCTGCTGCAGCTGGAATGAGATTGAACAGTACAGATGCTGTGTTATTGGATCGCGGCCGGCGCGTTTTATGCCGACGATCACTTCTCGATGCGTGTTGCGGACGCCGAGAACACCGGCGGCCGTTTTACGAGCGCAGTCGACGAGAACCGAGAGCCCAGAAGGTGTCTTGTGTGCAGTTCGCCCCCCGAACACCGGTCGATAATCTGCACAAATTGAAACGGGTTTAATTCGTCGTCGATCGCGCTAGCCTAACGGCATCTGGCGAATAAACGACGCACCGAGAAAGTGTGACGTCGTGAGAAAGAACAGAAGCAGCGCCAGGTTTACAGCTGAAGTGAAAAATTGGCCAGACAGCGGAGCTGGGCAGGTTGTAACTTAAGATAAAAGTTTTCAGCAAAATATAAAAGCGGAATTCTGAAACCTCCACCGAAACCTCGTAGTTATCAAGGCATTTTTGTTAAAATATACAAGAAAAACATTACGCTTTGACGGAAGTCATCGTGAAATAGGGAACTTTGTAGTAGATGAGACTGCATTTGACGTTCGGGAAAAACACATACGTAACACATGTATCGAAATCAGGAATGGGACGAGTTAGTTCGTGTGGACGGCACTTTTACCGCTTTCTCCCTGAAGCCGCCGCTAGGCGAGAAAGCGGGATACAGACAGTGAGAGATCAAAGTGACATTGAAAAGTCACGCTAGGAACAGCTGAGGGAGAGAGACGCTAACGCTAGGAAGTATAATGAAAGAGGAAAATATAAAAAACTACTTTTGAAAAAGATATAAAAAAACTTCTCGGAAGGAAACGATGAGTTTTATAAATCCGATGAATATAGTAAAGCATAAACTGATTCGAAAATTGTTAGTGAGCGACATCGATGCAGTGAAGACTGTCTCCGATAACGCAAGCGCCATGTTACGTTTGATGTCATGTAGCATCTGATTGCGTAATGAGATTATCAGCGTACTGGAGTACTGCAACTCAGTGCTTGCCGGTCTGCTGTAGCATGTCAACACCACAGAGTTGTCCATGGGTTGGGTCGATCCACGGGTTGGGTTGGGTTGGGTTGAGCTGGGTTATGTTGGGTCGAGGTTTTTAGCTTTTTGGTGGGTTGGGTTGGGTCAGAAACATTTCCACAAATTTTAAAACTTTATAGGCCTTTTGTGACTGGTACAGTAATACCTGATAACCCGATAATGATAAATACTGATAAATGAGCAATACCTGATAAACTTTCACTGACTGTGATATATTGAATTGTTTTCCGTGTGCTCGAAGGTTTGCTGATTTGGTTGTATGGAGTTCGATTGGGTTATGGGTTGGGTTGGTTTGTGGGTCCAAAGTTTTTACTTTTCGATGGGCTGGGTTGGGTTGGGTCAGTCGTTTGGTGGGTTGGGTTGAAGAAATTGGACCCACGGACAACTCTGCAACAGCATAGATTACTACAGCAAGTCCGGAACGCCTCGGTTCGACTCGTTTTGGGCCTGTTGCCACTATAGAGGAGCTGCATTAGTTGCCAGCATCAATTAGCTAATTGCAAAAGTTTTCCTTGTTCTATTGGCGCATTTGTTACTCATTATTGTGGTGATATTTCAAATCTTAATTTTAAATTTTAATGTGCATTCATTGTTTGTGTATGCTTATTTTCTAAGGGGTTATGTAAGTGGTGGCTGAACCCTATAACCACTCGTAGTACTTTTGTATCGCGTGTACGCTGTTTCTGAATTGCTTTCATGTACTGTTTGGGGGTTGCTACAAAATTTTCAAATAAAACAAATCCACTTCAAACATTTTTGATGCACGTATACTTCACGTAGTAGTAACGCGGTGAGGCCGACCAGTCCGGATCTGTCTCATCATCAACTACGTTTCGCCAGAACACCGACTACGTTGTACAAACAAAACGGAGACTATGTTTTATGTCACCTAAACTCTGTAGTGTAATTAACTTATTAAAACAACGTAAATTTGAACCATCGACAACGCAAAACTTTCGGTTGTTCTGTACTTGGTGGTCGCCGACTGTGGACAGATTCACTCACTGTTATCGCGTGGATACAGCAGATCATGCTGGCTTTGGGCTTGACGCCAAACAGTTCGGCACAATGTGCGGTGTCTTCGGGACAGCATAATACAAGATGCTCAGCTATCGCAGAGAGACCGCGCTGCAGGGTGCGTTATAGTTTTCGCCAAAAGTAGAAGACTGGAACTGGGAGACAATATTTTACGGACAGTATAGGTCTATCTT
>Ga0049105_1000605_pt1 | contig 13167 bp, 6 predicted proteins | sample WorMetvaBAHAMAS1_FD_61260 | JGI IMG/M metagenome (GOLD analysis project Ga0049105, IMG submission 61260) | Worm MetaG Olavius vacuus BAHAMAS.1 | ecosystem: Host-associated > Annelida > Digestive system > Unclassified | place: Germany: Marburg | collected 2013-04-09
GAGAGTTAGCTGCAGCATTTGAATTAGCTAGTTGCCAAATTAATGCGTGGCCAAACGAAATGGGCAGCGACCAATCAGCTGTCAGGTCGCGGCATTGTCATTTGAATACATTCCATTATTCCAGATTTATTCGACAGCAATGTGCCGTTCGATAATTCCACTCTAATTTATCTTATCAATCTGCTCTGGAAATTAGGGTTAGATTTACAGTTGCTCTATTTTGCATTTTTTTTGCGGAAAATAACGAAAACGAGCACCTTATCTTTTGCAAATTTTACATAAGGTAACATCTTGCTAAAAGAACGCACCCAAATGATCGACACAAAATAAAATATTACATCTATTCCATTTTTTGTGGATCGTTTTCATTATTCTCCGCAAAAAAAATGCGAAAGTAGTGCAACTGAAAGTCCAACCCTAATTCTGTGCACAGAGAATCGCAGAATTCTTACATCTGTAGTGTAGAGGAACTGCATAATTCTTGGCAGCACACTGTTTGCAAAAATGATGTTAAAAATATAATGATTATCTACATTTTAAATGTAGATAATTTACCATATTCGTAATGGGTTATATCATGTGGCCAATGGCCATTTCACTACACATCGTGCAGTTGCTCTTATTCTTTTGCATTGTCTTCAGTGTTTTGTCAGGCACCTATACTATAGTAGTTATAATCTATGAGATGATCAGCTTTTGCTTGCATGCTTTGATAAATAAGTAAGTAAGTAAGAACATTTCTAGTCGGCACCCTTAACATTCAGACACGACACTGCAGCCCAGCTAACCAAACGTAAACGTTTTCAGCGATCGTTTAAATTGTCCGAAGGAGATGACTGGTTGCCGAAGCTGTTCAGGCAGACCGTTCTACAGTGTTGGCCTGGCGGTGGCAAAACAGCGGTCACTGAACTGGTTGCGTGATCTCTTGACCACGCATGTTCAATGTCACTGAAGCTCCTACAGCGATGAGTTGACCATGATCGGCTTATTGATGTGTGTGTATGTGAACTACTTGTGGTGATAAGTAATTGCAACCAGCAGATTTCATGTGCCCACTGGAAAAATGTAGCCCATGTGATATCGTGAGTTGAATACATAACCAGAAGCTCGGCTACCACAGAGAGAGCGTGCATCTAACATCGCTCTATTATACGGTGCCAAAGGCATTTCGATATGTTGAACCATTTAGGCGTGGATCACTGAGTTTGACAGACAGACAGACGTACGGACAAACAGACAGACTAAAGCCATATAGTGCTAATAAGCCCATTTCGATCAAATTGAGAGTGTAGACTGACTTTCGGACGTGCTACGGTAAATGCCTAATGCATCTATGATGTGATTTAGAGCAAATAGTTGGTTATAAAACTGAAATCGTTTCACTCTGAATAGGGTTGGTATACGATGGACGATTTTTATGGCTTTTCGAGAACAGTTATCCTCTGCAGTGCTATTGTGACTGAAATGGTTCGGTCGAACACAAAGTTAGTTTACTTACTTGGGCTCTCAGCCATATCGAGCATGTAAACAACACTGGAATGGCGAATTTATCTATATCATGCAGGAGCCTCTCGATAAGGCACTCATTCCCTGTAATCTCTGCAAATATTGCCATAAATAATATTCGCTAAAACTAGATTTTTTGGACTACATTTTTGTTGCAGACAGCATGGGTCTGCCTTCAATCACTGACATAATTGGCCCCGAAAGCTACTGAATTCTGTGAAATAAAGCAAAATAATGGCCATTACGTCATTCAGGGTCATTCAAGGTCACCAATTTTGGTGCCAATTGAAAGCTCATATGCAAGTTCTTATTAGTGATTAGTACTACCGTAACTTAGCTTGCATTGCAGTTTAATGGTTAAATTTGTGCTTTCGACAGGAGGTTACCTGTCTTTAACACAGACGTTCAGAGTGAATCCCTAAACTGAAGACCACGAAATTTGGCTCTGAAGAAACTATAAGAATCCCTCTATCGTATGCTGTTGATATATTGACAGTTGATAATTTCGTTTTGGTTTTGTCACAAAGCACGCATTTGTCAGACAGACAGACGGACACACAGAAAGGCCATAGCAAGAGCTCGCTCAGAGTTAGTTGCATGCGAAAATCTGAAATTACATAGGTGAACATGGTTTTTGCTTTCTTAAGAAAGGTTTGGCGATTGGAACAAATTATAACGTGGTGAAAACGAATTTGACATCAATTCTGACAGCTTGACATGTGTTGCTCTGCATGTATTCTTGTAGGTTTACATTTTACTTTGGCTTTTATGTGTATTTTCTCTGGTAGGTAGATCATAGGTTGTTCAACTGGTTACCTTTGTTGTCTTAGCCATATCGAGCAGGAGCTCGGATGACGGACCCAGTTTTTGCCAAGGGGTCGCTGGGAGTCGTGCACCCCTGTTAATAAAACTTTTATATGCCCATGTTTGTCATCGTCCGGCAAATTCTGAATAATTCTTGGCTATCTATTGTACTTTCTTTCTTAAACTGATATTTTAGCGTTTATTGAGACAACGCGTAGTAAATGTTGCGGAGCGTGTGTATGCGCGCACTGCAGTGCGGTCTGCTGGTCTGCTGTCGGTGTCGGCTGGCTCGGCTCGGCCATGTTGCAGCAATTGCAAAGCGCTGTTGCTGGTGAGTGGCTATTGTCCGGCGGCACGGTCACGTGTAAAATATTAATGCCAATGACGGTTCGTCGGTCTGTCGAGGCGCGCGCGGCGCGGCGCGTCAGTCGCCACCACGATCATGTTGCGGCATGCCCCGGCTGCTGCCAACCCCGGCCGAGCCGGCTATCTAGTCTCAGTCGCCACATGCGGCGTCTTCAGAGCTTGATATATGCACTTGACGCGAGCTTCAGCCCGGAGACCGGTCACCGCCACGCTCGTGTGCTCCTTGCTTGATTCCTGGCGACCCGACCAGGAGCTGCGTCATATTCGCCACCGCCGCCGCCGCCGCCGCCCGATCTACCAGCCTCTGATCATTGACCGTCCCGGGCGTCCAGTTGTGTCGCGCCGCCCCGCTCCGCCTGGCCACCTTAATCCGCAGCTCCGCCATCCGACCTTAGTCGTACCCCGCGCACTGTCGCTTAACCCCTTAACGCCAGTGACACTATTGACGCACGGCTGGGTTATTTCCCCGCGGGGTGTGTTTAATCGCGTCTGTCGCGTTTGTGCCGTACAAAAGGTAATATGATGTATGTTGCCGTACTGGTCATTGTTGGTGATGTGAATTGTGACGCGTGTATGGGTCGTATCAGGAGTTGTGCCTTTCTTCTTTGACAGAGAGCACTGAAAATGTCAGCAGTTACAATGTCATTGATTTCATTAGAGAAACTTATCTTTACAGTCAGCTCTGGTGTTCTTCTTGACAATCACACTTCTCTTTAACATTGCATTTAATCAACTTTTATCACTGACTTATCTTGAGCATTGTGATTCCGAGCCATTCCATTTGCATTGTACGCACTACGCTGGGCACTAAACTACCACTGGTTGTACTTGTATTTATTTTATCGTAGCTAAATATCTTCTGCTGTACATCTACCTCAGCTGCAATGACAGGCACATCTAGTTAGCTTATAACACCTGTATGAAACTAAGTGAGCTGTTGTGTTCTAATGTGCCATTAAGATTGAAACTACTGGCTCACCTCCCACCATGTACTTTAGCCTAGAAGGTTATGCATTTGGTGCACCCGAGAGCCTTGGAGTGCACGGAACGGATAGATAGCCCATCTAGTACCAGACGTTACAGCCATCAAAGGCATGTGCACGTAACAGTATAATGACATTGCTTGTTGGAGGCTGTACGTCCCTGTCATCTCGCAGTTGTGTGGTGATCTCTGTATGACAAACTCCCTCCCCTCTGCTAGACAACATCTGAGTTATGGTGATCGTCTGGTGGTTAAGAGGGAATATTACCAGAACTGCTCTGTGCTGGGTTGTGTGTTCACAGTGAGCAGCACACTCATATGAGCAGTTCTTACAGGTCCAGCAGATTGGGTTTGTCACATTGGGACCCTTACGCTATGCATAGAGGCGGTTGCCTAGAGTTGCATTGTTGTAACATGGTGGAGTGGTCCTGGTGGGATTCAAGCCTTATCTGAAAGACCAACTGGCTTTCTTCAGTGCTTTGACACTGTTGGTTTGGTCATACGATCTATAAAAATCGTCCCCGATATGACCTATAGTGTGTTTGGTGGGACGTTAAACCTTGCTCAATCAATCTGTATGACAAAAACTGGCAGAGCGTTTAAGTGCTACCAAGTGATGTTTAGGATCGTCGTAGTTTAAGAGGGATTGGTGCATTGTCGTTTATCTTTATAATATTGTAGCTGTAAACTGCTCCATTTTGTGATAGTTGCAGGAGTTATACAGGCAGACAGCAATGCTGCATTATGTCCCTCCACCGGTTATGGGGTTGGGACATAATAGTGCCGTTTAAAGGGTTAGCGTGGCTAACGATGCATGTCTCTGTGTAGACTGAACGGCTGTGCTTTCAAAGCATCAATGGCATCCCTTCTGCCAGCCTGTCAGCCCATCATTTCCGTGTGGCCGTGGCGGCAGCAGCAGCAGCAGCATGGCTAACGAACGAGAGAGCGAGCGTCGCATAATGCCTGTCCGCCGCCGGCGCGCTCTGTAGTCTGTACCGCCAACCAATCTAAATTTACACTTAGCTGTCGCCGTAATGCAGCAACAGGTCTCCCCGGCAGGGCGGGCAAGCCGGCGGTCGGTGGCCTTGGTTTAAGTGGAGGTTTGAGCGGCTTGGTTTACTGAGCTGTCAACGATTAGCTGGGTGAAATGCCAACCGCGTCAATGTCGTGCTATTCCTATGCACGGTATATGATCCGTCGCATCACTGTATGTCGGTCAGCACTAGCGTCGTTAGAGAGTGTTTTAACTCGTTGACGTAGTTCTTGTTTCATTCCAAGTGTGACTCAATTACAGCTTAATCCAATGTCAGGAAGAGTGCATAGCGCTACAGATGCAAAACCAGCAGCCTCCAAAACATCGAATTTGGGCTGCATCTCATGTCTCAAACAGCCCCATGTCAGAGGTGGATAGACCATCAGTGATATATTCTTGAGCCAGGTGGAGCGCGGTCGCCCGGGAGGGGAGACGGGGGGTATTTTTCAGAGCTCCGGTGTGGGCTCAAAGAATATGATATTTGGTTTGCGTTTGCCTTCCCAAGTTCCCATCCGTACAAACCATGTTACCAACAGTGAAAGAAGTTGTGGCTTCACCTAGACTAGTAGAGGGTGTTGAGTTATGCAGCGGACGTCAGCATTTCTGACAGATCCAATATTGAGTACCTGCCACACGCACTACTGGTCCAGTGCATCAGTTTGCTGCATATCAGCTTTGTTGACTTTGTGGCACAGATTACCAGTAAAACTGTATACAATACACAGTTTTCAGTGACATTTTTGGCAGCAGTTGCTGCCTTCTGCAAACTGTTCTTCACTCTCCTCTAGATGTCACTAACATCACCGAAAATTGAATTACATGTAATATCGTGATTGTTTACCATTAATTGAGAGTTGAGACGATGAATGTGTCATGCCAACCAATGAATTTATTCAAGAATAGTAACTTCTTTTTGGACAGTGTGTATAAATTTTTACTTACTTACTTACTTCCTCTTGAAACCCAGTGCCACTTTGCCGCCTCTTAATTGAGGTTGCCCAGGTGACGTGAAAAACAACAACAGACAGACAACAACAGACTCAAGATCAGTATAGACCTAAATAATCACTTACAGATTGCATATTCAGCCTTTCAATGCCTACTGCTTCTATGCCAAGTATGTCATTTCCGGTATCAGAATCGGTATCGGTTCAGTATTAGTATCGGTATCTGTGGCGTTGGCGGTATCGTTTTAACCCTAATTGAGATGATGAATGTGTCATGCCAACCAATGAATAAGCAGTGAATAATGAATAATTTATTCAAGAATAGTGACTTCTTTTTGGACAGTGTGTATAAATTTTTTACTTATTTACTTCCTCTTGAAACCCAATGCCACTTTGCTGCCTCTTAATCGAGTTTGCCCAGGTGACGTGGAACAGCGTAGGAATACCGGCTATGATTGATGTAGTTTGGTGATGTGTTGTGTTGTGTGTGTGTACAGGCAAATCCTTGATGCTAAGTACGGTTTGAAACGGTGGCAGATCGGTGAAATTGCGTCTAAAATTGGCCAGCTGTATTATCACTACTAGTAAGTGTTGCATTGGGCTTGTGCAAAGAAAGAATTCTTGGCGCATACTTTGATGTTGGAAATAGTGAACAAGTGTCAGTGTTAAGTAGAATATCGCGGATATAAATGATGACAACAGCACAATAATAACAAACAGTAATCTTCTCTTTCTTGCAGTGTGTTTGGTTAACAGTATCATTGCAGCTGTTTTCATGGAAATTTTTGTTTCCGAAATGACCTGTTACTTCTCAAGTCAGATGTGACTCCACTCACTCACTGACCTCACTACCATATTGTACAACACTCTACCTTCATGTCCTTTGCTTAACTTAAAACTTCGCTAAAAATACTCAGCTGCAACCTCCTCGGCAAGAGCTACGCTGCTGCTAGTCCATGGGCGTGGAAGCATCTGCCTTCTCGGTTGCTATGGGACATCAGCTACAGACAATTCAAACGACAAATGAAAACGTTTCTGTTTAGGAGTCAACTCACCATGGTGCATCGTGACGACTGTTTGCTTATTTGCACCCTACATCTGCTTACTTGCATGAAATGGAACAAGAAAAGCATAAAATGCATGTGTAGTTTCATATTGACAAGTGTTCTCCATGAATTTTTGTTGCTAAGCATCAGGGCTCATGCTGGTCCTTCAAAGTCCTTGAATTTTTGCCAGATTTTCAAGGCCTTGAAAGTCCTTGAAAACAGACATGGTCCTTGAATGTCCATGAATCTTTGTCTGAAAGTCTTTGAAAGTCCTTGAATTTGATTTTCTAAAATAGTGTGCCTGAACAAGTGATTTTCAGTGTATTCATCCTATTACAATTAACAGTTTTTTTTCCGAAATGAATTTATGCCCCTCCACTTTTAATTTGCTTCCGGCGCCTCTGATCTGGTAACTGTTTATGACGACTCCAGTTTTTTTAATACTTGAAAGTGTTAATTTGTGGAAGGTAAACTGAACCTTTTTATACATGCTTATAAAAGTGCTGTTTTTGGTTAATGCAGTTCTCCTTGAATATCCTTCGTATGGTCCTTGAAAGTCCTTGAAAAGTCCTTGAATTTGAGTTTGACATCTGGGCAAGAACCATGAGCATTCATTTAGATAAATACAGTCTCTCGAGAACAGTTCTTGCATATGAATGAATACAACTGCTCGGTTTGGACTTATTGTTAGGCTGCTTAACGTCTGACTGACTTTTGTATACCTGACTCTAACTCCCTAACGTTTATGTTGCAGTTTGCGGACAAGCGAGACAAACTACTTGAATGAATCGTACGCCTTCTATTCGGCCATACGTATGCGTGGATATTACTCCAAAGCAAATAAAGAAGAAAGGTGTGTATTTCTGTTTTACACAGGAAGGGGCATCCATACATAGGACATCCACATGAGGGGAGTCTGTGGACAAGGGGAAGTGGTTGTAGTGTATGTGGATTGTGGATGCCTGCAATGTAGCATTATCGACACTTAGCAGACTTTAAAGAACTGCTGTGATTGTTCTGATGAACGGTGTTTTTCAGTCATTTTCTGTAGTCTTTTATTGTCAGTTCTCTTCAGAGTTTAGAGCGCTTAATCTTCTTGACTAGCTTTTGTCCGTTTCCCCTTTCTCCTCACACAGCCAGTTGGCCTAATCTTTTAGTGTCTAACACAAATTGACTGCAGTTGTGGATGTCTGCAGTCGGGAGGGTGACACTGAATGCAGACAAGGGGGAGGGAGTACATTAATTTTATGTGGACGTCCTTTATTTGTGAGCCCAAGGTTTACCTAATAAATGCAGTCGTAAAGATTTCCCATTTTTGGCATACAGTCATTAATGATGCACAGTGACAAAGTATTGTGCCATATGTCGATTTTTTATTCTGAAGCTAAAAGCTGAATAAAGACAGATTATGCTGTCGATTTTGCGACCAGCGTGTACCATTTATTTTCAAAACACAAAGTGGAGTTGATAAGTGAGGCAGGCATGATGTTTATGCGCTACGCATCTGTTACAATACACGACTGGCAACTGGACCTATAAATAAGTAAGAAGATTTTGTCACGGCACCAAAAAATGTCACTGCATGCCAAAGTCAAACAAGATGCATCCAACAGATGCCAGAAGAATATAATTATCAAATCAAATGCAGTGGCGCTGACATAACGACTAACATTTTAAGTTTCTGGCAGTCAGAGTAATGATTATTTCGACTAACTTGGACCTTTTGACCAACTGATTTAAAACTGTAGAATTTCAGTAACATGCAATTTAAGCCACCTGCTTTTAAAATGTGTGCATATGTATGCAGTGTACTGATTCTGATTACTTCTGCTGGATGAACTGAGAATGATGTTTACATCACAGAATAATATTATCAATAGTTTGTTAATTTTGAAGTATTATGACTGCACGATAAATTATGTTTCTGGTAATTATTGATACGTATGCTTAAGTCTCACTCAGCCTTAAAGTGTACTTTATTTCTACAAAGATTTGTGAATCCACATAGTTGTTAATTGTGTAGAGGTTGTTTGTTTAGCGGGTAGTGGTAGTAGATAGATTTGTTTGTTTTTCTTTCGTTTTTATAAACAGATTTTGTTGCTTTTTGTTCACTTGGTAAATGTTGCAATAGGGTAGCAATGCTTTTTGATGTTTTCTGGTTGACATAGTTTATTGTTCCCTGTTTGTCTGTTTATTATTATGCCAGTGTAGATTGTAGATGTTAACAGTTCTTTACTTTAATTGGTTCAGTCCAGTTTGCATAACTTTCGTTATTAAGAAACCATGTGGACTCTAAATGCTGGTATTGCGGGCCCAACTGAGATGGGCGTAGACTGCATAATATTGTTGGCATGACAAAACACATTCAAGTGGGGCTTATAGAATATATTGATACTAGGCCCTCCTCTCTCCATCCTTCCTTCGGAGTCCTTCCTTCCATTTTGTTCGCAGACATACACACATTGTCATTGGCTGCGTTCTGTTTCAACCGATTGTTTCACGTGACAGATCATTCGGGCCACCAAATAGGTCCAGTCCGAGGAAATGAGAACGTTTGAAGTCATTGTTTACAGGCTGCTTCGTTCACCAGCAAAAGAATTGTCACATTACACAGTGATAAACCATGATGGTCGATAACGCGTATTCAGCATTTTGCAGATTTTAGCATACTCGAATCAAACTCAGATTTGTCTATCGACAGGAGAAAACGATACAGCAGACTGAAATATATGAAACACAGTGTCCACTGCTGGAGGAAAGTAAGGTCTGATAATACTAACAACTTGCACCATCTGTAGTGCTACCGAAATGTGTAAAAGTTACCAAAATCAAATATTAGATCCTTTACATGTAAATGCACTAGTAAGTACATAAAAATAACGAATGTACCTTGCAAATCACCTTCTGACGCTATGTGCATTAATATTGTAATGCTTGGGAAATGGGTGTGGCAGATGGTCAGTGGCTGGACCAGTCTCTAACCCTTTTGGCCAGTGATAAAAATGCGGTCTAGTTTGGTCAGAGCTGGTCTGACCACGAAAGAAAACCACCAGTTACCAGCTAGATCAGTCAGGCTAGTCCCACCAATAAAAAGATTGTAGCCATTATTTGGCCTCAAAGAGATATATGCATTGGGTCAGTCTAGGAGTGGGCATAAGTGTAGGTATAGATTAGAAGCTTGTCTGAAGCCATGCGCTGTTGCTGGTCGCACAGCGTTTATACAAATCTTGAATATTAGGCTGTACAGTGGTGGCATAGTCTGTAGAGTGTTGGACTTTTGATCACAGGATTGTAAATTTGACTCCTCGTCGGGCACCACTTTGTTATTCACGCCTGTGTGTCTCTGTCACTGAGCAGTGCATAAGGCGCAGTGGTGCAGTATGGCTGGTAGGATACCCATGGTATAGACACTTGAGTGGTGGTCACCTATACTGGATTTGTATAGACTTTGTGTTGAGCCCCAGTGGGTACCCTCCCAGCTATATTATACCGGATTTATGGGTGGCGTGGTGGCGCTGTCGGTAGGCCATAGGACTTGCGATTTATAGGTCGCGTGTTCGAGTCCTGCCTTGGCATCATTGCAGAGTGGTCTTGGGCAAGCTACCTGTGTGCCTCTGTCACCAAGCAGTATAACTTGGTACCAGTCAAAGGGCGGTGAGGCTGCGAAGGTGACCGTAGGTCTGACACTGCACTGGCCATGTGTCACAGACTTTGTGGTTTATCGAACTACGGGCTCTAGGTCCATGTAAGGGAGATGAGCACCTCGCCTAAGCTCATCTTTGCGCATGGCCAGCCTTTTTGTACCGTATTAATGACTATCACCTGTGGACTGACTCTCTAGTGTCAGGACCATCCGTAGCCTCTGCAGTCGACATGATAGTGTGTTACCGTCTTGCAATGTGCATGCCGTTAATAGATGCCAGTTCAGTAGTTGTGGTGGTGGTGGTATGTGTCGGTGGAAACGCGACCGCCGTCAGTGCAGTCTGTGTTGTTGCGTATTTCCGTTTCTAGGCTGCATGTGTTGTGTTATTTCTTTGTGTTCATTTTTTTCAGAGTGGCTGGTACTGTTCCTTGCAGGCCTGACCTGATGGTTAAGAAGCTGAGATACTACGCTCGATTCATCGTCGTCTGTCTGTTGCTCAAGAAAATGAAACTAGTCCGAGATCTTGTCCGCGTGAGTCGCCATTCAGTTTTATTCTCTGTTGTTTGTGTCGTCTTGAGCCTAGTAGTGTTTCCGTTCTTTCTCATTCTGCGGTTTTTAACATCTTACTTGCTATACAGTTGCGATAGTGAACTAGTTTTCGTGCTTTTGTTACTTCTTTAATAGTTTTGCAATTTAAGTATTTGGGAAATATCTTTGCCTGCGTCATAAGTTAAGTTTTTCATGGTTTGCTGTGACATTTTGAGATCAGTGAGGAAATTTTCTGCATGTATAAATACTGCAAACTAAAGATGTAAAAGTCAGTTGTGCACCACACATGATACATTAATAAAGTAGTTATGGCCTGTTAATTCTAAATAAAATCTACTGCATAATATGACAAATGAAATTACTCATGCGAGCTTGGTTTGCATTAGGTGCAAAAGTTGTCTGTGATTTCACTTAAACTATTTGCAGTTCGGAGATGTATTAACTTAGTATGTTTAATGTAGTTGTTACATTCAAAACATCCGTTAATTCACTGATAGGAATATTTAGTTCGTGTTTTAAAATGTGGGCCTTTCACCACCCTGGTGCCCAGTTAACTGAGTGTTCATATGACCCCCTTGACAGAAATGTAGTCTGGACCCCCATGATCTCTGGTGGATGTGTCTAAGAGTGACTGATGAAGCATGTGGTTCTGGTGATGTATTTGTACAGGAATTAGCAAAGCAGATAGATGACTACACAGCGACGTATGGTCCCGACGACCAGCTGGAGTGGTCACTGGTACTCGGCGAGATTCGAGCTTTCATCGAGGTGCTGTGTCGTCACGTCTCCTTACTGCATCACACTAATAATTTGATATCCGTCACCGAAATGAGCCCTGGTGTGTTGAGTGGGACGTTAAACCTTACCAAGTTATAGTGCAATGACTTATTCACATCTTTTCTCCTGTCCCAACTGTCTCGGCCTTTACTGGCTTAGCGTCCCTTTTCTCCGATAGACAATATCTGAGCTATGATGTTTGTCTGGAGGTAAGAAGGAAGATTATCAGAACTGTTCTGTGTTGTATTGTGTACTGAAGCTGTGCACTGTCATAAGCACACTTAGATGAGCAGTTCTTACAGTTCTCTGGATTGGGTTTTGTCTCACTGGGCCCATTCCACTGTGCATAGATTTATTTGTGTTTATCTGTGTGTATTTGTTTTATACTGTGCAGTTGTTGTATTATTGTGAGCACGGTGGGGTGGACCTTATGGGATTGACGTTTAATCCTTACGACCTATCTTCCTTCAGTGCTTTGACACTGTTGGTTGGGTTATTTGACCCATAAAAATCCTTCCCTGATATGTGTTTGGTGGAACGTTAAACCTTGCTCTATCTATCTGTCTAACTTCACTGGCTGAGGAGTTGCCGTCTTAGAATGAAGAGGTTGTGGGTTCAACTACATGCTGGGTTCTGTTGTGCAGTAAAGTTGGGCAAATTTGTTTACCGCTTGGTGACACAGGTGTAAAACCTTGAAGATAACAGCAGGTTATGGAAGACGTGTGGTTTATCATCCATAACACTGCTTATATATCTACATCTTTATTCACCAAAATGGTAGCATCAAAAGAAAAAAATACATACATACAGAAATATACAATAAACAAGAACGAAAGCAGAAATAAAGAGAAATAAGTAATAAACAATATGCACACGTTACAGGCTATTACAATATGAACCTGTTTGTAGCAGTGGAAACGTAAGCTTACTGCAGGATCTAGATTATAAACTTGGATGAGTGCCACACCTGTGTGTTGCAGAACTATGAGAGGGAGAGGCTGACTGCTTTTCTGTCAGGGTTGAAGTCCGAGTGTATTCAGGCTTGGATGATGTAACGTCCTTTGTAGAATAAGAAAGGATCCTTTCAAGTGTATCTGAGTATCCAGTGGTTGATTTCATTCTGATGTATGGTTTGGCGTGCTTGTGTAGGCGGACAAGATAGTCAACGTCGTCGATGTCGACTCGTCGTCCGTCATTTTGTCTCACCGACTGAGTCCTCTAAATGCTCCGCCGCTCGAAAAAGGCACGCCGTCTTACCTTAGCCTTCAGGAGATCCTCATCATAGGCAACTGCCACGAACAGGTCGGTAAATGGTCATTGCGATGTTCGTTTCTGCAGTCCTTCTGCATGATACTTTAACGTGTTGTTGCTGGTACTTACATGTATGCCATTGTACGGTGCTGCTGATTAGCTGCATTGTTAAGCTTGTACTTTTACTGCAAGAACGTTGAAAGTATGCGGAGTTGTTGTCCAGCCATTTTTCCAGATGGACTATGTGTACATTGCATTTTATG
>Ga0049105_1000606_pt1 | contig 13165 bp, 8 predicted proteins | sample WorMetvaBAHAMAS1_FD_61260 | JGI IMG/M metagenome (GOLD analysis project Ga0049105, IMG submission 61260) | Worm MetaG Olavius vacuus BAHAMAS.1 | ecosystem: Host-associated > Annelida > Digestive system > Unclassified | place: Germany: Marburg | collected 2013-04-09
CCCCATTTTCACATATGTTATAGACCTAGGCGAGTACATACCGAATCTGCAAAAACATGAAAAAACCAGATAAGTGGACTTATCTGGTATTAGAACTGACCCCTTCAATTCACGGTTTCTAGAAGTATAAAGGGAGACTGCATTTCATACCAGAAAGGTACAGAGTGAATGCTAAACGTTGACACTGTACTACCGCGACTGGTGGCACCGGCAGATTGCAAGGCTCTCCTTCCAGCAGGTGTCGTTTTTTAACAAGACTGGATCGCCGCCAAATGTACGACTTTAACAGCAAGGACGAATGGCCTCCAAACTCCCTGATCTGAATCCTGTTGATTATTATACATGGAGAGTCATGTTGGAGCGCTATCAGAAGTTTCAGTCTAAACTATACATCGACGATCTGAAGGACGTCTCGCAGTCAGTCTATAGGAAATATTCCCCAAGGACTGTGTAAAAACAGCATGCTGTGCTTCGTGAAGAGACCGCGACCACGCGTCAAAGCTGGTGCCGGACTCTTTGATTATGCAGTGTTATTATGAACAGATGAACTGTTTTTATTAAATGCCAGCTGTTAATAAACGTTTTGCTGATATTAACTGGACGGAAAATGCGCAAACTAAGCAGTGTCAGTTACTTACAAGCTTCATGAACGAACTTTGGTGGAAATGTAGCAAATTTGCGGAATTATTTTCATATACAAGATTATTTTCTAATCTAAACCCAACCACCTGCAAATGCGTGTATTTAGTTACGCGTGGTCACTTCCGGTCACGTGACAAAGATGGCGGTCATACCATTCGATCCGCCATAGCCGAAAACTCCATGCTACACGCAAACCTCATCGGCCGATCGAAGTTTTACATGTACATTGCGGGAATATGGAGTTTCGACTTTTTTGCTCCTTGACCCGATGACTTCATATACGAACTTAACCCGTATTTCCTGAAGATACACCGGATGTGCAAAATTATGAATTTCCTACGTCAAGGCTTTCGAATTTTATCATCTGAAAGATAGAGAGACAGACGGACAAGCAGACAGACACGACCGAAGTTATATACCACGGCGCTTCGCGGGTGGTCAATAAAATTCAATGTGGTCGTCGAGTTATATCAAATCTGCTTCTCTTGTGTGTTATTTTGGGCCAACGTGTACATCGACGTGTATGCGCTGCAGCTGAAAGCGAGTGTGCGTCAATAAGATCTGCACTGTCTGCAGTACGGTTACCACTGGATATAGCGTTACGAGCTGAGCCTCAAATATCGTTGTTAAATGCAATAAATTTGCAGGCTGAATGCGGGTTGTAGTGATATGCATTTATTTCATTGCAGCGTTCTGTATTCACGTAACCGCGGCGAGTCGTAGTGGTAGACCAAACAGTGGGTCTGTGGCTGTGCCGGCCATTAAGGTAAAGGTAAACGTGGATTTGTATAGCGCCTTGTCGTGATCACACCTCTAAGGCGCTCAGGTATGGCACGCGTTCTCAAGGAATCTCACAGTTTTACCGGCACACCCCGCGCACATCCGCTAAAGGAATGAACCATACCCTGCCTTTGCTTTCCTAGCCGAAGCTGGTACTCATTTATCGACCCCAAAGGGATGGAAGGCTGAGTTGGCCTTAGGTTTTGGCTGAAATAAGTGTCCGGCACCGGGAATTCAACCCGGACACGGTCGCCCATCTCAGTACTAACCGGGCCCGACGTAGATTAACTTCGTTGATCGAAACCAACGCGCTAACCACTACGCCAGACCACCAGCCATTGTTATGTAAACACTTGTCTCTCAAGCTACGTCTTCTAGACGCCCGTGTATTGTATGTCTTGACTTATTGTGCAGAGTCATTGACTTTGACAACAGAACTGGAAAAGCAGATAGATGTGTGAAAACCGATGTCTAAGAAGATTGCTGCGATTAAGTTATAAAAACAAGGTCACCGATATATACAAAATTCGACTCCATCTGTGTTAGTATCAGTGGGCGCCATGTTGTATGTTGTATTGTAGTCACAATAGCTTGCGGATTGCCAAACCCTGATCGACAGCGATATATTGACAAAATTAAGACGTTATCGACAAGTATCCTTACGAAATTCCGAGAAGTGAGTGGACGGACGCATTGACCTACATAATTTATGGTTCTATCTACCAAATTTTAAACGATACCGATTTTATAATCCGTATGTTATATAACAAACATATGTTATATAACATACGGATTATAAAATCGGTATCGTTTAAAATTTGGTAGATAGAACCATAAATTATGTAGGTCAATGCGTCCGTCCACTCACTTCTCGGAATCTCGTAAGGACACTTATCGATAACGTCTTAATTTTGTCAATATATTCATACTAACATTGCTTAAATTAACGCTAAACTTATTCTCACAGCTAATTAATTTTGTATGGATGCGTTTGACAACCTCAGTTAAACGAATATGTTATGTTATGTCAGTGGGACGGACGATTTAGTTGTCATACAATATGTCGTCAACAACATGACCATAACAGAAAGTTGTAGCGAATGACAATAGTGTCATCGCGCAGCTCAGTAGGCCTAACAGCATTCGAAGAAATGCGCCTGAAATGGACCGGACAGTGGGGCACGTATTGCGTATTCCTGATCACCGAGTTGCAATGCAAATATTCCATCGGAAACCAAGCGGGCGAAAATCACGAGGAAGGCTCAGAAAACGCTGGATGGATCGTGTTGAAGAGAATCTGAAAAGAGTAGGAATCTCAAGTTACGATATCATAACTGGTAACGACGAACATTACTATGGAGGGAGTAGGCGGCATCAGTGGCTAAACCCAGCTTTGTGATGACTACTGACCTAATCTATATGTATACATTTGTTTACATATAATGCGAAAGCTATCATTAGTTGGAAGTTAATATTGTAAGCAGCAATTTTCAATATTGTATAGAATGAATATGTACTGGAATGTTTGCCATTCGTTCATGATACAATAACATGGTGCAATGATCTACAGTAAATAATCATTACAGGCCGACCTGCTTCTATTATTCGTCGCAATATTTCTGATAATATTTGTCGCATAAAACTGAATGCGACACTCGCACGAGCGATCAGATTTGTTGATACAAGCACAAGCTGCTGCCGTTGCCAGCCGTCCACTGTTTATTACTAGCGATCCATCTCCGTGCAGCAGTTGCGACTTTGTCGCACAAAGAGCAAGAAGAGAGATCGGTGACAGCGAGTTTTCCGTTGCTTCATCCCGTGCATGGGTTCATAGGTGTAGCCAGGATTTTCTCTGTGGTGCACTTTTTTCCTCAGAAAGTTGACGACCTTTTCTACTCGTCGTCCTCAGGCTAAAACTCCTACATCAACCACTCCCATCCTCCAACTCTTCCCACGCCCAGCAAAAATTTCCTCACAAATATCACTTCTTGCTCCGCCTGTCGGGGTGCACCTACAACTTACTCCTATAAATTACGCCCCAAATTCCTCCTGGGGGTGCACGTGCATCCAGCGCACCCTCCCTGGCTACGCCTATGACATGGAATTGACTGCAAACTGACTTAGAACTCGCATTCGACCGCTTCTTTGAAGAGACATTTCAAAGGTTTTTTAGTTCAGCTGGCTGAGCTAGTAGTATAGCTTTTTCTGCGTGTGTTAAACAGAGCATCACTCACAAATCGTAATAACCGCTGCACGTAGAGACTATAGCCATCAGCAGAGACTCCTTCAAGCGTTCACTGAAGACGTTTTTATTTTCAGCTTACTCGTGTACCGGTACATTGCGCATTAGAGCTTTTTGGACGATCTACAAATTTACTTACTTGCTTACTTACTATATAATCCTGCATGGAGATCCGGACGTTCCCGACCATTTTCCCGATACATTTTCTGTTATTTCGTCCTGGACAGTTCCCCAACAGAAATTCTCCCAAAGAAAATGTCTTTTCCCCGGACAAGTTGTTCCTTCGCCACAAACATTTCTCGCCTGACGATCCCGTCGGGACATTTTCCGTTTTCCAGTTTGCGTCCCTAACAGCTGAGCGCCACCTATATCGCCACCATATCGTTCTAATTGTAAGCAGCTCACTACAAATGTCTTTTTTATATTTGTATTTTGCACTTGCATATCTTGGTGAACCGAGGATGCAAATTAATTAGTCGACAGCACGTGGAGAAACTGTCAACACACTGACAACTTTTCATTGTAGGAGTCTCGTTTTCTGACTAAATGTGTGAGACAAATAACATGGCTTCTCGTGCATTCAGCAGATCTAGTCTAATCTGATGGTCCATTAAAGTATTACAACAAAAATTGTGAACGGTTAGAATATAATGGTGAGCTAAACCGTTATTAACTACAGACGTGTTTTTGTTGCAACGTTTTTCTAATGCACACAAATTCAAAGTCGCTGAGAGGGGATTAAGTTTTCACGAGATCCGTCGAGACTTCAGGAATCGGTTACGGAATAGAATATTTATTTCTGGCAAAAAGGCGACTTGAGTTGGTTTTTTCCAGAGCACCAGTTCGCGCCGGCGGCACTGACATTTCACGCGGATTTCACTAATCGACGTTGAAAGAGCTTGAACGCAGTCGTGTGAAGCGTATCAGCAGCTGAACCCTAAGGCTCTGCTAGTGACAGAATGCAGTGCTCTGTGCAGCAGTGTGTCCGTCGAATTTCACGCTCCGTGTAACTCTGCAGTCAGCTTCTCTCGCTCTGAACTGTTAATTGTAACCGTGAGCGCATCTAGGAATTTTTCGTAACGTTGCAGGGCGGGGCAGAGCACGGTGGAGATTTCAGAGTAAGGATGGGCCAAGTGGCCAAGCCAGGCCAACTTAGCCTGGCCATGACTAAGTGTCTAGGACTGTCGGTAGTCTAACTTATGAGATTTAATTTGGCTCAGTATGGCGAGAAGTTGTGGATGATGCTTTAAACCAGTCAGAACGACATTTAATCACAAATAAATTCTCATCTATATCATACCCAGCGCAACCTCATCAGAATGAAAGATTACTATCCTGAGCGAATATGGCTTTTATAATAATAAAACAAAAGCAACCAGAAAATATGGCAATTACCGCTGCATTGTCACTTGAGGTCGCCGTCCTGCCAGCCGTTCTCAGCTGTAATCAAGAGGCCGGCTTTGTGCACCAGTCTACCAAATTTCACCACAATAGTTTAATGCACGGCTAAGCGATGATGAGTGATCGATGCGTCTCGACCCATGTTTTCAGGGCGTCCTGACTCCCGGATCGTTCTCAGAGTTCAGCAGACCAAACTGTACCATATTTTGCGAAAACGTAGGCCAATCGTCGACGCTTAACAATTTCGTTTTAGATTTTAGATAGGCCTATGTTGTTCCCTTTAGACGTGGGCGACTTGGATGAAACTGGGTGGAAAATCGCAGCCAAATTTCGGACTTTTTCCCTGTAAAAATTAGGGGAGGGATGGACAAAATGTCTCGAGTGCTATTTATTATTATGATTTTTTGTATTTTTTTTTGCTGCTACCATTTCTGGTGAATAAAAGATGTATATATTTTAACAAGTACCTCTAGGATCCAACCTCTAATATAATTTTCGGTGGTGGTCTGCTAGGCGAGCTGGGAGATCAGAGTGCGGCCTGATACTATCAATAGGCCTTTTTACATTTCTATTCCGGTATTCTCGGCGGAACATCGTAGTAATGTAGTCCCATTTCCCCACCCAGTGACCTTCATTTACGAACTTAACCCGTATCCCCTGAAAATATCCCTGCAGACCAAAAATGAATCTACGTTAAGGTTTTCGAAAGTCGTCATATTACATCTGAATAAAATATGATGTTATTCTGTACTGTGAACGCTGATGTCGGTGGATGTTGTGTTTATGTTGCAGTGATCAACGAAAGCGAGGCAGAGTCGTCGTCAGCATCATCATCTCCGTCCATCGCCGTCAGCCTGTGTCCACAGAACTACTGGAACGAACCGTCAAAGCGCTGCTACGCTCCTCTCATTGCCGTTCTTGATAAGCTGCAGCCGGCGGCCGACTCGATGGTCACGTGGTCGCTGACCAGACCACGTGACATTGAGCGCACCTGCCAGTAAGAGTGATTGTCGCGCATTGAACTCGATTAACCTGTCGGCGCGGTGTCGGCGGCGTGATACGGGCCAAACTAATGTGGCTCGTTGACGCTTCGACGCGTCCGTACTAACGGCCGCGGTCGTACCGTGTCGACGCGTCGAGATGGCTTCATAGCGCGACGCGTGATGAAATCAAATCGACCGCAGACGCTTCCGCGCCCCGACACCGCACCAAACACATTTGTAAAGTGGTTTAGCTCGCAGAAATGAATCGAAAGCGTATAGATTCTGGCCACGTTTCGGGTAAATGAGTTATTGAAAGCGCTGAGGCTCAGCGTGAAATTACCAGGCGATTACTACGAAGCCAGTCTGATTGCACGCAGTTCAACATGGTTATACTAGCCAGACATGTGTAATTGGTACTTGTACTCGTACTTGTACTTGCGCGTTGACACCAGTCACGCCGAGCCGCTCAATGCCGCAGTAGATCAAAGGCGGCTGCTAAAGCTTGGTGGTTGCCATCGTATAGCTTGCTTGCTGTGATGACCGAGCGAGGTGCTATTGTTTACGACACACTTGTTACATGCCGGCAAAATCGATTATCGCGTTTAGAATCGAATGACACTATTCGAAGCTGGCTTAACATTTCTAACAATTAGTAACGAAAAATAAAAATAAAAATATCAAAACACTTTCATCCAACCCAACCAACCGATGCATAGACCCAACCCATGTCCATCTCTGAGGTATAACTATTTTGTTGTAACTCTGTCAGTCGGTCACATAGGATATTTAGACAGATCACTGAGCACAAGGCCCGCATGAGTGATGAACTATTGTCCCTAGTAACAGTTCGGGGTGACCGCAAAACCTGGAAATGTCAAGGAATTTGGCAGGGAAAACCGAAGAGTCACTGAACACCCTCTCAGCTTTATTTTAAATTTGTGAACAACTGAGTATAATAAGCACTGACAACATGAACGATTTATAGTCATCTGTTTCATAAAATAACAAGTTCGAAACAACGACATTTTGTTGATGAGCTCTTATTTATTCACCATAAGAGTAGTACAACTGAAAGGTCAATGTTTTCTTACATCGGCAATTGCAAACTTGGTGTGTACTTGCAGTGCACACAAGATACTTGTACTTGTACTTGAGACCTGAGTACTTGATACATTTCGGAAGGAAGTAAAGGAGGGTCAAGGAAAATAAGGAAAGGGACGGAAGGTATCGGAGAAAAACGCCCCTCCCCCCGGAAATAAATTTCTGGTTACGGTCTTAAGGGCTGGGTAAGATGCCAATTAAATAATCGCAGTGTTACGTTGATGAACGATGAGCTGCAGTGTCAGTAGCTAATGCGCTCCAGCTGTTAATCAGATTAGTTCACGGAAGGACGGGCGGCAAGCAAGGCAAGGCCGGCCATCCGTACGACAGCTGCTGACGACCGTGTGACGGAATCACGTTATGGCAATCGCCGCTCGTCGTCGCGTCTTTTCATCCGTAGCTCATCCTCATCTTCGCCGCCCAGCCTCAGCACCAGCTGGAGTATTATTGCCGCTGCGCTATAGAAAGGCGCCTAAGCAATCACTTTGGATTAGTAATCCCGCGAGTGATGTCGCGATATTGGACACCGGCCACTGTGATGTGACGTGCCTGAGAAAGAGATGGAGGGAGGCAGACGGAGGGACAGGGGGAGGCTGGCGGGGGGGGGGGCTGAGAAACGAGCCGTTGTCAAACATTCGTACACTGAGTCTCATGGGGACGCGCAAACACGGTCGTTCAGTTTATTGCCTGCAGCTGCAGCAGCATCGGTTGTGACGGCGCCGACGAATGTAAGCAAACGACAAACGCCCAGCTCACTGCTATTTTCGCCTTTATATTGCTCACGCCGGCCGAGATTCTGCCCGGCCGTATATACCAGCCGTGCGCCGGCCAAGATTGAAGATGGTCCGCGTTAAGAAATCCGATCGATACGTGATCGATCCGGCACGAGCGCTCGACCGTACGTCTGTTTATTCTGCTCATTAGGCGTATTAATAGGATTAGAGATTATTGGAGTGTGCCTGGTGCCAAAAGACGTCACGTTGTCGTCTGCTGTCGCCGCAGCCGTGGTTTTGGCGCGGACAAACGAAGCCAATTGGCACGTTTTGCTCCAGGCATTCGGTGAATCCGTCTTAGTGGCTGTAATTGCAGCGACAGACGAGCATCTTTCGGCTGACGGTCAGCATTGCGAGCAGCACGGACAGGCACAATAAGAGCGTTATTTTTGTAGTCGCTACAGCGAACGCTGCAGGCCGATAAATTGCGCCAGACACAACGAACGAGCACAATGCATTAAGACTGTGCGACATTTTGCACCGACTGGCGCTGTCTCGGCGCATAATCTACGACGTTGCACTGATGGCATTGACTGTGCTGTTTCTTCGCGGCGACACGATTGTAGCCTATCGCCGACATACACTGGACTGCGCACTTCACTCTGTGTCGAGTGCCATTCGTTTGGAACGAACTGAACTGCCGTCTGCACTGTTACAAACCAGACACGGGCAATCTTTTCACCGATGACCGCGTGGGACATGCTTATGCCGTCTCTAGCCAACCATATTCAACAGAATAATTGAATTTATTGAATAACAAAAGTTACTTTCAGACAGAAATAAAATATATTCATACAACTCATTATTTAGTACACAAAAATTACAGTTAAAACTAAATTTAATGTTGCGTTGCTACACATGTATTACCTCAATCTATATCTATAAGTAATTAAGTAATTTGTTTCAGAATTCGGGAGAACGTACAAACTGACGGCGCAGCTTGAGAACGTTTGCTAGTTGCATAAACAGTTAAACCTCGCGAGCCGTAGTTTGCCCACAGTACCGCTAGCCAACCCCCATCATGAATCAATGAAATATGAGTATGTTTTAGATTTAGATATTACACATAAGATATTATATTTCATTGTCATAAATATTCGTAAACACTTTCTCTATGGCCTAGGTTCTATGATGACTACTTTGTTGCTTGTTAGTTGATTAAACTGCAGTAGACTGTCGTGGAAGCTTTTTACCGTAAAGTAACAGATCTTCGGTCAATCTGTTCCGTACGGGCTTACAGCCGGTTTAGTTCTATTCGCTTGACGGATGAGTCAGTGCTGGTCGTCCATCATGATAAGGCTTCATTTCGTATTTATTGAAGTTTTCGGGGACACAGAGGCAATTGACTGGGAGTATTTAAGACACGGAAATAGCACCGGCCCCTAACGGCTTGATTAGACTAGCTGATATTATTCATTTTCTGCCAATTACCAGTAGGCCTAACCACTAGGAAAATTGTTTTCCTTATAGCCTATATAAAATCTGCATTCGCATTCCTTTAGCTATCTATAGTATTTTAAATTTTTATTGAGATTGGTTGACGTTTCTAAAGAAGTTATGCTGAAACAAAAAGTTGATAATTTTCTAAACACACTGCAGGCGTGGAGTAGACTGTAGTTAAAATTAATTTACAGCCTGCGTTCTGTTATCTGACATCGGCGCCAGGCTATAGATCATCTGTTTAGTAGATGGCGTCGTGTGGGGCCGGACAGGTAAAGCTAGTGATGAGTACAAATTACTGGCGAAGCACGTGACAGTGTGTGGGCACTTGCAGAGCTTGGAAACACACCGACGACTGCTTCCGACGTCTGACGTCTGACTGTCAGTCATCATCAGACGCTGCAGCCGAACTGCTGGTGCAGAGACAGCGATACCACGTCTACTCCATCACCTGTAGCAATTCATCAATTTACGCACGTACGTATATGTCACACTCGTTCTTGCACCAACAGTCTGCGATGAAACACGATGCATACTGCTGTTAGTTTATATTAAAAGTCAGATTAAAAACTAAACATGTATTCGTTAAGACTAGCATCTACTGGTGTAGAGTTTTAGCGAATACAGTCTCGTTTATAACTGTCAGTCTGTCTGTATAACAAACTGAAATGGCAATGACCGGTGTCGACTACAGCAGCCTGCAGGTGAACTCACAGTTAAAGTCGGTTGACTTGATAATGAGGGTCGGCAGCCACCTGTCGCTGTTCTACAATAATTATCGCAATAACTTTGTCACGATGACAGAACCGTGAATACTGTCTTGAGTATCATTTTCGTCATCATCATCATCATCATCATCATCATCAGTAGCCGGTAACCGAGACGGTAAAAAGGTGAAAAGGTTTGCTCTCTAAGTCACTCCCTTTATCATCTGCTTCCACCGTATCGTACAAGTGATCAGAGAATTATGTGCTGTTTTAAACGGTCAGTATCATGAATAATTTGATACTGATTTGAGATGCTATTTATTGATGATCTCATTGGTAGCGCAGATTATGAACTTTTTGGTCACTCGCTTTATCATCTGCTTCCACGTTTGTGTCATCCTTTCCAGTTACCTGAATATGATACAGATTTGCATAAAAAATCGTTCATTTTTCGAGCTCTGTATGAATATATTAAATAAAATATGACACTGGTATTTAGTTGTATTATCACTGTTTATTGCTCATCTTGTGTTTTTATTGCTTTTGTGTTTCATGTTCTTAGTCTGCTCGCTATCTTGTGTCGTTCTTTGTGTTTTTTTGATGTGCGTTTATCGCATCTTAATAAATATGACTTACTTACTTACTTACATAGAGAGCAGTGATGTCACTAAATTTGACTCTATCTCTGGTCTCGCCATGTTGTAGGTCATTGTAATCGAAGATAATAGTGATGCAGTACGTTTGCAGGTTTTAAGACGCTGATCGACGAAATTAAGTCGTCAGGCATCGACAAGTGTCTTTACGAGATTCAGAGAACTGAGACGGCTTCGATAAGATAACAAACTTTAGAAAGTTATTAGCAAATAAAATATTGTCGCTGTCGCCAATGTACATAGAAGTCTTCGTGACAGAGAACTGTTTTCTTAAGCAAATATTTCGTAAGCTCGAGAGAGGAAACGAACGCAAGAGTTATTCAGTTGTAGCGTGACGCGCGCGTTGTGTTAATTAGATTGGCGGTGTGCTAATGGCGTTCTGGCAGTGTTCTGGCTGCTGAGTGAGTGTTAGCAATTAGGCGTGTGGTGTGTTACGTACGGTGCGACAGAGCAGCGGCGCGTCGTCGAGTGCTTCTTGCTACACGCAATGTCAACGGGCACCTGCACGACCGCCTTCGACTCTCACTACCACGCATATATCAAACACCAGCAGTACAGTAACGCCTGCCGGTCGGTACATCCACAATTGAGACATTTATTTCTGCTTTTGTTTACTCTTCGTTTTCATGCGCCACCTGCTGCCTGGAACTCACTTCCTAGAACGGTACTCAATCAAAAGCTCATCACTAGCACTTTTACTGTCTAGTCTTAAAACTCACCTCTTTTATCCAGGGGCGTCATTTAGGTGGGGGAAGGCTGGAGGGGGGCTGGAGGGGTCTATGGACCCCCAAAGATTGTGAAGTGTAAAAATTTTGCACTACCCGCAAGCTCAAACGGCAGTCTGTACTGTAGTCATAATGGTAGATAATACTGGCACCTTACAGTAGTTGAATGCACGTTAATATAGGAACATATTGGTTCATTTGCAAAAACGTATTATTATTATGTGTTGTAGAACATTCTACAAAAATGAGCCATGCCGGTAGTTAGACACCCCCCGCCAATGATTGGCTGAAATGACGCCACTGCTTTCATCTGGTTAGAGTAATAACAGACAGGATTATTAGTAGGTCGTGACCTTTTATTTCGCTGCTGTTCTTTTTTACCGGACCTTCGCTCAGTCAGACGATGCAGTGGCCGCCAATCACATGTGTACCAGAGGTTCGGCCATACGGCACCACTACTCAAAAATACAGAGACATCTCCCCAGCTCTCCCCTAATTTTTACGTTAGACCAAAAGTGCAAGTTTGGGCTCTATCGATCGACCCACTTGCTTATGAGCCGCCCGCATTTCGAAACGGCGCAACATATCCGTACCAGAGTATCGGATTGGGTGCAGTGACGATGGAACTATCTAGACCCCAAATATATTGCCAAAGCGTCGATAACTCAGCCTTGAAATCTGGCACGGTGATGCACTATTGTGGGTTCTGGCCCGGTCTGCTGACCAGTGCCAGTCCCACATCTGAATATAGTCAACTCGGAATAGACAACGAACTGTATTATTGCGACACTTAGTGGACAGCATACATGTATCTCTCTGCATCGCTGCCAGAGGCGCTGCTGATTGGACAGACGGCTGACAGCCAACACCAATACCATCACCGCAGTCGTGGGCGGCGATCTGAACGCCCACATTATAGGACTTCCGGAGATTGCTGACTTGTTAAATTTACTTCCGGTCATAAACCAACATTGCCGACAGCACCCCATATTGTGAGAAGTTTGAATTCCAGTTTCGACCATGCACACTTGCCCTTGAGCCGTCTTCGTTTCGAAACGAAGCAAGTGTCTACCATGTCTGAAGTTCACATACTGCCTTTTATTAGGAAGTTAATGGCGCGCTGATTATCGCATTGACCTTTGATCTTTTGACCTGATAACAAGGCTGTGAGTTACACACGTGAAGTGGGAAATCGCAACAGTTTTGAGCTGCGCACAGCTTTTCGTTCCTGAGTTAGGGCCAGGCGCCGGACAATGGACGGACGGACGGACGGACGGATTGCAATCCATAATGCGGCCTGCTAGAGGGCGGCTGCGGCTCACACACGGATAGGGAACGAGTTGTCTGTCAGTATGTGCTCACACGTACACGTACGTGTATATAGCGTTGCGGCGTGACAGTGAATGGGTGAACGCGGATGGGTGCATTCCGTCGACTGGCCTTGCGCTGCATTCAGTACTCAGCTTTTCTTTCTTATCTCGTCGACGTCATAGTACCAGGCATGCAGAGTCACACAACGGTGGCGGATCAAGGATCTTATCCGAGTCTTTTATTGGATTCTTCTCACGAGCCTGGCGCTAATGAAATGTTTTGTGTTGGTGGTTTCAATGGACGCCGTCTTCTGGCGTTATTTCTGCTCCTATTTCGATGTTCCTGTCACCCCACTCGACCCCTCTCAACTGCAGGCCTACATTGCGTAGTGCACATGGCTGATTAGC
>Ga0049105_1000607_pt1 | contig 13163 bp, 9 predicted proteins | sample WorMetvaBAHAMAS1_FD_61260 | JGI IMG/M metagenome (GOLD analysis project Ga0049105, IMG submission 61260) | Worm MetaG Olavius vacuus BAHAMAS.1 | ecosystem: Host-associated > Annelida > Digestive system > Unclassified | place: Germany: Marburg | collected 2013-04-09
CTGCGGTCACCGTAGCTTGTCCTCGTTCGTGGGATGACGAGCTGGCGCGTGTTGGCAGATCGTAGGTGTCGGCGGCCAGCGTCGGATGTCGTCGTACAGTACGCTGTGAGGTAGGGCGGCGCCAGGCCGTGAAGACACTTGTATACTGTAACTGCCGTTTTGAAGGTGATTCGCTGCCGAACTGGCAGCCAATAGAGACTGCGAAGAACCGGTGTCATTCGCTCATACTTCGTAGCTCCAGTTACGAGACGAGCAGCAGCATTCTGAATCACCTGCAGCCTGTGCAGCAACTGACCAGTAACATGTGACCATGTGACAAAGATTCGTTTGTATGTTGTAGGTCAACTCCCAGTTACTTTAAAAATATATTACATGGTGATTTGCCTGGGACTGCATCTGACTGGCGGCTACAAGGCGGACCTCGGGTTCGCCAAACACGTAACTACAGTTGTATCAGGCTCTGAGTTGTATTACATAAACACGAATAAAACACTGCTAACAAGCAACAACCTGACACTCAACAGGTTATAAATAATGTCAGCAATCGTGGCAACAGTTTCTCAAATGAGAGTTCGTGTCCTATAGATAAACGATATTACATTATACAGTTAGCAAACACTGTTGTCAGAGCCGTCAACTGATTGCCAATTATACAGGACTAGCGATGGAATGCTGACGGAATTCGAACAATATTACTTACTTATATTTTCCAGGAAGAATACTGAAGTCTATCCGCTTGACAATAGAGCGATTGACATCTGCAATGAGGCCGGTGTCGACCAGCAGATCACCGAGCTCAGTTCCCGCTGGCTGTTCTTCGACAACACTGTACGTCAGTGTTACTGGCCCTGTATCTTCCAAGCTCTGAATCAAGTGGACGTTGAGCAACATCATCAGTAGCATCAGCATCCTGCCGCTGTACCGGATAAACATTGCAGCGGCTCTACTAGTGCTACGCTGCACGAGTAAACTTCACACTGCAAACAGAATTGATGTAGTTCTATAGCAAAACAACCAGATTCTTGACTCTGCTGTTGACGCAAACGCTTCTGAAACGAACAGCTGACTGCTGACCGCTGTCGACGAGATCAGTGACCAGTGACGTCAGCGTGACGTCGCTGTCCAGCTATCGAGCGCGGCGCTGATTGGCTGATAGGCGCAGTCTGTCACGCTGGCTGGCTGGTTGGCAATGTCGCACACCGTCTCTAGCGTGAGACTCGCTCACGGCGACTTCAACAAACAGTGGCCGTCTGTCGTATAGCTATATAGACGGTTGTGTACTGTGAATAGGACAATTATTGCTGCAGTAAGATAGCGTCATGAATCTGTGTCAATTCACAGTGCAGTCACACTATGACATGCCTGCTGGTCATCGTAGGGTGTGTCGCTGCTTCAATTTCAAATAAAGATAGTGTTTGACTCATTACGGCAAACTGAGCCTAACCTGTAAGAAAATGCTATAAGTGGTTCGGCGAAATGTCGGTCATAAATTTTACTATGCTACATTCGGCTAAGTTTGACTAAATTCATGATGGTTACAACTACCCGAAGGTACGAGTAAAAACTCAAAGCAATAAACATTAGTGGGCATAAACATTTAATAGTAGGCCTACAGCTTTCACTTTTCAAGTACCAACATATCATTCAAGCTCATAACAGCCAGAGTATCTTCACGTGATAATGCTAGCATAGCACATATAGCATAGTTTGCTAATACACCAACTGTAAAAGATAGGCTACGATTGCTGTGAATATGCAACGAGACCTACTGCTTGCATCATCACATTAACCATCATTCATTAAGCACGAACAAGTTTACAAATTTAAAAAATGTCCAGATATACAGTAGGTATTCTCCCGAAACGCGCCCAGCGATTTCCACAGCGATAGCTTTAGTTCACCGAACTGAACTAGAAACGTTGCTTACCGCCGTATAACGCGTGCGTACATAACAAGCAGCCCATGAGCTGTGACGCTCAGCTGGGAGATAGCAGAAATGCTCGGGCGGTGGAAATGTCCGGGAATTCTCAGGGGGAGATTCACCCCGCAGGTGAATTGTCCCGGGTGACAAACGTTCGGGGAAAACTGTTCGGGGATTTTTTTCCAGGGGAATTTTCGTGGGATTATCCGGGGGAATGGTCGGTGTAAAAGCTGTTGACCTCTTATACTATTAGCTCCGCCAGCTAAGCTAAAACTGTGGCAACTGCAATAACGCTGACCAGCACATGGCAAAATTTCAATGTATCGTCGCAACACTACAAAGAACTGTTTTTCATTGTAAAATAGATATTTACATGTACCAGTAGGCCTAGCAGCTGGTCGTCCAACAAAAAAAGCACGCATGCAGTTAACCGAGTTAACAAAGTAAAATACAAGTATGCTTAAATTCTTGTTAACCTCGGCTCTACTTGCGATTGTGTAAAACCACCGTGTCTTTGTTTACAGCTTCTGATCTGATTTGTGACATTTTGAAGCTTCGCAATAAACACTCGCATAGGCTCCCTACTTTGATTGTGTTAAGCTTATATTGTTCCAATGGACGGTTTTCACTGTCATAATCATGTGGTGCTTTTGGTCAAGCTTATATACATACGAGTATCTGCTTATAGGCTACTGTAGATCTACTTTGTATGCAAGTGGTATCGAACAAATAAATCAATAAATTACATATTTGCAATCTTCACCATTTAACGGAGAAGTGTAACTGCAAGCTGGTCGACTTTGTGGCGATATCGAATCTTTGAGCCGCAAAGGAACGCAACGCAATTCGACAAAGCTGCAAGCAATTGAACTGAAGCAGAGAAGCTTGTGTGCTGCAGCATTTTACGCGAATGCCGAGACCATCAAGTATGGCCTAACAATGCAGATTTTCAGGACAGCGTTACAACGAAACCGACGCACATCATATCGTGGCATCGCATCTATTGACCACCGATGTCATTTTGACGTCCTGCTTCAGCAGCAAGCCAGCAATTACCACCAGACACTAGCGTGCCATGTCACTCGGCGACCCAACCTGGGGTGAAAATCGTGACGTTGACTGTCTCGTGGCCTCATTAACGCCACAATGTGATGAACAAGTGCTCGTGCTCAATCATAACACTTGAAAACCACGACAATCACTGAAAATGCCAGCCACGTGTTTTTATCTCTAGACAGCTTGCAATTATCAACACGAGACATAAATTCAGCAAGTCTGTAATCAACTCCGTTCTGCATGTGGGCAACCATTACTCTTCATTATTATAATGTATTCTGAAACGTTCGCCCGAACAGTGACACGAACAGAATTAAAAATTATAAGCACGAGGCTGTGTGCGTAGTACAGAAAATCAGTAATTTGTTTCAAGTCTCTGCCGCTATACGCTTGTCTGAAGACCAGTCTGTCAACAGTGTCAAATGTTTGCAACTGATTTCATAGTTCTGGAAGCCTCATTGCGTATCGTAGGCCTTAACAGACTAATACACAGCTGCAGGATAGCAGACCATACAGCTAGCGGCGATAGACCCAAAATAGGCCTAGGCATATTGGCTACGCTGTACCGCTTTTATACTGTTTTAGTTTTATTCATATATTAAATTTTTGTTTTGATGTCGCGAGGTATATTAAGCTGTTCATCATACGTTAAACACAATGTCATGTAAGGCTACTTGCATATCGTGTCATAATTAGGCTAGGCCTATCAACCATGTGCTTACCATGACAACTTGCAAGAGCAAAATACTCTCTACAGACGGTATACACCCATCAAATAGGCCCATTATCAAGTATTATCGCATATTTCTGTTGTGTCAAAATCCCCCTTAAATATCTTGTGGGCCTATAGTTTCCGTTTCGTACCCGGTACCGTAATTATGAACTCAACAGTGACATAACATTCGCGACGCATTTGTTATCACTGTATACTGTTCCTGCGGCGTCTTCCCGATGCTTTGCGTAAAATCTTTTTTATTTCTTGTCTCTCATTACTGCTGTTTATGCATTATTGATCTTAATAGCAATAACCTGTCTGTCTGCGTCACGGAATATACACGCTGCACGCTGTCTATCGTGGAAATGTTTCTGCAATCAGTGCAATCATGTATCGCCGTTATGCCTTTAGCTGCCAGGCATTAACCTACAGACCTCAAGTCCTTCCATTCTTATCGCAAACGTTGCTATCGCTCCTGATTAACTCAAAATCCGTCATCCATAACGCACCTGGTGAGTAAATCTCTGCAGATAATTGATCACTAAAATACACTGCTGTCGGGCGCCAACTCAGCTTATCGCTTGCCTTTCATCCTGATGCGACAGAATCTGCAGCAGCAGCAGCAGCAGCTGGTATTACAGGGCTCCACCCCTTTGTATTAGGTGCTCGCGTTGACCGTTACTGACGCGTTCATCCCGCTGTCGGTCGCCAGTCCGCCCACACTGCTTTCTTTCTGGCTTGCAACTGCATATTAAGAAGTGGACGATTTCTAACACAGCTTTCCGAGTCTCAATAGCAGAGAAAGTATGCCGTTTGTTAAACCGTCGTCAAATCAAGCGGTTTAATCTTGGTGATGAAAATGTTATAACTACGAACTGTACAGTACACACTGCTTCAGAGAAGTACGAATCAACAGATTTAATGGCGAAAATTAACATTCCACGTATCACAGGATATAATATTCCTACGAAAGTTGGTTAATTGCTGCTCGAATAGTTCTGACTAACACACAACCAACACAACACAAAAATATTCAAAAAATCAAGGAACTAAATGCAATTAACTTTACATTTGAAACTATGCACCATCAATTTAGAGTTTCACAAAAACATTAGCACAGCAACTTACACAGTGAAAATATGTTAAATATCTGTAATATGTCATCAACTACAATTTGAAATTGCTTCACTGAACCATTGTAAATTATAGGACCATCAGCCCGGGGGGCCTTGTGGCATAACGTTGGGCATCGGACATGCGTTTGCGTTAGCATGAGTTCCACCCCAGCTACAACGATGAGACCATAAGCAAGTCTGTATATCACCTCACTGTCTCTGAGAGCAAGCAATATAATTAGCAGAAGCGAAAGATGTGGGCTAAACAGACACACCAAGCAATACAATGGCTCCGGGTCCCTCCTCTCGCAGCTTTGGCTGATATCTGGGTGACGGCTAAGTAAACAGAGATCAGCAACACCATAGGCTCTGTAACTTCGGAGTGACTGTACCTTCTTACTCATCAGACCATGCCATATTTCATAAAAATAACAGTTCCACTGATCCACTGAACTATCAAACCATGAGTAAATGACATAAATGACCATATTATGAACATACATTAACTTATAAATGATACTGCACCTACATGTGTTCAGGAAATGCCACCAATTTACTTTCAAAATCCACTTTTGTTAAATAAAATATGCTAGCTATGTCATGCTACCTATGACATGCTAGCTATGTCATGCTAGACGTAAAAGTTTCAAATGTAAAGGATCAGCAAGGAATAAACGAATAAAGTTACAACACATACACAGCAGTGATTCCTTCTAATTGTAAAGTGTTCTGCAGTCCTAGGATTCAATGATACTTTGATCATACTCGTGATTAATAATAATAATAATAATAATACCATCACATACTCTACGTGCAAACTATGAAATCTACTCCTTCTGTAAGAAATGATGCAATACTACGCTGCTTATTTAAAGACACACAAAATAAATTACTGCTCGTCAGTCCTAAGGGTAAGCAAGGTTTAACATCCTACCAGAGACATTATAGGTCATATCAGGGACAGGTTTTTACGGGTCAAATGACCCAACCAACAGTGTCAAAGCATTGAAGGAAGATAGGTCCTAAGGATTAGGCTTCAATCCCATCAGGTTCATCCCACCATGCTCACAATAATACAATGAATATGCAGTATGAAACAAAAACACAAAATACACACAAATAAACACAAATACATGTAAATCTATGCACAGTGAAATGGGCCCAGTGTGACAAAACCCAATCCAGAGAACTGTAAGAACTGCTCACCTAAGTGTGCTTATGACTGTGTACAGCTTCAGTACACAATACAACACAGAACCGTTCTGATAATCTCCCCTCTTACCTCCGGACAAACATCATAGCTCAGATATTGTCTATCGGAGGAGAGGGGAAGTCAGTCCTAACAAAGCAACCGAAGCGAAATTTCACGCAACAATAACAGACAGAATTAACAGCAGACACTGCTTAAAGGCATTTTCCAATAGCCTAACCGTCCCTAACGGAGTACAGTTCATAACAGGAATGTCATTCATCAAACAAGTGGTTCCGTTTCTCGCTGCAGCCAGTTAAGTGCATCATGGCGTCCAGATTTCTCCAACTCCGGTCCAGTAACATCTCGACATCTTTTATGGTAGTCATTGACCCATGCCAACTGCAGAGAACAGAGATCACGAATTCAGGTTGCACTTGATGCATACACAGTAAACTTTCAAAATCTTTATTTTACACAAGTAACATGCGTATTTACAAGGAAGTGCAATAACACCAACTACATTAATGATCAAACTCAGAACAGAAAAAAGGAAGATTTTGCATAAACCAGAATCACTTTGTGAGGGAGCTCATCTCCTTTGCAGTGCTTTGAACTGACGGGGGATAAACCGAAATAAGCTAGAATACAACCCCACGTAGGCAGGATGGCCGGCAGTCAGCAACTTTTAACTGATGAGGCACTGTGATAGCAGTCCTCGTAACAGGGCCTAATGTTACAGAGAACTTACAGTTTCTCCCCTAGAAGTGGCTGTGACTATCAGCAGTATTCATTGTGCATACACAAAGGGATGGCCAGGCTGAGTTGCCCTGGGTAACTGGTTAAATACCAAGAAAGTACACCTGTAAGCATATCCATCTTGGCAGTAACTCAGCACAATGTAGTGTAACTTTGTGAACTCAAAAGTACATCATGTGATCACCAAAGCACACGTTAGCATGTAGCAGAATGCCTAAAAAATTACTTTAAACAAAACTGCACGAAACAAGGCAAACCTCTTCTGCTGTCAGCAGATCTTTTACTATCAACTTGGTCTGCAGAGGCACAAGGGTCAGTGGCTCAAATGTCAAAAAATGCTTGTCGTTGAAAAGATGCTAAAACCAAGAGAAAAAACAATAAATCTACTTTACAATAGTGACATAGTGCACAAAATTCAACAGCAAAAAATAGGACAATAGGAAAATAAATGCAAGCAATGTGCTAAGTAAAAAAAATTAATGACAAAAGAATGGCCGTCTATAATTCTTGCAGATGACGTAAATGTCTGTGACAGTGTGCCATATTGACATTAATACTGGCTATAAAAAATTGACAAAAGCAGTGAAAAGACTAAAAATATCACAGAAATATATCTGTATTCAGGATGCATTAGCTCTCTATCTGTGGTCTCATGGTCTAAGCTGGAGTTTGGCTGACGGCTATGGAAATGGCAATCAGTGCTGCCCTATAGGTCCATGTGGCTCAGGAAAGGACTTCACTTTACCTTACAACTCAATACATTCAAAATGACATTTACGAATTCACAAGTAGCACTAATGTACATATGCTATTCAGCAGCTAACTGACCGGAGTGGTTGCTTCTATGACCAACACCAAGTTTTCAATTCGGATTCCAAACTGGCCATCTTGATAATAGCCAGGCTCTGCAGCAGCATTGCAAAAACACAGTGTTACGAAACAAGCTCAATGTCTCAGTGATTCAGTAATGTAAACCACCAAATAATACAATATAAATAAAGTTTGTCTTAGGGAGCACAAACCTGCATGCTGCCATTAATTTTAGCTCTCAAAGCATTTGCTGCAGGCGTCAAGGATCAAACCAATACTCTCTGTGTAAGAGATGTGGAGTCGTCCTTGCTGTGTCTGCTACGCAGTGAGTCGAACCAACCCCACCCACTTGTGAGAGAGATATGGAGTCGTCCTCACAGTATTGCTATGTAGTGAGTTGAACCAACCCCACCTCCCCCTCCCCCTACCCCAGTGTGAGAGATATGGAGTCGTCCTCACAGTGTTGCTATGTAGTGAGTCGAACCAACCCCACCTCCCCCTCCCCCAGTGTGAGAGAGATACGGAGTTGTCCTCACAGTGTTGCTATGTAGTGAGTCGATCTCTCACACAGAGGCATTGGGTCAAAACACTACAACAGCTCTCGAGGTCAAACTCAAGATCAAGGTCAATCGTCACCAAAGTTCCCCATAACACGTACTTCTATCACATTACATCAATTTCTGATCAGAAGTTTTTTCAGTTTTTGCATGGACAGATACAGACTGACTAACACATGATCAGATGCCAGTAAATACAAAACCTGCTTTGCACAGCATAGCTATCATGCAGGTAAATATGACTGAATCGCTAACACCGCAAGAGACATTGATAAAAACTAACCATCACTGAGGACCATGCCTTTCTCCAGTGGAGCAGCTTCAGGCAGAGCTTTGCTGCCAATATGACATGGACCTGAACATCCAACACACGTAACCATTCACTGCTTCTCCAGGTACTCACGTCTCCACATTGGCCATGATCAACGCTTTTCTGCCCAATCTGTTAATAATTAAATAATTAACATCTTCTTAGCATCTTAACGTAAAAACTACTGACTGGATCTCCATGAAAGTTACTGTGACTCGGGAAAACTAATTAAATCATGAAAGTCATCTACATCTGGATCCAAGAATTTTTTTGAAGAATTCTTCAACATTGCAGTATAGGCATTTTTCCACTTACATCTTTGGAAAAACTCATTGAATCTTCATGAAAACTTTAACACAGATGTATATGTTGGACAAGGAAGTCCCCGTAAAATGTTGGAAGTCATCTGGACCCCAACTCCAGTTACAGACTCCACATCTGGAGTCCGGAATCTGGATATGGACGCCGGATCCGGACTGATTCACCTTTGTGGAGGTCTGTGCTCTCCAAGTTCTCTTGTTACACTATATTCTTGGTTTCATCGGTCTCACAGCTTAACCACATGACTGAGAGTTAATTGTTTTGGTGTCAGCGACAGTACTGTAGAGATGACAAAATCTCAGCAGACAAATGAAAATAAAAATCTGCAGATAAATACGCTGACAGTTAACTAAAGTTACTAGCTATCACTGAGTAAAAAAGTACGAAATAACATTATACAAATACAGACAAAATCAATAGAGGTTTATATCTAGTTCTGTGAATGCCGCATACTTACAATCATGTGTAGAAAACGGAATTCAACAACAACAAACCTTCATGAACATTTAGAAAAGACCCAACACCGTGACCAGTACCATGGCGGTAGTCGAGCCCAATCTGCCATAGATGCTGTCGGGCAAATGAATCCAGCAAAAAACCTACACGTATTATATCACTCTATGCACTGAAGCGAAAATTATGTAATAACAGTGATCTACAACGAACTGATGGCTGTGAACTGCTTGCATTTAATGGTGTATAATGCATAATGCATAAGAACAAGACACGAATTAAATGACTTGCTTGCAGCCAGCAGTTGAACTGGTATATACAGAGCGGCCAGAAAAAAATGCACAAAGTTTAATGCCAGTACCAGCGACATTTTCAATGGTGTCATGGCAGAAGAAAAGTTTGCAACAAGCAAACATCACTAAACTAACGAAAACGATGCTCAATGCGTCCACCCTGAGAACGAATGACCAACAGCAGTCATTTAGACCACTGGTCAACAGCAGCATTGTTGATTAGTTCTTGGCTGATCATGTCCCAGCAACTGTTCAAGACTTGTTTCAGATGGTCATGTGTTCTTGATCTTCTGACAATATACCAGCTGCTGAAGAGCACCCTGAATTGAGTAATCTACGGGATTCAGATCAGATGAGTTACGTAGCCAGTTTGTCAGCTCAATGAAGTCAGGAACAACAATGATTTTCACGTGTCAGAGGTGCTAAGTTCACAAGCAGGTGACGTCACTGATAACATGCATCCAATTCTGGCTGTTTATCAAAGAACTTTTAACCCACTGACAAATATTTTGCATTGACTGACAGGCAGTGATCTTTAATGAGCACTTTGGTGCACACCGCGTGATTATACAGCGAACGGTTGTAAAGTGATGGTGCATTAAACTTTGTGCAATTTTTCTGGACCACTCTGTGCAACAGAGATATAGGCTATTGATAATAAAAGAAATAAAAATGATCATTCACTGTCATTTGCCATGAGACAGTTTTTGCCACATATTTGTCCAAGTGTGTTGCCATGGTTATTAACTGTTACGTACCAATTAATTCTGTAGTGGCTGCGGACAGCCAAGGCTGTTGCTATAAATAGCGTTTGGCATGAGTCCTACAACATCGAGTACATAACTGGCAGACAGCAATGATATATCTGTGTGATTAATGCTGATTATTAACAGTCTAGTCCTGTTGTGTAAAGAATGGAAAACTGACCGGTGCATTGGAATAGCTCAGTTCTGTGACTGTAAATAAACTGGTATATATACTGTATAACTGCTCATGCTACAATCGCGTCATGCTACCACAACATGCAACAGACTGCTGCAACAGTAGCTCGTTGGAAACTTTGCGAATATTACAATAATCATAACAACAAGAACTTTGCAGAACCTTTAACCGGTGGGAAGATGAGTCGAGAAAGTGCAATGTGTCCTTTAAGAACTCGTGTAAAGCATTCCTAAAACACAGAAGTGACCAGCAGCTAATAAATATAATGCAGAAACAATTTGTACCAGGTTTCTACACACGCTTAGCAAATGCAGGCAACAAATAAGCAATCTTATGCAATGGTAGACTGTCTGTTTGTCTGTCAGTCAGACGATAACTTCTGAAAGCCTTGATGTATGAAGTTCATATTTGCACATCCGGTATATCTGCAGGGAATACAGGTCAAGTTCGCATATGAAGGTCATCTGGTCAAGGTCACAGGAGCCAAGAAAAGTTGAAAATCCCTATTGCCACAATGTAAAACTTTCATCGGCAGTAACTCTGGTTCTATAAAACATTGAATGGTGTGACTGCCACCTTTGTCATGTGACCGGAAGTGACCACACGTAAACAAATGCACGCATTCGTGGGTGGTCTACGTCTTAGATTAGAAGGAAATCTTGTGATGTAAATAAATACTAACCCATGATACGACAAAACATGCAACGTAGTTATCTGGACAACAGTTAAACTGTTTCGATGGGGGAAAACCATATCTTGTTGCTCAGTACACCCTGCCACATGTGCATAATGCAGATACAAATACATAAACAAAATCACACCTCACGTTACCTTCTCAAAATCAGTTGGTGTTCCGAGATGGATGGTTCGTGTGACATCTGTTGTGCCATCTCTACCACACAGCATTCAAATAATGAGGCATGAAAGCCATCACATAAGACTAAACCACAATTTGTTTTCATTAACTTCTCAATACACTTCATCAGGCACGTACTATCAGTAACAGTGCAACTGACTGACTGAAGGTACTTGTCTCTAATGTGACTTATGATGTGTAACTTGGGACATTAAACCACACTTACTCACTTGACTACCAGTCAGGACCGGATTACGGTATGGGCCCCACACCAATGCAAGATGGGGGCCCCTCCCCTCTCCTTAGAGGTAGGCCCCTTAAATCCAGCTAGGGGATCTGGCGAAGTGCTGTAAGCTCCCCCAGTAGGGTCTGGAACAGAGCCCCAGCAGAAATCAATTTCGGTGCACTTTAGCCTTTAAATCTGACATCTGGTGGCAACATTTTTAATGATTTTCTGGAGAATCAACTGCCCAAATTCAACCCCATCTCCAGCCGACTGGGGGTCTTGGGAGCGTTGTAACACTCTCCTATGAATTGTGAGCAACAAATAGCCTATATTCCCCGCAGCTTGCTCTTATGTTTAAAATATTCATTCTTGCATTTATAATGTAGATCATGTAGGCCAGCTGGCATAGTGTGTCAAAACAAAAAAGCCATATGCCAGTGTCCAGTAGCTTCACCCATCAAGCTATTAATAGCTTGATGGCTTCACCAAAACCTTTGGCTGACCAGCTAGGATACCGAATAAGAAGGCGCCTACCATTTAAAACAAACATTACGTTACATGGTAAAAAAATAAGCAGTTGGTTGGGGGCCCCTCCCATGGTACAACCGGCACAATGGTTAAACGGCAGTGCTACCAGTAGTGTTAAACAGTTATACACATAAACCGATCTGTTGTTAACAAAGTACAAGCAAAGATACACTAACAAAAGTAACCGTGTTATCAGCAGAACAATCTAAGAAAACACCTACTACAGCAGTAAGAACACTACAAGAGTCAAATACAAGATTCTGAAAGTCTTAGCATCTGGTGCTGGAAGCCATACTCCTGCTGCAACCACATCACCTACAGGTGTGGCAATATCGGCTGGCAAATATCAGCATATGAAGGAAGCTCAAGGCCTTGATAGGCATAACATTATGGTTATTATTTTACTGTTAATAAAAGATGCACTGATCAGAATGATGCTATTGTAAAAACGCAACTTAAGAACTTACACTTTACACAGTTATCAGCAGCACACAGACTAAAAAGCCACCAAGAATGGACCCTGTGGGACTTCAAGTACAGTATTCAACCATCCATTACGTTCATCCAGTCCAGTCATGTGCTGCATTGTTCTACAAGTCTTTCAATCAGAAGTCCAGATACATTTCCAATCTCTCTCAGCATTACGTGGAATTATGACCATGACCTTTTACTCAGCCTGTTACAAATGACTCTATGCAAACGAGCAAACCATATTCTGACATTCTGAACCTCTGTTGCCAGGTATTCTGAATCACATCACAGTTAAGCAATGACTCACCTGAACTGAGCACCAGAATCAAGCAGGTACAGCTGATCAAGTGTAATCAACTTGTCCGTCTCAGCCGACGGGCTGAAACAACCCAAAATATCTTATTCACAATGTGATATTTTAAAAATAAATCCTATTTTATTTTTAACTCAGTTCATATGGAACAATTTTACTGTCAGTTTAATTTCAGTTGCAGCTACAAACAATGTAATTTCTATTTTAATTTAACTTCAGTTCAAAAATAATTTTACTCCTAGGTTCAGTTATTATAATGCACTAAAAGTACATCTACTTATAGAACTTCAACTGTTCAAAATCACTACAGTGGACAAAAAATGATAAA
>Ga0049105_1000608_pt1 | contig 13159 bp, 11 predicted proteins | sample WorMetvaBAHAMAS1_FD_61260 | JGI IMG/M metagenome (GOLD analysis project Ga0049105, IMG submission 61260) | Worm MetaG Olavius vacuus BAHAMAS.1 | ecosystem: Host-associated > Annelida > Digestive system > Unclassified | place: Germany: Marburg | collected 2013-04-09
TAAGTTACTATTAATCACTAATAGGAAGTCGCATATGAGCTTTCGATTTGTACCAAACTCGATGACCTTGAATGACCTTAAACGGCGTAATACCTCTAATGGCTGAGTAATTTCACCGAATTCGGTAGTTTTTAGGCGGATTACATAACAGTGGTTGAAGATACACCGATACTTTCTGCGGTAGAAATGTAGGCTAAAGAATGTAGTTTTTAGCGATATATCACTTATGGCGATATTGGCAGGTGGTCACCCCTAGCGAGAGCGTTAAAGTGAGGCACTCCCTTCTCGCTAGCGAAAATTTGAGGAATAATCACAGCCTTGGAAACGGTGCAAGATAGGAGGTAAGTTCGTATTAATCACCAATAGGAAGTCGGCGTAAGGGCCGTTACCATGCGTTATTTCACCGAATTCGGTAGTTTTCAGGTGCATTACGTAAAAGTGGATACACGGACACTTTCTGCAGCTGAAATGTAGTCCAAAGAGTCTAGTTTTAGCGATATATAATTTATTGCGATATTCACAGAGGTTACCGAAAACGAGTGCGTTATGCATAAAAGGTCGCATACGAGCATTACTTATTCATTATTATTTTCAAATTTAACTGCAAGTCTGATTTTACAATGATAAAATTTTTGCAAACTTCCGCTTCGTTGGACAGTAAGTTTTGTATTTTGTAGTACGTGCACGATGTCGTAAAAAAATTACGTTCGCTGTCTCATCTCGTGATGAGCTTCTTGTTTGTTTTACTTACTAACTAACTAACTTACTTACTTTTTGTTAACAGGTGCGTGTCAGGATACTGGATATTAATGACAACGCGCCGTTCTTTCCGGTCCTTTCCACCGCCGTGGAAGTGTCCGAGTCGGCCGAGCCGGGAACCAGCTTCATCATTCCAGCAGCGGAAGACATGGACAGCGCCAAGAACTCAGTGAGAAGTTACCGCATCTCACCGCCAACGTCCTTCTTCGACTCTGACGCCCGCCATCAGCAGACACAGACTACCGACAGAGTATTCGTGGAAGTCAACCTCAACGTCCTTCTTCGAGCTATCTGTACGCGTCATTACGCCGCCTGCGGTTGGCGGAACCGGAAGCGGCGAGGTTGTCGAGCTGGGATCCGCGCCGCCGACCCAGGTTCGGCTTGTTCTACAACAACAGGTGGACCGCGAGTCAGTGGAGCACTTCCGGTTATTAGTCATAGCAAGCGACGTCGGCGAACCTGCCCGCTCCGGAACGTTGGTCGTCAACGTCACCGTCACCGACGTCAACGACAATGCGCCGCGCTTCGTTCGACCGGAAGGCGCAAACACGGCCACTTCCGGTCCGGTGGAGACGCGACTTCCGGAGTCGGCGTCGGTCGGCAGCGCCGTGTACCGGGTGCGCGCGGTTGACGCCGACGCCGGCGAATACGGACGCGTCACGTATGAGCTGGCGACGGAGACACAACGCGACTACGGAAGAATTTTCGACATCGACGCCGACACGGGACAGATATTCACCCGAGACGTGCTGGATCACGAGACACCAGTCGGGCAGAGAACAGTCTCTGAAGATGGTAGTTCGGTTATATTTTCGAAGTCGGTTCCATATGCCGCGCTGGATCACGAGACACAGGCGACATACGTACTCTATATAGTGGCTGCTGACAGTGATCCAGCAGACCGGAAGTCGGCACAGACGTCGGTCGTCGTTCATGTCGATGACGTGAATGACAACTCACCAACGATACGCATCAACACGCCTGCACACGGCGGTCGCGGACCGGAAATAGTAAACGGCTCCGATGTCGGGTCTTTTATTGCCCACGTGACCGTCGAGGACGCCGACTCTGGACCGAACGGTCGCTTTCATTGTCGCATAACCGAGAACGCCCGGATGTTCGATCTTCGCCAGTTGTACGCCACCGAATTCAAAGTGGTGACATTGACCCGCATCGTAGCGTCGGCGTCGACGTCGCTTGCACGCGTCGGTTTCAGCATCACGTGCCGCGACGACGGACGACCCTCACTGTCCTCGACGTTACCCGTCGAGGTTTCCATCGTCGGGCGCAACGACCACGCGCCGGAGTTCGAGCTGACCGAGTACGGCTTCGCAGTCGCCGAGAACGACGAGGCCGGACGCGTTATCGGCCATGTCACCGCCAACGATCGCGATGATGGGGCGGCCGGCATCGTCCGCTATCGAACCGACGTCGACGGGATGGACGGAGAACCGTGTGCCGCCGTCGACCCAACTTCCGGTGCCATCATGCCGTCAGCATCTTTCGACCGAGAACGGGCAGCGCGATGCGAGGTCTTTGTGATAGCGTACGACGGCGGTACACCACAGCGTTCGGCTCGAGTCAGCGTACACATTACGGTCGCCGACGTCGACGACTCTTCTGCCAAGTTCCAGCGATACAACTACATCTTCACTGTGTCGGAAAACCAGCCCGCCAACACTGAAGTGGGTCAAGTAATTGCCACCGACGCCGATCAAGTGCCTTTCAGCGATGTCGTCTACGCTATCGACCGTATAACCGGCTACGATAGCAACGGTTCAATAGTTATATTTCCACGCGCGGCTTTTTCTGTCGACTCGTCGACTGGCCATATAGTGACGTCATTTCCGCTCGATCGCGAAACCGCTTCCGGTTACCGGTTAGATGTCACAGCCACCTCGACAATCGACGGGCCGCGCAGTACAGCCACAGCGAAAGTGGTAGTCCGTATTGTCGACCTGAACGATAACGCGCCCGTATTTCTGTTTCCGACGGAAACGGAAACAGCCACCGGTAAAGAAAGTAATCCGCTGACCGTTCTGATATCGGCTGCCGTCGGTGACACTGTCGCGACTATTTCCGCCACCGATTCTGACGCCAGCGCCAACGGCCAACTTGTTTACACTATAACTGGCACTATACCGACTTCCGCGCGGTCGCTGTTTGCTCTAGACCGTATATCGGGTCAGCTGACTGTCGCCAGAGAACTTCCCGGCGTCGGAGTGATTCGCTTACATCTGGCGGCAACCGACGGCGGTGAGGTTCTACCGGAAGTAGATCGACTGACCACTACCGCGACGCTGGTGGTAAACATAGTCGGTAGCGGACGTGACAGACGCCTGCGTCGCGTGGAGAATGACTCTCTGATGTCGGCGCTGGCCAGCCAACATCTCGCGGTCATTCTCACCACCACGCTCGCCGCCATTTTGCTCGTTATATCCGCCATCATAGCCCTGTTGTGTTTTTTTCGCGTGCGACGATTGCACCGACTGCGACGTCACAATAACGTCAAATACGTCGACGGCGTCGCTGCGACCTACTACGGCTGCTCACGTGACTTGTCGTGTTTCCGATTTCCAGACGGCGACGCCGGAAGTGGTTTGGCTGCTAGACACAACAGTGAACTCAAGAAGCTGCCAGTTAACGTGGACGGTGACGTCGCTTGTAAAGAATTTCAGGAGGTACGAGCATTGTTTCAGCATGACATATTTTGCCGTTTTGTTTGCCTTTTAATACAAATTAACTTAAAAACAAAGATCTGGTCGCTTACCACAGTGCTGATCACGTTATAACTGTACGAGTCACGCGCATGCGCTTTGCTCATTAGAGGAAATTGCTTCTGTCAGTATATTTTAAAAATTGCAGTAAATTGTCACGTGTTGCTGTGCCGTTTTCAAACTATATGAGGGTACAGTCACCGCTGGTTAAGAGCTAACAGAACTATAGTAGAAGGGGTAGCGTGTGCAGGCTTTCGTTGTCGTCCGGTGCAAAAGTTTTTTTATTCGGACCGCTCACGGGAACGGATGAGAGATGACGTCATACGCCACTGTGTCGACTGGACCGATAACCAGTACTGTCGACGCGCCGCTGGCCCGTATAAGCGGCTCATCGCGCATGCGCTGTCTGTTCGAAGCTTTAAACGGCGTCGCGGGGTCGTCTCGCGAGAAGCGGCGAGATTTGGAGCTCGTGCGTGACGCCGCATGACGTCAACGTAATTATGTGCGACAACCAACGACTCAGCAACAACCACAAGTTATTCTCCCTTCCCCAATTCACCCTTTAGGGGGCAAAGTTCCACTCTTTAATCTAGTGGGACAGTATTCCTTTTACTAGAAGGCCGTATTGCAGTTTGTCCATCTGTCTATCTGTTCGTCCGTCCGTCCTGTTCGCGCTTAAAACTCAGAAATAAACGACTATACAAAGTCTGAAAATAAAATATACCTTGTAGCTAGTGTAACGTGCAGTCATTTTGAGGTTGAGATGGCCAAGAATCAGTGCCACCAGACCTCACAAAGCCCAGGGACGAAATGCGTCATAACTGAAGAACATACAATTAGCCGAATTGTTTCCGCACGAGACACCAGACGTCTTGAACAGTAGTTGCAAGGTCGAACGTCAAGGTTACAGGGTCAAAATATTTTCTTCTCTCTGCGCCATCCCAACTTACGGCTCATGCTCAACAATGAGAGGTTCGAGAACTATAATGTAGATAAGTGTACACAATAACATAGAAAACTTGTGATACCCTTTCAAGGTCTAAAGATCAAAAGTCAAGTTCATCAGTTGTCACAGAGCTTAGACACAAAATATGCTATAACTGACAAACGAAAGGTCTTTGACGTAAATCTTGACGTAGTATACGGTATATTGCCAAAAACTTGTAATGTAAACTTAAGTAAGTAAGTAAGTGCATTTATATAAAACGATATGAAAACAATAGTCAATAGGTCCTCAGCAAAACAGGTGCTTCTTCAGGAATCGGCGGAGTTTCAAGATGATGAGTTCATAATCACATGGGTAGAGAAAGAAGCAGGTTGATCAAAGGTCGAAAATCAAGGTCAGGGTCAAGCTCATGAAGTAATTGTCCTGGGACTCCTGGTCATAAATTATGACTGGAAGGTCGCCGAAAACAGCACTTCGATGTGTAAACGCATCGCAGCTGGCGACGAGACAGTCCGTACTCACTGCCAATAATCGCCGTAAATAATTTACGACGATTTCTTGATAATTCCCTCCGGCACTGTCACCGACTGACACGTTTTGCAGACACTCGCACACGGTTAGCCCGAGAGAATATGGAACAGTCTTCCGGGTGATATTACATCTGTTTTGTGGCTGACAGTGTTTCGGCGAAAACTGAAAACACATCCGGACATTATTATGTAGCCACTTTGTAGTTGTTCTCGCCATGGCGGTTTACTTAGGACACCTTAAAATTGTAATGCAATGTAGTATGCTACGACTACAGAATACGAGTATACTACTATCGATAATGTCCCCATATTGATATTATTACAGCGCTGAGATAACTGTTCTATCAGCGTGTAATATCGGGAAAGAAAGACACCCTGAGATCTGTCCGGGAGAAGGGGCCTCCTTACAACAGGCGGGGAAAATTTGTGAAATTATCAATAATTCAATTTAGCATTGTTTGTTTTGTTGAAATATGGTACGTGGGTGCAATGCGTGCCTCGTGATTTAAACCGAGAACGAATGGCGGGATGGTGGCCTCAAGTGGCAATGTAGCACTCATTAACACATTTTCTCGTTTTAGTTTTTCGTTTCAACAGTTCCTGTAAACAGGTCTGTGTCAGGAAATAAAAGGTTTACTCGTGATTCACATTAATGTCGAAGCGCGAAAGATTAATCTCGGCGACGTGGGCGGCCGTGTTTGCTAGGATGGTTTACTAGACAACGCTTGGCCACCCACGAAGCTTACCGCCAGATCAATACAGTCAACATCGAATGAACGGCGGCCATGACGCACGGAGGACATGCGACAGACGGTGCGCGACGGTGCGTTACTATACGAAATTGGCTTTTATGCAAAGTTTGTCCATCTTTCACGCCGGTCTGCTGGAAACCATGGAACGTCTTATTATTAGTGGCACGGGCTGACCAGAGAACGAACAGCAACGCATTCAACTATGTCGCAGCTATTAATACGCTACTAAATCGATTCTCGAAACATTTATGAGCATCTGGGCTAATCGTATGATGGACAACAGATCCTACGTGAAGTTTTGAGATAATCTCCGTTGGTTGGCGAACATATCACAATAAGTAAGTAAGTAAAAAAGAAACGCGGGAGTGGTCAAGCACGTAGTTAAACTGAAATGTTGACATGTGGATGCAGATGACGTCAGAGGCGATGACGCCAGCATGTGCGACGATTCGGAGCAGCAGCCGTGACGTCAGACCCACCGTGTCGTTTTTCGACGACCCGCGAGCGGCTGGAGCAGCCGCTCACCTACGCAATCATTCTCCCGGCGGTAGCAACTCGACAGCGGGTGCCGACAGCGGTCGAGGGGCGAGCAGCGAGGAAGGCAGAGATACGCCGACGAAACGGCGCCATTCGCGGCTGTTAGCTTCCAACGCGACGACGACGATGACTGGCCCAACTGCCACCGTGACGCTCGACATACGACCGAACGGTTTGGCTACATTTTACACAGTGAACCGTAAAAAAACGTGACATTTTATTTTTGACTATAACTTTGGCTAATCTTAGCCGATTTCTATAGTTTTTATATCATTTTAATCGTGAAGAAATTATACATGCGACTATAATAAAATTTATCACATCACCCGATTTGTGTGCGCACCTTACCGTGCGGTGCGAACTGCACCAGTCTGTTGTAAACCACGCCATCGACGAGTGGAGGCGTCGTCTGTTGGCCTGTGTCAACGCTGAAGGTGGACATTTTGAACATTACTTATGATTGATACTCTCAAAATAACACTGTCAAAATTGCAACACTGTAAATTTGATAATTGGAGATGACTTTCTGTTCTCTTTTGCTGCGAACGTAAATGAACAAAGAATAATAGCGTTTTTAACAGAAAAGTGTTGTTATTTAAATTTACGAAGTAAGGTGCGCACACAATTAAGGTGATATGGTAAATTTTACTACAGTCGCATGTAGAATTTCTTCATGATTAAAATGATATAAAAAGTATAAAAATCGGTTAAGATTAGCCAAAGTTATAGTCAAAAATAAAATGTCACGTTTTTATGGTTTACCGTGTATATCATACGGCTACAGGCAGTTCGGCACGGTGATTACATGACGGTCTCGATCAACATTGCATTGGTTGTTGCGTAAGGTTTAACGTCCCTCCAAGCACATCAAAGCGTCGGTCCTGGTTAGTTCTGGGATTGTAGTAGTAGTAGTAGTAGTAGTAGTACGCTATAGTAGTAGTACACCATTACTAATACTAACAACAACAGCAGCAGCAGCGTCAACACAAACAACAACGACGATGACGACGACGACGACAACAACAACAACAAACTAAGATAATTTGAGAGCTTAAAAACAAAAAAAAATCAGTACGCGTCTCCGCCTTACTCAAACAAATGTCCCTTTAGTTAAAAAGATGACAACAACGATGATGATGATGATGATGATGATGATGCCAAAGCATGTGTGTGTGTCATTTGCAGGTAGCTGTGGTGGAAGCTGGTTGTCAGCAGACATCGAGCGACCACCACCACCACCACCCCCGCTCACTTCATCATCATCCACCTGTATCGTTGGCATGCCTCCGTCAGCTCCACACGGACGAGTCACCTGGTCGCGGTCATCGTCTCGCCTGTCCGCCGTCCTTCCGCGACCGTTCCGCCGTCAGCCTCGCGACTTCGACCGTCACTCCGCCACTCTGCCGCCGGTCCAACAACCGCTATTGTCGGTCGCCGGCCGTCCGTGTTCGCCGTACAACGGGCGGCATTGGTATGACCCGGGCTACAGTCGAACGCTGCCTTGGAACGGCCGTCAGAGGCCGGCCACGCGCCGCGGCACCGCAAGGACTCTGGAACCGGCGCGAGGTCGACGGCGTCCGGCGGATGTCCGCAACGGAGGATGGCTGTACGCTCAGTGCAACGGGGGACCAGGCCGACGACCAGCCGCTAAACGGGACGAGAGCCACTCCACCGAACAACTGGACACGTGGACAACTTCTGCTGATGAGGAAACTGATAATGAGCCGATGACTGGCCGGTTCAGCTGGTCATTGGCTTGTCTTAAGGACCTCGAGAACGGCAATGAATCTGCGGTGAAATCAGTGGAAGAGGATGACGACGGAGTGGAGACAGTAAGCGAGCTCGTTAATCCGTCCTCGGCTGCAGTCAGTAGCTGAATTAGAATGATATAACGATCAATCAATCAATCAGGCAATCAATTGTTTAATGATAATCAGGTTTACAGTCCGCAACTATACATGAAAATTATGTATATGTCTATACGTCTGTTGCAGTTCATTGAGTAGGCGAAGTAATTCTCACCATCATCATCTTTATCATCGTCATCGTCATCATTGTTTAGGGATCAGTTTTGGGCCCACTCCTGTTCTTGATCTATATCAATGATATTGATGAATCTGTCGTTGGTAGAATTTTGAAATTTGCGGATGACACTAAGATTTTTTACAATATTGCCAACTTACAGTCTGATCTGTGTAACCTTGTTTCATGGTGTAAGGAATGGGAGATGCTTTTCAATGTTGAGAAATGCAAAGTGATACATATTGGATATGATAATATGAAGGCTGAGTATTTCATGGATGGAGTCAAACTTGAACATGTGAATGAAGAGAAAGATTTAGGAGTTATAATTAGTGAGGACTTGAAATGGGAAAAACAGTGCAGTAGTGCAGTAAGTAAAGCCAACAGAATATTACGGATAATACAGCGAAATTTTGTTGAAAATCGAAGGAAACAGTTTTGCTTTCGTACAAGAGTCTGATAATGCCGCACTTGGAATATTGCTGCCAAGTATGGAGTCCTCACTACAGTAAGGATATAAAGTGTTCAGCGTAGGGCAACTAAATTGATTAATAGTATGGAGAATTTGCACTATGAAGAAAGACTCAGACACTTAGGGCTGATGAGTTTGGAAGCACGTAGAGTTAGAGGTGATTTGATTGAGGTTTTCAAGCCTTTGAATGGACGCTATGCTATTGACACGGATGTATTTTTCAACTATGATAAGGGTAAGAGAAGAGGCCATTCTAAGAAATTGTTTAAAAGACGAAGTAGACTTGACATTAGAAAGTAGCTGTTTGGAAATATGGTTACTGATAAGTGGAATGTATAAATTGCACTACATTGAATAATTTTAAATCTCATATTCATAAGGCACTGGAACCGGAAACTGAGTAAAAAGTTATAATTTAGACGTTATATGGCGAAAGCCTGTGCTTACTTATGCCGTCAGTGTTGTTTCATTGACGGCTTCGGTTAATTCGGTAAAAAGTAAAGAAAAGTATTAAAAATAATGAAAATAATGACTATTGGCAACACTGGCTATGGCTTATGACGATATTATTATTGCTAATAATAGTATTGTTGTTGTTGTTGTTGTTATTGTTTATATTTTTATATTATTATTAATATTATATGAACTGATGATATAGTGACGATGATGGTGATAATAGCCATGATCATAATCATAATTATTGTCGTCGTCATCATCATCATCATCATCATATGCTTAGACTAATTACAACAACTTAAAAGCAATGCAATAGCATGACTGATTACTGACAATGTGGCTTAGGAAAACTTGCAGACATATTAACTTCGTGATCGTTTGTTTCATACTAATAGTAACAGTATTAGCGGGTCTGATTCGCGGTTGGGATGTCGTGGTCCCACTTTCGTCCATTTCGCATTTATATAACGACTCTGGGCAAGTTGTTCACACACACGCACTTGACTCTGTAACAAAGCACCATAGTTTGGTACTGACCAAAGGACTGCGATGCTCCGTTGCTGGAAAACTCGCGAAAGGTATATTGTAACGACGACCTACCGCCGTGTTTATGTCTACGACTTAAGTCACCTGCAGTGCGGGCTGACTGTCTAAGAGACTCGCGTCGAGTATAGAAGTACGTTTTCTTTTTTAATAGTATTACCAGTATTATCTTATAATGCTGACTGTTAACTCTACACTGCGTGATCGTGCTCAATTGTTGTTTTATCGTTTCGTCGTTGTGTACGTGCAAGCGTTTTCAGTCACTGATCAGATTGTTTGTACAAACGTTGGGACGATATTTTGCTCGTATAAATACTGCAGTGATGCCGAGACTGATCACACGTCGGTTCTGATGTTCTGCAACTTCGTGACTTGCGTGATTCAGTAGTAGGTAAAAAGTGCCGCTTTTTACCTACTTTCAGTCGTTGCCGAATGACGGTTTTTGCCACACACGTTGCACACGAACAATAAATGCGCACAACGCCAGCAGCTGTACAGGTAGCGAAAACGCAATCAACACTATGATGCGATCTCATTGCAAGCTCAGCTACCGCAGAGATAGCGCGGGTCGGCGGTCATTACGCCGTTTAAGGTCATTCAAGGTCGCCAATTTTGGTACCAATCGAAAGCCGATATGCGACTTCCTATTAGTGATTAATAATAACTTAGGCCTACATCCTATCTCGCACCGTTTCCAAGTGATTGCAGATTATTGCTCAAATTTGCGCTTTCGCCAGGGGGGGGGGCTCCCTTTAACACACTCATTCGGGATGAACCCCTAACCTCACGAACGACTAGTTTGGCGTCAAGAAACTAGAAACATCACCGTATTGTGTGGCGCAAAATGCGTGTCGATATCTTAAACCGTTCAGGCGTGGCTCACGAGTGGGACGGACGGACAGACAGACAGATGGACAGAACCACTGTTAGCAATAACGCTAAAAACGCGATAGACACCGTTCTGCGATCTCATTAAAAGTTTACAGTGTGCTCCAAGTTGCACAAGTGCTCCATTGACCACCTAGCTGTTATCATCATCATCATCATCATCATCATCATCATCAGTTTCATACGCACGAATGCAGCATGAACAATAAAATACATGACAGAACACACACAATAATACAAAAAGATACAAAAAACGACTGCTTCGTCACTTTGACCTAGATACCGAACAATATAAAGGAGCTGAAAACCTATATTACTCTGCTAATTCACATTACAGGCTACATTTGTGCTTTATTAAAGTATATTTCAAGTTAAATAAATAAATCAGTCAGTTATACGTATTCACTTATAATGTAAGCCGTTAATTTCGCTAAAAATTTAAAGCAGGGCTTTGAATTAAAATTTAATTTTAAAAAATCATGAATTTTTTTGACAATTTCAAAGTCGAAAATTCTATAATGCATCTCTATGGCCACAACGCATTAACTTTGGTGAGCCCAAATAACTTTAAAATAGACTTGGGGGGGTTGAGACCGAAGACCCGTGTGCAGCTCTGTGGAGGTGCTCCGGATACAACTGTCAGAGCTGGTTCCGCCACTCGCCGTACTCCTCGTCGTGTGGCCGTTTGTCTGTCGCTCGCGAAAGTTAGATTGAGACAGATTAGCCCCCGTGACTGACGTAAGGAGACAGACAAATAGCTCGCCGCCGCTGGCGCTCAACAGGCGAGGCTCTTGCGTCTCATCAGAGCAATCGCTCCATCACGCCATCGCTATTAACCACTAGACCCACCTGGCGTTAACTGCTGTTCAGGATTTTTTAGCCATTAAAGGCCACTGCCACTATTGTTGGACCACCCAACGTATGTCGAAAGCCTTTACTGTATGTTGCTGTTGGACTTTTTTTTACCAGACATAACCTAGTTTGCCGAGCAGACACCCACCATAACTAGGCCTGTATCAGAAATTGTAGTTGATAGTGGTTTCCAAACATTTCGCCCATTTCTCCTTTAATTTTACAGCAGGTCAAAAAGTCCGAAAATTAGCCTAAATTTTAGAGCCGTCGACCATGAGGCGCTCTCGTTTGAAAATGAAGCAACATACCTCAAATCTAAGACACAATTCTCAATCGCCGATAATTATCATCAATCAATCAATCAATTTACGTGCATGCATCGGTACGAATAGCATAGCAATGGTTACACGTCTTTAAACAAACAATAATTAATAAAAGATTTCTTATATAGATTACAATTACATTGGGGTAGTACATACGAGTGAGTCCGATGACGCATATCATAGCACTGGCTGATTACAGGAGGCAAAATGTCATGCAAGCAATGTTCAGAGCATCGTATTTTTTAAAACAAGTCCTCATAAACTCTATCAAATAAGACGTCAACAAGACATCAATGTGCCTATATATACTCTTTCCGAATTTCGTGCAGTTCAGCCACGCAGCTCTGAGATACCTCGAAAAGTATTTTCTCTCGCGTGAAGAATATAGTCCGGGAAGTTGGTCGAGTCATCAGTAATTCAGCCACGAATTGTGCGATTGTGCTGAAATGTGCTGCATATTACGCGTCGGTAGAGCTGGAACAAACGAGGTTTTTAAGAAAAAGTTTTCAGGTTTTTAGGTTTTCAAGTTTTTAAAAGATGTTTTTAGGGTCTTTAGGTTATAATGTACGAAGACCGGACACAAAATTATGACTCAGAAATTCGCGAAAAATATGTCATACATGATACACCCTTTCCCCTGCCACATCATTTATAGCCATGTGTAGACTATAGTTGATAGTGGTGCCATGATTTCTTATGTAGATTACAATTACATTGGGGTAGTACATACGAGTGAGCCCGATGACGCATATCATAGCACTGGCTGGACCAGTGTCCAGCCAGCCAGCCAACCAGTCACCACCACCGCTGTCCATTAAAGCGGTGACAGGAACAGGTGGCAATGCAGCGCGAATTGCCACCATCGATGCGTGCAGCACATATAGAGCATAGCTATAAACAAACACAAGTAATTAGACTGAAATGAAACAATTTTCTGCTGTGTATGTGAGTCGAAAATCTGGATTTTTTATTTTTTTTAAATTAAAAACTTAGCAAACCTGAAATTTGGACTTTTGATCGAGGTTTTTAGTTTTTTTTATGAAAAAAAACCTAAAAACCTAGGTTTTCAAAATCCATTTCTACAGCGCTGTTCGTGATTAAAGCTGAGAAGCTGAGAACGACCGACGCGACGTGCGCCCTCAGGTGGCAATGCAGCGCGAATTGCCACCATCGATGCGTGCAGCGAATAAGCCTAGTTTCCAGCTGTCCAAATGAAAGTCTGTTTAGCAATGCATACATCATAAGAAGCCTCTTCTGAAAATACAACATAACTTAATTTACACCAGATGTGCGTGCACTTATCACCACCAGCAAATGCGACGTGGTAATGTCTTCGGTCGCGTGTATGTCAGTGTGCCTGTC
>Ga0049105_1000609_pt1 | contig 13155 bp, 7 predicted proteins | sample WorMetvaBAHAMAS1_FD_61260 | JGI IMG/M metagenome (GOLD analysis project Ga0049105, IMG submission 61260) | Worm MetaG Olavius vacuus BAHAMAS.1 | ecosystem: Host-associated > Annelida > Digestive system > Unclassified | place: Germany: Marburg | collected 2013-04-09
AAATCCTAACCCTAATTTCCAGTGCAGGTTGATCAGATAAATCTGAGCGGTATTGTCGAACAGTACATTGTTTTCAAAACATCCGGTTGAATAAAAGAACGCACCCAAACGAGCACCGAAGTGGGTGGCGGCTAATGGGTGGAGGCCAGCTACGAATGCCCGTGCATAAATTAGTCAATTGGCTAATTAGTTCGTTGCTTAATTTATTCATTGGCACTTCCAGCACACCCCTACAGTACGTAATTGTCGATCGTTTGGGTGCGTTCTGTTATTGAACCAGATTTATTTGACAACAATGTACTGTTCGACGATACCACTCTGATTTATCTGATCAGTCTGCTCTGGAAATTATGGTTAGGCTTAGAGTTGCATTATTTTAGCATTTTTTCACATAGAATACCGTGAACAAGCACCTTATCTTACGCAAATTTCTCAGAAGGTAACAGCTTGCTGAAACAACGCACCCAAATGATGAACAACAAAATCAAATTACATATTCTGGGAGTGCCTATGAATAAATTAGGCAACTAGCTAATACTGAATGACAGCGTTGGACAAATTGTTCATACTCACCTTTGCTTTTTTGTCATTTTGTTCTGTGATGCATAAAGCTGTGTTATACCAATATGTTACTTGAATTAATTATGTATAGTATGCCTGCAACTGTTAATAAGGGTTTTTTTTGTTTCTTTGAAAGTTCTGGAGATGCTTTCAGAATTTGACAGTAATGCGCTTCGTAGTTCGTTGAGTTACTGCTATTTAAGTATTTTGTCAGTTTGACTGGAAAATCCATCTCAGCCCCATTTTCAGGGTGCGGGTGCTGTTGGACCCAGTCGTTTAAGTGCATTACAAGCCTGTTATAAGTCCAGAATTTGCCTTTGGAAAACTGGAAAGGGTCCTTGAAAGTGCTGGAAAAGTCTGTGCATTTCTTTCTTACAAACCCAGTTGGTGGAATCCTGTGTTAAATTGTCTGTATGTTGTGTGTCTTGTTGTTGGTGATCTCAGTCAATCAAAGACTTGATCTTTCACCTGGACCAGCGCAAGTACGAGGCAATCGAGTTGACGTTCAAGCAGGTGTCGAAGTACTTCACGACAATCTTCAAGAAGCTCGTGCCGGCCGGTCATGCCGTGCTGGTCATGAAGAAAGACACTGGAGATGTAAGTTAGCGTTGTGTCATTACCATATTACCATATGATCCATGTCTCTAATTGCATTGCTTACACACTGCGTGGCTATTTGAAGGTTTGTACTAAGCATGTTGGTATTTGTTCACGAGTATCGGATACAAGCATTATCCAGAGAACTTGAGTTTATGTCTCTATGCCGTGCATCAGCAACATTTTGCGGCCATACCACAGTCGTCGTTTTCTATCACACTGTTTGAAAGTGACAAGATACACAAAGATATTTTAATAGCCATCGTGCAGGTTTGCCTGGTCGACTCCAAATACTGCAGGGAAATTGCAGAAACAGTTAGAACCACATTTTTATAAACACTTCTTGCTTACCTGACTGTCAAAGCCACGAGGGCAGACTTTGAGGCTGCACGTTGGAGTGAAAGTGAAAGTAATGCAACAGTTCGTTGAGATGATGATGCTGGAATAACAGTTGTTGTATGCTGGTGTGTTGTAAGGACGATGACGACGCTTCGGGGAGTCAAGAAGGTTCATCTGGAGGCCGAAGTCATCTCGTGGAACAGTTCACTGGTGTAGGAATCAAGGTATTGACCTCAGCCAATACTATGATGTATTTATATACAGTTACTTTGACCTTCATTTGCTGTGCAGCTTGACTTGTGGGCATCGCTCTTTTCTGTTTCAACTTATGTTTAGCCGTTCATTACTTTGCACCTGATGGCATGAACACCAAAGTAATAATAATAGAACTAGGGCAAGTCTAAAGTGAATCTAGGCAAAAATATCTAGCGTAGAATATCTAGGCTAGCACACTTGTCACTCTGAACGCAATTTTTCTGCTGCTATGCTAGCATAAATTAGCCACGCGCACTTGTTACATACAACTACAAAAAAAACAAACACTAATATTATTTATTTATTACAAACCTTACTGGCAATCAGTTTAAAGATTACTTCAGCGTTCACGAAAGTTAACTTGGTGATTACAAACAACTGGCCGCCATGACAGCAAAGCAATTAAATTAATATTCAGAAGCTAATTTTAAGCTTCATCAGCTTCATTAATATTCATATTCAATTAAATTAATATTCATAAGTAATATTAATATTCATAAGTGATCCTCGTGGTGGCATTGCTGCTTAGGCCACTCTAAAAATTTCTGTGGTGATGATAATGAAGCTAGCTGTGAATTGAAAGCTAGCCAAGAAAAATATTGCTATGTAGACATTTTCTCATAGTCTAGCCAAAACAGCTAGAATACAGTCTAAAGCGTTTGGCTAGGCTAGGCAAAAATTCCTCGGCTAGACATCGTGTGCTTTAGACCCGCCCCTAATCATACTAATAATCTATGTGATGACGGTGACTAAGTGAATGTCACTGTGCTGGTGAAGGTGTCGTTCACTGGTAACAAAGCCGAGATGAGGGACATGCAGCAGTTGTCTGGTGGACAGAAATCTCTCGTCGCGCTGACTCTCATCTTTGCCATTCAGAAGTGCGACCCGGCGCCGTTCTACCTGTTTGACGAGATCGACCAGGCACTTGATGCCCAGCACAGGAAGGCCGTCGCAGGTATTCAGCGGTATTCTGCACCTGTATGCTGTCAAGTGTGATTTCCAATTGCAATTATTGTAATTCATACAGTATCGTGTCATCTTATTAGTGATCACATTTTCTCCATTACTGTCTGTATCCTGTTTTATGAACACGTTTATTTGCATAAAGCAGCACCAAAAAAGAAAAAAAGAACAGCAAAAAAACAGCAATATACAGCCTACAGTACATATAAATCAGACAAGTATTACACCAAATTAACAGCTGAACACTGCGGCATAAATACAGTTATTATCACTAGCGTAATTGTGTATCAAAGTAAAACAAAACAGGTGTTCATGCTTTGTGTCACTACATCAGTCTTTAGTGCTGTCCAGTCTGCTTTCGTGAACATGTTTCTACATCTCGTCTCTTTCTACGTGGTGTAATTCCAGTTGTTATGTTGTCATTATCCAGTCATTCTCCGTCAGATCTTGAGTGTTCACAATATTCACAATATCTCGTGTTTTGTTTACTGTGTAGTTGCGAATATTTGTGGTTTAGAGCCAGTCTTTTCTGTTACCATTTTGTTCCGCTGTTTCTGTTAAAATTTTAACAGTAACCTGTCTCAAATGCGTCTGCGTGTTCCATAGGATTGGATTGAGCAAGGTTTAACGTCCCACTCGACACATTTTAGGTCATTTCGGAGATGTTGGGGTGACTGCATCATCAGCCAGGATTGTAGCCGCAGTCAGAGCCCACAGTGTGTGCGTTGTTGAGTAGTGTGTGCACGACCACTGTTGATAACAGTGGTGTGTACATGTTCCATAGCTTTGATTCTTATTTCGATTTAATTTAGCAGTTACTACTTCAAATGTCCAGATATTAACAGTAGTATTCTGTGCACTGATGCTACTTGTGCAGATATGATTCATGAGCTGTCAAACGATGCACAGTTCATTACGACGACGTTCAGACCGGAACTTCTCGAGCACGCCGACAAGTTTTACGGTGTCAAGTTCCGCAACAAGGTACAAATGATCAGAATCGTATTCTTGTGTTATCGCTCTGCTGACGTCACAGTGTAATGTTAGCGTCAGACTTGAGTCAATCCTCAGCTGGCGCACTGCACTGCTGCATAAACATATTAGACAGGTTTATCACACGCGACTGCCTCTGTCACCAACCAGCAGCTGATTTGGTACCGATTAAGGTGGTGTGGTGGTACAGTTGGTGGACATCAGAATTGTCACCAAAACATCGAACATGCGACTCTCGGCTGGGCACTGTTGCACTCGGCAAGTGTGGCTGTTGCCCCCTTTCCTCCAATAGGCATCTGAGCTATGTTTGTCTGGAGGTAAGAGGAGAGATTATCAGAACTGTTCTGTGTTGTATTGTGTACTGAAGCTGTGCACAGTAATAAGCACACTTAGATGAGCAGTTCTTACAGTTCTCTGGATTGGATTTTGTCACACTGGGCACATTTCACTGTGTGTAGATTCTTTTGTGTTTATCTGTGCGTATTTTGTGTTTTTTGTCAGCTGTGCATGTGTTATATTATTGTAACATGGTCGGGTGGACCTGATGGGCTTGAAGCGTAATCTTAACGACCTATCTTTCTTCAGTGCTTTGACACTGTTGGTTGGGTCACTTGACCTATAAAAACCCGTCCCCGATATGATCTATAATGTGTTTGGTGGGACATTAAACCTTACTCAGCTATGTGCTTGTGTGTGAGAGTTGTATGAAATATGTTCTGTAGGTGAGTCACATTGAGTGTGTGTCACATGGCGAGGCGCAGGAGTTCGTAGAAGACGACCAGGCTCATAACTGACGGACTCAAACTGTACATCTTAGAACTGTAGCTGCGTGTTCTACTGTTAAGTGTTCAAGACGTGTTTGGCGGCTTTGTTTTCGACAGCCGAGCTCAGTTCATGTCGTCTGTGTTGATAATTGGTTGAAGCCAGACTAATTTTGTGGATGGTTTACTCTGTAACAAACAAACGTTTATTGATCTCTGGCAGCCAAAAGCTGGATTAAACAACCATTCACACATAGTCATTGACATACACACACATGCACACATATATAGAACAAATCATATATTTCACTGAAAATGGTTAAGACCGAATACAGTATGAGAGTTTCTGTAACGGTTAGTCTGTGCATAGATCGTCGGTTACCGTCTAGCTGAGCGCAGTCGAGCCGTTATTTGAAGATCGCACTTGGCTGGCAGAAGATACCAAAGGACAGTCGACTTGTCTCTGATGATTTTTTGGAAAAATGTTCTGCTAAGTTCATGTCTGTGTTCTGCTAAATGCGAACTGTTGCTTGAACGAAGTGCTTCGTCGTACTGCGTGTTGCCGAAAGTGATCTGCAGAGCACGGCGCTAGAGATCTTTGGGTTGTTTGTTTTTATGCATATGTTCGGAGATGTTTAAAGTGCTGACTGCACTGCTTATGTAACCTTATAGCTGTTTATAGCAGACATGTACCAATTCTCGCAGGGTAACAAAAGCCATGTGGTTGCAGCTTGCTGTGACTAATAGCAACTGCGGAAATCGCAACCAAAACAAAGAAATATTTGGCCACATAAAGCCATGTTCGTTTTTAGCTAGCACATGAGACGGTGACTGCAATGTAGATTCCACACAGCAGACTACAGGCTTCATTTATTTTATGCTCCCTAGTTTCCATGCCGTGCGAGGGCAGTTGTTGGTACTGCGAGTTATACAGGCCTAATGGCAGGCAATGGGCTCTATTTTAGTCCCTTTCTGGTCCTGCAGCTGTTAGCCTGTTAGTCTGGCTGTGATTTCAGTGAAGGGCTGGATGGTGAACAATGAAAGGCGAACGCTTTGCAGTGGTGTCATTTCCGATAAACGATATCATGCATTTTCTTTGTGTTTCCCGTTCATGTTGCTAGTTTATTGCGCAATACCACGAAACGGTTTTATCTGTAATTTGCCAGCTACCTTGTTCATTCTGATGTTGTGTAAGGTTTTTTGCTGTGCTGTATTTGTAAGTTAATGGCGTTTTTGTTGGAAGTACATTTTCTCATAAATCAGACTTGTGTATATTTTCAAATAACTAACAAATCTGGACCAATATGAATAATTTATAGGTATAAAAATAATTGCAAATCTTCACTTAGTTATGCTTTTCCTGAGAGGGGACCAGTGATAATTATATGTTAACAGTGAGCGTATCTTTTCATTTTCTGTAATTGTCCTTGGTGTGAAATATCAGCCGTTCTGACTTGCACTACACTGTTATTTCTGCTCAGCTTAGAAAACTGTTGCTAAGTTACACAATACAGTGTTAGCTCTGGCTCTGGTTTAAGCTAAAGAGTTAAAGCCAGAGATTCTTTATATAGTGCGTGTTGGTAGGGAACACCTGACCAGCCACGCTCTACAATCATCAGAAGTGGCAGTTGGTTGTCACAAAAAAACTCGCCTGTTCTTATTGTAGTAAATGTTGAAAACAGCATGTGTAAGTGAAGATTACGTGATGATTCTTTGTACCAAAAATTATTGCTGTTGGGCCACGTTTGTTTGAATTATTTCAGAAGATAACACGAGTCCAGCTTTTTATGAGGCGTGTTTTAAGTTGTACTTTCTTGTAGCCGTCAACATGCAGAGTGTGTTAATTATTGTGTCGAAACCAGTTTCGCGACGACACCATCTTTTGTGTATATTTGATGGAAATAATGCTTTGTGTGTACTGGTGTATGTGCAAAACTATCCAGACTCATCGTGGTTCCTTGGTTTTGTATGATAGCAGGTGTTCTCAAACGAGGATTAGTTACTCACTTCTAAATATTGATAAAATAATGTGCTTAATGAAACTACGACGAGATTTCTTGGCATTTTATTACTTATTGTATGCTGAATAATACCATAGCATGAATATATTTTGTTTTGGGGGGAAATAAGTTTATTGTTTAATAAATTTGGGTTTTTATTGACTGCGGCCCATACGGATGTTTTGTACGACTTGTGGGCAAAATGTCCGTCTATCCCTGATGTAGCTGTGGTTCAGTTCCGTGACTGGATTAATAACAGCTGAGTTTATTAAACAAAGTGTAACGACACACAACAACCGTGTTTGTCTTGAATATAACTTTATGTACAGCAGTAGCACTGTCATTCATTGCAGCGGAATGCAAATAAATATGTCCCACAAGTAAATACAACCAAAATGCCGCACTAACGTACGCATAACTAACTGATAATAATCACATGTTGACTGTAGAGCATAACACAGCTGCATAACATACAGTCACTACACAGTAGTCTATAAACAGTTACATTTTATGAATGGAATTTATTGTGAACATTTACCAATCACTACGTACACAAGTGAACCAAACTCACTTCAGTTTGATGACAATGGGGAACAATTTATTACCACAACTGCAGTGGAAGAGGTCAAGCAGTGCCGAAGTTTGCAGCTGCTCTACTGCACTAATCTAAACCTACACGAGTACACATAACGTCACTACTAACAGTGGCTAGATGTGCATCTTGGATAAAACGAGTCAAAACGTCTAAGTGCGAAAATCAGGTTAATCATCAATTTTTTAGTCGTAATGTTTTGTGGAAGACGAAGCTGTCTATTTTTGAAGTAATGTACAATATCTATAGACTTGTTATATCATATACGTTCACTGTAACTGCAATCCACGCCAAGCCCATCAGTTAGCAGATCACCCATAATGCATATTATTAAAAAGCAACAGTACTGGACATATATTATGAACCTGCCGACAACCAATGACAAGTTTAAACAATCTGTCACACAAGACCCTTCAGGTCAAAGGGTTCAAACCAGAGTGCCTGAAGTGACTATTCAGGACAAAATGTTGTCTGGTAGGTGTGGTGTATAGGATGTACTGACTGATGCTCTGGAGTTGGGAGTAATGCTACATCACTGGTAGGTTGGGTTGGGATGACACAGTAACGAAATACGTTTGGCTAACAGTAGTAAAGAAAGATATACTGTACACAAAATGATGGACACAAAATATTTACACGCTTAATAATCAGCTCTACACTGAGCTGCAACAGCTGCTGATATCTGTTCTAATAACACAATTACAGCGATACAGTTATCGAAATAAAACATTCTACATAAAAAAATGAATCACAAAAATGACTAAACACTGTAAGTGATGGACATTAAACAATTAATCTATAAACATGAACCACCGAACGGTAACTACGATAATCACATGTATTAACTCTCGTCAATGTCACCCTGACACTTCAGGCTAAAGAGTTAACAAACTGGTGCCATCCATGACCCTATGGGCCGATGAGTTGCAGGGTTACGAAGGTTACCAGCTGTAGTATGCATCAGTTCTGTTCCGCTTTTTACTGATGTCTGAACTGTGACACTGTCTGATACTGTTAGGTGTCCTTGAAGTCTTTTGATTTTACGCCACCTTAATCATTTTCGTTGATAATAATAATAATAATAATAGTTCTCTGTGACGTACTGACTGGTGATCTGGAGAAGACCTAAAATGCTTAATGGCACAACATACAGTATTTTACAATTGGCAGCTGTGATGTGCAATACAAAATGGACAGCTTTCAAGGAAATTGGCAGCTTTCTGTGAAATGTTAACATTTTCTGGTTTATTTGCATATTTTCTCAATATTTTGTTAATTCTGAGTAATTGCAAATACATTTTTAATCTTATTGATTAACGAACACCGTTCACAATATGCCTACTGCTGCGTACAAGAGACTGCAATGACTGAAGTGTCTCTTGAAGGTCCAGTGACTGTAACTAATTCTATTTTGCAAACCGTGAGAGATTTCTTGCGCATTATAATTGGCATTATGATATATCATTCTAACAGTGAGGAAGCTAAATAAACTGAAGTGTCAGCCGCCAACAGCGCCATGTGCCAGTCCATGTCAAAGTGTAGTCCAGCAAACCCAAACCAAGTCATTATTGCCAAGAACATGAAGACCATGCTTTAGTCTAGACATCTCCTGTACTGAATGGAGATTCAGTCAGGTATTTTTCCAGGTGCGCAGGCTGTTTGTACACCTGGCTAGACTAGTCTAATCATAATTGTAAGTATCTTTTCACAAATGCCAGTTATTAGAAGAAATAACTGGCATTTTTTGGCTGTGGATATGTTAATGCGAATGATCAGTGGACAGTGAGTATGCTGAAACGCTCTTATTGCAATAAACAAATAATCTTCCGCAAAATTTCCCTGACATCTGGATTTTTAAAAAAATCAAATTGCCAAAAAAATTTACTGTTTCCCCGGCGAAATAGACTGGGCTAACAATGCTATATCATTCTGCAGTACCACGCTGATGAGAAGGTTAATATGTAACCGTGAAATATGTTGACGTGATAACACGAGACGACCTCGGCACTTCCGCATACACACAAAACAAGCGAAGTTGGTGGATTTTAAAAATGACACTACATAAAACATCGATAAATGTATTTACACGTTTACATTGCATACACGCTCACATATGCTGTGTAGTACTCGTGGGAGGGGATGGAACGGTGAGGCGAGGGGGAAGGTGAAAGGGGAGGGAAGGAACGTACCATGACTACTCTCTAGTAGCCAGTTTCCTCTCTGCTACCGACAGTTTTCTTAATAGTTTTGGATGTTTACCGGTACTTTTTTACAAACATGGCAAGTCTAGTTGTTTCAATCAGCTGCAAGATTCATCTTATGGCTGCAAACCGGTTGTCAAACGTAAAATAAATGAGTGATGTACACCAGCTGAAACTGACAGACCATCTTTTGACTCAACTGTATGTTAAAGTAAGGCTGATTAAAATACTTTATCAACTGCAATGGTTTAATCGTTAATTGACAGATTATTTTTGATTAATTCAAAATGTAACACCGACACCGTAGTTACGTAATGCGAAGTTAAATAGCTACAGTACAGCAGTCAAAACAAGACCGCAAGTCACCCTCAAGATTATTATTAATAAAAATTAAGCAAGTTAATGACGCAAGTATTTTCGCAAGGTTTTATTGCACAAGTTACTGAAACATACATTTGATTGTATTACATCAATGCTCTCTAGTTTACTTTTTGCAATTTTTTGGACGCAATTCTTTAACTGATTAACAAAATTTTAGTCATTTAACTTCTTAAAACAATCAATTAACTACTTGCTAAAATCCACAGCCCTGGTTCAAAATCACGGCAACTCGCATCTACGTGTCACGTATGAGATTAACAATCGACGAAAACAACAAATAACAGATGGAAGTGTTTTGCACTGCACAGCTGTCCAGTAACTGACAACACCATGATATATGACAGTCTGTCTCAACCGGTATTGAATCTCCCGACTTACTGCGATCACTTCAGCCGAACGTCTCCTGCGACGCGTAGACCATGTAGAGAAATCCGTCGTCGTCTTTCTCGCGTTCATAGATCTCGCACAGTGGAGTACTGTTACTGACCAACGTGCGGTCGTTGACAAGCAGATAGAATGATTTGTTTGGGTGAAGTTGAAGACGACGACTACAACGACAGCAACAGCAAAGTCAGAAACGCAACACACAAAAATTGCTGCACGTGACACAACAGTATCATGATTTACATTCAACTATAGTCTGCCAAGTTGGCAGCATGTAAAGATAAAAGTATTAAACAAAATAAACACGCAAATTACGTACACTTAGTCACCGACATAAAAAACAGCACCTTTTAATATTACTATTACTTTTAGTACTATTATCAGAAAGTAGAGATTAATGTCGCATAAGCAAAATAGCTTCTGCGACATGGTACATAATAATAATAATAATAATAATATGAACAAATGTAGAATGCACAACGTCAGTGCACGCCTAAATCTGAGGCGCAGGCAGTCACTAGGTGCGGAGAATGGCGGCAGTAAAGTAAGAATGCTATCTAAATAAGTAGGTTTTAAGTTGGTGTTTAAAAGACAAGAAGGTACATAGTCATTAAAAAAATTATCAGAGTTTTCAGTTGTCTTTTTCTACTGTCAATTAGCAAACTGACACATCGAACGTTAAATGAGCTACTGCAAGCCTTACACTCTGTTTCAGAAAACGAACCCGTTACATTTTTTAGCAAATCTGGCCCATTGTCGGCGATTTTTGGTGACTAGAAACTTTCGTTTCAATTTATACGAATATACAGTGATCCCATACTGTTGAGGCAGGACAGACAGATACTGCACTATACCAGTATGTTGAACAGCATCATTACCGAATAATCTTGACCAGGTCACACATTGACACCGTGTTGGGGATGAGGAATTTTGTCTGATCGAGAACAGGAAGCTGTTTTTCCGAGTGGTATCTTTCGATGATTACCTGATCAGACGACAGAAGAAAAACACGATGCATCAGAAATACCAAAGAGCCAAGTTGTACAAAATTCTACCGTTTCTTGTAACTTGATACAAGTACATACATACATACATGATAATGATATTTATAAAGTAATCCGGTCGAGAACGAATCAGAAACGCCGATTGTTTGAAAATATTCGAAACTTTATGACAGTGTCAACTGAGTTTACCATAAAGCCACAAATGAAAATCTGGGATGCTTTCAAGTTCGGAAAATCCTACACTTTACTAGGCTACTACTGCAACACCAGAAGCACGTGTCTGCAAGCAAAAACAGTACAAGGTTGCACCATCTAAGCATCAAGCGTGACTGGATGAGAACAGTGACTGCTACTTAACATTAAAATTTATGTCAACATCATTGATGCGTTTGTCATTCTAAATGTATTATAAAGTGCCTGCAACCTCTGCAGCTTCTCCACAATAGCATTGCTACAATCAGTGTGTTCTAATACTAACACTAATAATAATTATTATTTATAATACATCTGATTGTAAATTTACTGGACATATTCAAGGTTATAGTTATAGCAGGGTTTAATGTCTCACCCACCACATTACGTCACTGTCAATGTCAATGTCAATGTAGATTTATATAGCACATAAACGTGAAACCTCTAATGCGCTGTACACGCTAGCACAAAGCAAACATAAACGTTTTCAAATGTTGTCGAAACGTTTCTCGGCCATTACAGGTCATTTTCGAGATAAATCTTCCCAGCCAATCACTTAAATTGAGCAAAGAAAACCAGTCTTTCCAATCAAAACTGCTTCTCTGGAACTAGAAACAAAATCTAACTGCAACCAAGCTGTAACACAAAAAAACTAAAACAACAATTAGAGAAGGAACAATAACCTGGGCATTCTAACACTCCGGGATAATCCCTCAAAATGGTTAAACTGGAAAACTGGGACGGATGTTACACACTGCTCATGCTATACCTCTGAATTCAGCACAATACTGCACACAAAAGAGACTCCCACTGTCTATCCTGTTCAAGCACTAGTCAATAAGTCAGGCCTAAGTTTAAACTAACGGCGAACTCTTTCCCGTGAATGCGAACAGCTGGTGCAACGACTGCATCATTGACTTGCACGGCTGACTGCAAGATTCAAACCCGGGTCGACCAACCAAGTTGATAAACATCATGTCTGATTACCATGCATTAACCAATCAGTCATGGCTTCTCTCGGTCACATCACAAAAATGGACAAAAATGGAAAGATGGTAGATCAGAGACGCAACTTACCGGTATTTTGTCTGGGTGATTCAGACGAACCTTCTCGACATCTTGTAGTCTCAACGCTTAACAATGCACAAAGTCGCACATTGAAATTTAATTCATCACAGCATTCACTCAATTCAATTTGTTTAACCTATTACACACTGATATATCAAAACAGATGTTCTTCAACAGAATACAATGAGTTTAAATGATGTAACAGTCATCGACTGTTTGTCGATAGACACTACACTGTGTTCCAAAAGGAAACATCTGTTTTTGAGTTCCATTTTTCAAACAGCTGTTGCTCAGAAACTGTGCGGTGGATTTTGTTGAAATTTGCAACGTTTACGTCGAAAAGATGATAATTAAAGCCGCTAAGAGGATATTTAATTCTAGTAAGATATGCCATAGTTATAGTGATTTGAATTTTGGTGTCAATTTTTTTGAACACAGTGTATATATGTGTGCTGCAGCAACTGAATAGTAGTGAATAACGCATTGAATATTACACAAATTAAACTGTGACTCAGACTAAATTCTTATGTCTCAATATGAATTTACTACTAGTGACAGCAATGTACGTAAACGTGACAAATAAATACAGTATTTTAAAAATAATAAAAGTAATAGAAAACTACATGCAATGTTAATGTTAATAAACAGTATTTATCCACGCGCAAATCTTTTAACAAAGGTTACGACGACTGCGCCATGAGGGTTGTCTTCAGTAAACTACAGAACTGTCCTCGTTTCAACGACGGTGACTTTAGGGATGGCGGTAGTGCATTCCAACATATGGGACCAGAAACTGCGAAGGCACGTGAACCAAATGTGACAGTCCTTGTACGCAGGAAGTCAAGATCGCCTTGGGTTGCTGCT
>Ga0049105_1000610_pt1 | contig 13149 bp, 8 predicted proteins | sample WorMetvaBAHAMAS1_FD_61260 | JGI IMG/M metagenome (GOLD analysis project Ga0049105, IMG submission 61260) | Worm MetaG Olavius vacuus BAHAMAS.1 | ecosystem: Host-associated > Annelida > Digestive system > Unclassified | place: Germany: Marburg | collected 2013-04-09
AGTGGCGATGGTGTTTAGGGTACACAGTAGACATGTTGAATTGCTGTTGACCTATTGATGTTCATAGTCAGCAATGATTGTTAATTTTGAGGGAATTGTGTGTAATAATTGAACATCATGCTTAAATCAATTGGTATTTTCTGTGTAGTGTCGTTTATCTTATCTTATGCAAAGAATATTTAAATATGGAATATCAGTCTTACTACTGATAAAAAGCTGAACATTGTGATATACTGAACGCTTTCCTATGTCATTATACACAAGAGTTATACTGTACACTTTAAAACATGGTCCGGTTTTTTGGCCCACCCTGAACATGCATACACGAGCCCTGACAAAAGCAGATGCCACTGACTGATGATGGCAATGACAATCCAATGATTCCGCTTTCTCCATTCCGCTAGCAGTCTTTGTTTTAGTTTTGCACGACTGGTCGCTCACGGATAATACACTTCCCCCACACAGTAATCTACAGACATCCGGCGAATTCAGCGGTCATAGGTGGGTGATGTGAAATCCGGCGTCTCCCATCGCAGTAAGATGACAAGATGACATCTCTATAGGGCGTGTAAGTTATTTAATATACGTCTCTATGCGATATGTTTTAACTACTTCCGGTGACATCGTCGTATGTTTACATACGGCAGTGTGTTTGAGTTATTAATTTGTTAATTACGTAATGGCGTTTTCAATTTGTTATTGGGCGAATTATACCCAAGGGAAAACGAAGTTATTTCGGAAGTCAGAAAACGCCGTGGCGAATGACAAGGTTTTGAAGTTTTTATATGACACCGACTTACGTCATGTCAATTCCTCAGTGCGATGTCACCGGAAATACAAGAATGGTCGCATAAATGTAGATCTAGGATAAATGATCTTTATTTACTTACACCCCCTATTGCATCTTAGGTAAGATTGTTTGTTACACAGGCTTAGTAGGAAATGCAACAGACACGGAGTCTTGAATGGACTCAGGCATATGCCTTCCGAATTTTACCAAATTTTATCAATCCTGTCCAAAGTTATGCTAAAAAAACCAGTGACCTTGATTTTTATGGACACACTGTATTGCTATTACACCAAAAAAACCATTAGCGTGACGTCGGAAACGATTAGAAAAGTACACAAAGTAACGAACTAGCTGACCGTTGAACGACAGGTAGAGATTCCAATTCAGTCGGTGAATTCGATCTCGCGGCGTTGTCGGTCGACAATACGGATACTGCTGCTGCTGCTGCTGCTGCGCTGGCGGCGGTGGCTGTTGTTCCGTGAATCAGTTGTTTGAACTGTTCGCAGCGTCGGTCCAGAAGCGAGTGCTCGCACCCAGCCAGCAGCACAAGCCATCTGAAATCGATCTGCTCGGCCCACTATTACTTCGTAAGCCCTTCGCTATACACACAGACATGCCCGGGCAGTGGACGTACACATCCGGTTCCAGTCCACAAACAGTTTTATCGCTTCCAAATCCACTCGATGCCATTATTTCTAGAAACTGGCTAGGCTTAGTGGCTTACGTCAATCCAATGGCTTCCTATAACACAGCCTGATTGAACAGTCAGCCCAGCTTTTGCCTGATAGTCGACAGCAAGTTTACCCATTAGGCCTATGCTGGACGCGTGTAAAACATTTTCATCATCATGCGCATCATCATTTATTCAGTAAGTTATACACGATGCTAACATTATATAATGGCAAATAGAATACAAAAACAAACAAGATTACCTACAAATCTAATGCCGACCACCCGCGAATGCGTGCATTTAGTTACGCGTGGTCACTTCCGGTCATGTCACAAAGACGGCGGTCACACCATTTGATCCTTCATAGCCGAAAACCCATGCTACACGGAAACAAATGTCATGACTTTATCTTCTGTAGAACCGGAGTTATGCGCGATCCAAGTTTTATCACTGCGGGAATAGGGATTCTGGATTTTTTTGCTCCTGTGACCATGACGTTGACCTGTCGTCCTTCATATACGAACTTGACCCGTATTCCCTGGATATACACCGGATGTGCAAATATGAACGTCCTACGTCAAGGCTTTCGAAAGTTGTCGTCTGATAGACAGACAGACAGACAGACAGACACGACGAAAAATCATATAACACACCGCTTCGCGGGAGGTTAATGAATATGAACATGATCGAAATGTTGTTTCAATACAGGTTGAAAAAATAACAATGTTCATGTCTATGAGTAATTACGCGATCAACCACTTAAATTTTAACAAATAAAATTTTAACTGCTGAAAGTCGTTTAATGACACACCATTAGCGACGCGACGATGTTGGAGCAACTAAAAGTTTTTTCTCGATTATCTGCTGTTAATGTTGATTATCTAGTATTTTCTGCCCTGGAAGCTCTTGTAATGACCAATTGCAGATCGGCACCAACATTTTAGTCGAGGCCCAGACATTATATACGTTATATTACGTCATTTAATGAGAGACTCAAAGTAAAGGCGGCCAATGGCAGTCATTTCCCTAACCCCGCGCCCCTGGATAATAGCTATTATACAAGGCTCCATGGCCCTTCCCATCGCCCTTTCCGTCAGAGTGATATCCGGCTTGATACAGTTGAACTTTATCGACATCGTTTTTAATAAATAATCGTCGAAGAGGCCACTGTTAGAAGAAAATGCTGGACAATAAATTGTGGTATTTTCTTTCAGTGTTGTTTTGTAAGTTATTGAAACTGGCTCGTCGGTGATATGACTGTAGAAGGAGCGGAGCAGAGCGGACTATTAACATCGGTTTATTGACACAGTCACGGAACTGTACTACACTGGCACACCGGCTAACTTCCGCCTTGACGACGACGGAAGACTGTAAATACCGATTAACCTCACAAATACATTCGCAGCTGTCAACTAATCATCTGCAAGCGGATCTAAGTTTTTGTGACCCCGAGCTATGCTCTTTATACAGCAGACAGGTGTAATGGTTATTAACTTATATCGCTGCACATTAATTAGCATCGACATCGACATATTTTTATTTGTTTCCGAGGCTGACTAAAAAGAGTTACTGAATAAATCGAAACTTGTTTGTTTCGACTCTTTCTCCATTAATTTATGGTGTAATTTATGAACAGTTTAAAATAAACGACATTTAGTCATCATTAACTTAAAGTACTTTCACAAAGCTCAAACATTTTAGAAGCTCACTAGAATAGGTCACTGACGCTCCCTCTGCACATTGTAGAATTCAGAGTGGTGTTTCATTTCGAAACCAGAGCGCCTTAAAGTCAACTGGGTCGAAAATAAAGCCCAAATTTCGCATTTTTTCACACCGTTTTCTGGCAGTAATTTTGCAGCCCCTAACTCTTAGAGTTGGAGAGCGACCTAAGTCAAGTTCGGGAAATAGTATGGCAGTCATTGCCGCTTCTAACATGGCTTTCACAATGTTGCCTCACTTCGAACTTTCAGCGCCTCGTAAGCCAAAATTAAGCCAAGTTTCACATTACTTCAACCTTTCCCCAGTAAAAATTAGGGAAGAGGTGGGCGAAATGTCTTGAGTCTAAACGAGGTCAGTCAATGCCACTCTATGGCAGCAGGTTTAGATTTCCGATATGTCGATCGGTTTGAAACCAAAGCGCTACAAAGGCAATTGGTGTCGAATTTTCTCTGGGGTGCACTTTTTCCTCAAAAAGTTAATGACTTATTTTAGTCGTCGTCCTCAATACTCAAGCTAAAATTGCTAGATAATTAACCACTTCCACCCTTTAACTCTCCCCGCCCAGCAAAAATTTCATCAAAAAATTGACTTCTTGCTCTGCCTGGGGTGCACTTAAACTTACCTCTATAAATTACGCCAAAAAATTTATCGCACTGGGGGATGCTCGTGCACCCAGTGCACACCCCCGGCTACGCCTATGGACACACGTCGTGCGGCCTTAACAAGTCATGCACTAATCAGACCGCCCAACGTAGGCGTTAAGCTTTATTACTGTTAAACTAAACTGTTGAGCTTTCTTTTTTGACACCTTCTTTCTAATTTCACAGGCGGCCAAGCAACGCCCAGTCAAAATTATGTCATAGGTTTGGTCCTATCCCGAGCTGGTAGAATTTACTCAGACATCTCATCTCACCCACCCCTCCCCTAATTTTTACAGGGGCGGGACGGGGGGGGGGGTAAAAGTACAAAATGTAGCCTCTATGACATGTCTCATTTGACGATCTCTGCAGGTTCAGAAATGGAGCAAGATATCGGAAATATGTATCATCAACCTGAAGCGCCTACGATAGACCTTCCTTAGAATTTACGCAGCATCGTTTTCCATATCATCGACTGTCATTACGAAATGAACTTGCGAAGACCGGGCGAAAAGTGAACACAGCACGCTGACGACAGAATATCACTCTTGAGTACATGCTCGCGTCGCTGAATCCCGCGCGACGCAGCTGATGAGTGCTGTGATTACGGCAGTGCATGGTGACTGCAGCATCTCATCAACAACGCACAGTGATTGACTGACTTCTCTTCTCTGACAGCGCCTTGTTGCATACACAAACTGTCGAATATCACGATCGACTGGTTGCTGAAGTCAACTCGTATTGCTTGCTGTACTCTAGAACCGCTGAAGAAATTTAGTCGCCGTGACAGCGAAGAAGTCACCAGTGCAGTCGTATTGTTTACCTTGGCTGTATGCGACGAGTGAAACGTTGCATGGAACAAAACATTTCAATGCAAAACTTAACAGAATTTGGTGTCATAAAAATGCATAGTTGTTGTAAACGTTTGTAACGTTTTTCCTAAAAATAAACCGCATTTATAAAAGTATTTTACACAAATAGTCAAACACTGATTCAAGACAATAACAACCACTGTTCTCAGATTTCAATCTACCGGTTAATAAAATGGTTAAGTGTCAGACTATTGGTGATGTGCATTTCAGTTTGTCTGTCTCCCTATCTGTTAGTGTGTCTGTATGTTTATGGGCTTTATTGCCTGAAATAAAATTACTGATTGATTGATTGACTGATAAGTTTAGCGTAGTGTACCAATATTTGTAGTAACTATTATTACGATGTTTCAGTAAAATTCGCCGTCGGTATATTGACTGTTCTTCTGTGACCACGGCGGTTGTTTAATTCGCAGCAGTATTGCGGAAAATGATACTGATGGAAACAGACGTATACTCTCATTGTGCAGTAATACAAGATAAACCTGAGAGTCACTTCGGTTTGTGTTTCTGACTTGACTTGGCAGCCAAATGACTTAAAAGTCATACTAAAAGTCAAACTTAACGACTCGACTCGACTTGGAGATTTTGTGACTTAAGTCGGCGACTTTATACGCTCACTACGCTACAATACTACAGCACTGCTGCCCCTTCTGACTTTGCTGATCATAAATTTAATCTTAGCAGTCATGCAGGCAACGATACCTCTTCCTTCTTTCAAAAAGGCTTTCTTAAAGTTTTATTATGCGCGGCCGATACAAGTACTACAGACAATGCCAATATAACGCAGTAACTATGCTTTGATAAATACAAGTGAAGTGGCAAGATCCGTAAAAAGTGGCTGTAGACTGTAGATAGCAATTAGCAAGAGTGTCCAGTCGAAGAGTGTCTGCATTATGAAAGCCTTTTCAAGGATACAAGATCAGTAATTTAATTAACTTCAAGTGCAGTTCAGTCTTCAGACCAACGCCCACTATACTTAAATTTCTCCCATTTGCACTAGGCCTACTTAACTTGACTGGCTGTTTCATCGCGGGTGGATGGGAAGAATTTATCATAATTAACGAACGCATGAATGAATAAAGAACAGAAGGTTAACTGAATATTTGATTTCATTCCGATTTAGTTAACCGAGCTACTATGACATTTATGACGTGGAAAGTTCGAAAGTCTGGTGTTGACGTGTCAGCAACAGTCAATGCAAAATTATAGAGCGAGTCGTTAGACTGCGCTATTGCTAACGCCAGTTCTGTCTGTCTGTCTGTCTGTCCGCCTGTCTGGTACTATATTGATCCACGCCTAAACGGTTCGAGATATCAAAACGCATTTTGCACCATACAATACGGCGACGTCTCTAGTTTTTAGGCCAATTTTCGCAGTCGTGAGTTTAGGGGTTCACCCTGAACGAGTGTGTCGAAAACGTAAATTTGATCAATAATCAGTAATAACTTGGAAACGGTGAGAGATAGGATGTAAGTTAGTACTGATCGCATATATGGGCTTTCGATTGGTACCAAAATATGTGACCTTGAATGACCTTGACCGGCAAAATGGCCGTTATATTGCGTTATTTTACCGAATTTGGCAGCTTTGGGGCCAATTACGTCAAAGTGGTTGAAGGTAAACCCTTGCCATACAGTTTGAAACAAAAATTTAGATAAAACAAATCTAGTTTTTAGCAATATAGGACTTATATTCTCGAAGGTTTCTGAGAACGAATTCGTTAGAGATAGGCCCCGCCTGTCGAAAGCAATAATCTGATCGATACTGCATGCGCGATATCTCACAAAACGGTGCGAGATATAGGATGTAAGTTAGTATTATTCACTAATAGGAAGTCGCATGCGGGCTTTCTATTGGTACCAAAATCAGTGACCTGTAATGACCTTGAACGGCGTAATGACCGCCGACCCGCGCTATCTCTGCGATAGCCGAGCTTCTTGTTTCGCAGTGTTAACATGGTATCACGTTTATATATAACAAAATTAAGTTCAAGTCTTGACTTGGGCGCAGAAATTCGGCGGTGACTCATTCTCAAAAATTCGGCGGTAACTTGGAACCAAAACTACTTGACTCGACTTGCACCCCCAAGTCGACTAAGTCGACTTAACGGCGGCGACTCTCAGGTCTAATACAAGAGCTCAGCTGTTGCTGAGATAGCCGCGCGACTTCCTATTAGTGAATAATACTAACATAATCCTACCTTGCACCGTTTCCAATGGCGCAGTATTATCAAATTTCTCTTTACAGTGCATGGAGGTACCCCTCTTTAACGCATGGTTTTTTTGGTAACCGGTGAGAATATCATCGTGCGTCGTATATTACCAAATCTCGATTCTTTGGGCTACATTTTTGTCGTAGACAGTATGATGATGATTATGTGTAATGACTTAATGTGCACTTAAAGGCTCACTAGAAGCCAGCTTAGCCTAGCACACAATATGGTCTAACTTCAACCAATAACGTTTTGGTTGTATCTCTTTGTATATGTTTGTCTGTATTTTTCTATCTGTGTCTGCCTGATTGGCGAATAAATGTGTTCGTTAGTGATTAATCGTAACTTACATTCGCGGATTATTAGTCAAATTTTCGCTGAAGACGGGTTGTCTCTCTTTAACGCACTCGTTTGTGGTGAATCTCCAAGTTTAGGATTGCGAAATTTGGCCTCAAGAAACTAGAGACGTCTTTCTGTAGTAATTGCAAACATATTTCGACACCTTGAGCCATTATTATGCGTGTATTGCAAGTGTGACAGATAGATGGACGGGCAGAGGGACGGACGCAGACAAACATTCTCTTCGCTAATACCGCGCTTAACTCCGTTTCGCGGCCAGAAAATAGCACGACATGATACATGCATTTAAGCCTGCATCTTATGCACGTAAGCCTGTAAGGCAGCGCACGTTCTTTGTATTGACACAAGTAGCTCAGCTATTGCAAAGAGACCGCGCTGCAGGGTGAGTTAGTTATGGCCAACAGTGGAAGGCTGGAACTGGAAGACAATATTTTACGAACATTATAGGTCTATCTTCAACCACTGTGACGTTATAGGCCAGCAAAGCAATCGCATTAGGTGAAAAACACGCAAAATAAAGGCTATTACGCCGTTCAAGGTCATTCAAGGTAATTGAGGTTGGTATCAATCGAGAGCACGTATGTTAGTGATTACTAGTAACTGACATCCTATCTCATACCGTTTCGGAGTTATCGGCGCTTACTGTGCAAATTTTGTCCACTTTGTGTTTTCGAGTCCCCTCTACGTACTATGTTCATCTTGGGCTCATTGGAAGGCGCGTAGTGGACTTCCTGTTAGTGTTAATTGAACTTTTTCGCCAGGTGTTACGGCTGAGGCGCTATGTGAAAATACACTGTGTCTCAAAAAAACATCCCCAATGTTTTTAGCTATAACTCGCGATGAAGAAAAACTTCAATTCTAGACATGGTACCCAAGCGGTCTGACACCATGGCAGATATGGTAGTCGATAAGTGTGTGCAAAATAGGTGGCTGAATGCCTTTTCCCTATCTTGATCTTGTTTGGTGCACATATCCTATCGTTTTATGAATGAAGAGAATCTATCAGTGATTAGGTGATGATTCCGATGTGACTTGTGTGTCTATTGGCAAATCAACGTTAAAAATTTACGTGAAAAGATACATTTTTCGTGTTTTCAGTTTTGCAAGGTAGTGCAGAAGCATCAATTAGGTGAGGTGGAAAAATATAGCATCTTTTAATGGCCTGTTTTCTTGGTAATATTTCTGCCAAATATTATGAAAATCCGACAATGCTTTCGCGAGTTACAGCTAGAAATGTCGGGGATGTTTTTTGAGACACACTGTAGATCGAAAATCGGCGATTTCGCTCCAACGCAGTCAGTTTGACCCAGAATTTCAGGTAGAAGGGGTCGCCCCCAGCAATCATTTTTGCACAGATAGTTAGGTCAATGAATGCCTTACAAGTTTGTCGCTGGCAGTTTTCATACTTAAACTTTTAGTAGACTTTTTTCAAGCGAAGTGCGATTTTACACCGAAAACGGTCGTTTTGCGTTTTTGAGCCCCCTTTGGGCGGCTTAGGGGCAATGTACGATGATTATCTTAGGCTCATTGGAAAGCGCGTGATGGACTTCCTATTAGTGTTAATTGAACTTTTTTTCGCTAGGTGTTACGGCTGAAGAGCTACGGGCGAATATCGGTTGAAAATTGGCGATTTCGCTCCAACGGGGGCCGGTTGACCCAAAATTTCAGGTAGAAGGGGTCGCCCCACCGACCATTCATGTTCTCGGTAAACTAGGCTAAATGATCTTTCTTATGGTATAAAAATGTGGACTGATCTTTCTTCTGTTTTGTCACAATCTACGCGTTCGACAGACGGAGAGACAGTCGGACAGACACACTTTTCTCGTAGTCCGCGCTGGCATTACATGCAGTGCGGAAAAACGTGAAATTTGTGAGTAACGGACCGGTTGTTCATACGTTGCAGTCGGTTATCTGCACAAAATACAATGGATAATAGTAATGTGTTGGACAGAACAGCGGGTGCCGCAGTTACGAGGCAGTCAACTGGGCCTAGTCCAAATTAATATCATGCCTTATCTCATCTAAACGAGCAGGCCTGCAATGTGGCACGGTGTGTGATAATATAAGGATGAGCAGCACGCGGACTCCCTAATTGAGTTTAAGAGTATTGGGTGCTGCGGATTGTGGTATAAATATAGCTATTTCGTAAACGAATGTTTGCCTTCCGTGAAGGCGTAGGCTATAGTTAGTTTTCCTAGGGCATAGGGAACACTGCTGGCGTTGGCATTAAGCAATCATCTGGTGGCGACATGAAGGATGTTTGTTTAACGCATCGCTCGACAGCCGTCGACAAGGCGTAGTTCTGTGTTCCGCGGCGGAGGAGGCGATGTCACAAAGGCATTCATCAACCTTGGCATTTTATTCCTGTCGCGAACCGTAGATCTTAGCGTGCGAACAAAACGGACAAGAAGACGTCGCGTGCCTGTCAGTGCGGCAGCCTCGGGCGCTATTGTCTCGGTGCAAGGCCGCTACGACCGCCCTGCGGTATTTTCTCTTCTCATGAGATCCAATCTTCTCCACGCGACTCATCCGCAGCTTGTCAGCCACAAAGTCCAGAATTCAATGCGTGCATGTCGTATTACATCTCACAAGCTGTCTTGAAGCTTGCTTGTCGTACGCGAGTCGAAACACATTTCACAAGACAATTACACGACGGACTGAGAGGCCGACCACATAAGAAGAGCAACATTGCTTTGCAGGCTGCGAATGAGAAGGATTGAGTTTGCCCAATCTAATCTGTTTACAATATCAAGCTTACAGATGCCACTAAAACAAACTAAATTAAATCAACAGGCAGGTGAATATTAACTTACATCTAGTAAAAAGTCTTGATACTGCAGTGTCATATTTTACCGCAGTTACAGCTCTCGTAACTGTCACATTATGAGCACACGCAGCAATCTCTTTCCTCTTCTGTAGACAAACATTATTGATTTCAACTGAATAAAAAACAATTGGAGTCAATACTGTTTGATTGTCTATAGAAGAGGAAAGAGATTGCTGCGTCTGCTCATAAAGTGGCAGTTTTTGAGAGCTGTAACTGCGGTAAATATGATTCTGCAGAATCGATACTTTTTACCAGCTGTAATTTATTTCTATTTCCATGTTATTGTCGCCTAACTATCTTGATGTTGCATCTTTGTTATCTTTTATGCTATCTAGGCTATTTTGTGTCCGAAAAAAGTGGACCCCAAAATAAATAGCTATAATTAAACAAAAGCTTGTTAGATTTGTCTAAAATTTGACATAAGCGAACTTTGAAATATATCAATAAAAATTTACACATTACTTAAAAACACCAAAATGACAAGATAGCCTACACCCCTTCCTAACCCACCACTCCCCCTTCCCTCCCAACTTCACAACCGTGGTTGCGCCCCTTCCGAATTCGTAGGGGATCTAAATTCGTTTTTCCCATCAGTTCGAATAAACTACGCGAAATTAGGTATAGGCCAAATCGCACTCTCGCTGCAGGCATTTGGCATGGAGTTAAAAATAATGGAACGATGACGTCATAAAAATATGGTTGTCATGGCGACAGTCAGTGGCGGCTGCAGTAGCCAGGTCGCGATAAGACGCTTATAAATTCAGATTGATGATGGCCCGTGATTGCATGCTGCGGATAAGACGATGATTCTATGCGAAACTGTGTGTACGCAAACTGTTCCGCGGGTGTGTTTACGGAATTGCGGACGACTGCGGACCACGGTGTGCAGTATCAGCTTGTTTCCATCTGGTCAGCCGCACGAATAGGTCGCGAGTTATTGGGGCCGCGACACTGAACGTCACAGTGCGCGGACCACTCCGCCTTGCTGTTTTATGTAGACCTATCGTGCCGTATTGGTAATGTTGCGCTGTCTGTGTGTCAAGACTCGGGAGTCGACTTTTTCGGCTTTACAGACTATCGCAGCCGCGGAACGCCTACTGCATTGCGTTGCCGCTGTCGGTCTGCGATCTGTCACGCAGCCCATCCACTCACGGGCAAAACATTGCGCTCTTTTCAAGTCTTTTGCGATGTCCCGAGTTCAGTCGGTTTGGAGCTGAAAATAAGGCGATACTGCAGAGCAGGCGATCTATGATGACCTCAAAAGTCACTTAACATCATTTGGATTGCGTCACAATTTGCATACGATTGGAAAACTATGCTACATTACATTATACATGTATATTACTACTGGCCACTGAAAAAGCCACGTTAGTTACATCTAACTAGTGCCGAAAACTATTGCTAGAGGACTCGTGAATTAAGATAAGATAGAGGCCACGCATTATAATAAATCGTCGGTAACAACGCGGGGAGTTGTATTTATAGCACTGGAAAACAACGTCAAAAAGCAAAGAAAGTCGTCGCTAAATCATGTGCTGCAGAGTGTAGATGCAGCGGCTGGCCGGCGTGATGTCACTGCACGATGACACTGGGAATTGGAGCATCACCTCCACGGCCATCGAGCAGGGCGCCGAGCCCACCACAGCACAGCACATACGATACCTAGCCACACGTACTTTGACGACGACGAAGGCGCGGCAGATGTCGTTGAGCTGAATGTGTCGTTAGCTCTACCTCGTCCTACGCACGCAGCTGCCACTCGACTTTCATGTCCTCGGTCACACTGCCTACGTCCAATAAATTCTCGACTTTTACTGCTACTTGGACGCACCGCGACACCGCTGCCATGGCTGCATGCGAGTATCGTCGTCACGGGCCACATGCTGGAAACGTATGCTGTAATCCTCAGACTGCAGGCGGTTTATAGGCCAATGAGTGCAATTACGCACTAACGATTACTGTGCTATACGATAGTTTCAGCTCACTGCACCGGTTGCCGCGTGACGTTGTTGCAATTTGCGGTAGACCTATCGGCTACGGCTACGTCAGTTCTGGCTGTCTGTCTGTGTGTCTGTCTGATCACCCACACTAGTGTATCAAAGAGCCTAAACGTACAAGAGCCTAAACGTATCACCAGCCTGCTTTTATCCCGTAGTTGCTCCCACATTCTAGGTCTTTCATAGCCAACTATTGTGGCCACTTTGCAGCATCAGTGGCTCAGGTACATTTTCTTGACACTTCGACTGTCTAACGTTATGCATGTGAGTGGCAATTCATGCATTACCTCTTACAGCTGGTAGTTTCATTTGGTTCATTGCAGATGGTTCTGGAGTTAGTACACCACTCACATGTACTGTGATGTTTCGTAGACTAATGATGGCTTTAGTATAATCGACTCGTACCAACCCTGACATCCAATCTATCATGACCTTGATATACGAATTTTACCTAGATATTCTGAAGACGTACCTGCGTACCAATTATGAACTTGCTAGCTCAAGGCAGTTAGAGCATTACACACAGATAGACGTACAGACAAACGCGATTTATAACATAGCCCTAGATACATAAGATCAGGGATGAACACTAATTAACACAATTAGGTGCTAATTCTGGTGTTATCTTTTCCAAGTGAATCACTGCGCTGTCGATAGTTACTCAAACTCTTCAGACACTGGTCGCTGGCTTGGCGCGACGCTTTGGAGGTCAAGTGTGCTTGTTGAACAGTCAACTCGTTGTCGCACACTGCAGGGACCGATTACGGAGGCTTTGATCTTGTCTGGGTCATGTAATCTGGGTTCATCGACAAGCCGTCGAGATCAAGCCAGTGTTGGGCAGTCCGTTGTTGGGTGCATTCGTCGTCGGATCACGCGCGTTTCCGTCTGGTGCAGGATATTGGGATTTGCGACCAGCGTTTGTACGGATCAACAGCAGCGGCCTGTAATCCCTGTGTACGGTTATTATAAAATCGACGCCACTATTTGACGATCGCTTTGTTGACAAACCTACACGACTTCCAAATAGGAAGGGTCTTCGCCTCTAGATTAAAGGAAAACAATCG
>Ga0049105_1000611_pt1 | contig 13147 bp, 6 predicted proteins | sample WorMetvaBAHAMAS1_FD_61260 | JGI IMG/M metagenome (GOLD analysis project Ga0049105, IMG submission 61260) | Worm MetaG Olavius vacuus BAHAMAS.1 | ecosystem: Host-associated > Annelida > Digestive system > Unclassified | place: Germany: Marburg | collected 2013-04-09
CTTACTTTCGCGCACTGAATGTAAGTTTGTTCTGGCCAATACGTACTGTGCAGTGAACGTACCACCGTTGCGTCCCCTGCGCACGGAATATAACAACATATTGCGCCCTACGTACCGTGCGCATGCGCATGGAACGTAACGTTTACTTCACCGTTGCATCCCGTGCGCTCGCACAGAACGTAAACCTATGCCTGTATGGCAGTCATTATAATTAACACTTTCCATCTGCATGGACGGACAGTTAATGGGTCTGTAGGCTTGTCTTCATCTGCATCCATGACTACTGTATGTGGGCTCATGCTAAGGTGTGCAAGCAGTGCCATCAAAGATTCATCAGAGCTTTGTATATAATAATATACAGTGTGTGTGCCTGGGCATGTGAAATTTGTGTATATGTGAATTTAAGTGTGTAAAACTGTTTGTACAGCCTTCTGCGAGACAGCACCTTGGCCTACTGGAGAAGAAGAAGGACTACAAGAAACGAGCAGAGTAAGAATTTTTTGTAATTTAGCTTCATCACTTAGTACAGTTTAATACATTGTTAGAGTATATTATATTCTCACATGTCAGTATCGTTGTCTAGGTCTTAAAATTTTATCTCATGATCGGTTGATATTAGTTGGTAGTCTCAGTCTAACATATCAGTGTTAAGAGTCAGTCATTTATTTATTCATTGCTGCGTGGAATGCCAGTGCGGGCTAGCAATGAGAAAGGTGTCTGTCTGTCTGTCTGTCCATCTATCAAACTTGTGGATTGTGACAAAAGGGAAGAAAGATCTGTCCAGATTTTTATACCATATGAAAGATCATTTAGCCTAGTTTTCTGAGAAGAAGAATGGTTGGTGGGGGCGACCCCTTCTACCTCAAATTTTTGGTCATCCGGCCCCCATGGGGGTGAAATCGCAGATGTTGAACCGATACTCGCTCGTAGTGCCTCAGTCGTAACACCTAGCGAAAAAAGTTCAATTAGCACTAATAGGAAGTTCACTCACTACGCGCTTTCCAGTGAACCTAAGATGATTATCGTACATTGCCCCCAATCCCCCCCTAAGGGGGGCTCAAAAACCCAAAATGGTTGTTTTCCACGTTAAATCGCACTTCGCTTGAAGAAAGTCTGCTACAAAGTTTCTTTGTGTGAAAACTGTCGGTGCAAAGTTGTAAGGCATTCATTGGCCTAAATGATTGGCCGGGACATCCCCTTCTATGCGAAAATTTGGTGGATGATGACCCCCCATTTGCAAATTGCCGATTTTCACTGGTAGCGCCTCAGCCATAACACAGCGAAAAAAGTTTAGTTAACACTAATAGGAAGTGCACTACGCGCTTTCCAACGAACCTTAGATGAACATTGTACGTCGGTCTCTCTGTGATAGCTGAGCTACTTGTTATGTCAGTCGTAACAGAGATAGAGATAAAATATTAAAAACAAGTGCATAATACAAGTATATAATGAACGATCGTCAGAGTGTGGTGCATATGCACTGCAGCTTACCATATTGTGTAAATTGGACTTTAAAAACTAACGAGGCGCTAGAGCCAAACTGTCTCGGATCAGTACACACTCATATAACAAATCAACCACTTGCCTCTGCACGTGCAGTTGACACGTGCAACTGCAGTCTGTAACCTTACTGTGCATGTGGGAACGTATGGTGTTAATCATGTATCTAGTATTATTGGACTTCTAACGTACGTTACATTTTGATATTGTTTCATGCATCAATGAGATGCACAGTGCAACTGTTGCAGTGACAACATCTGTACTGCTGGTCCTCTTTCACAGTCCTGATTCACACTTGCCAACTTTGAATATGTACTTTCATGAAATTTTTTTTGTTAATTTATGCTGGAGATCAACACACACTATCTCTGTCATGGACCTCCCTAAATCATGATGTCTCTTTTCTGTTGAGAAGAATATGATCACTTTGTAGCAACCCAGTGCCCTGGTTGTACTTGCTGATACCATTATATACTTTAATGTCATTCCACGTTCTGTGTAATGTGTCATATAGTGACTTTCATCAAAAGCAGGCCGCTAAGAAGGCACTGATGAGAAAGGCGTTGGATAAGAATCCTGATGAGTTTTACTTCAAAATGATAAGAACTCGCATGGAGGTAAATCTCGTATTTTATTTATCGTTGACTTACATTTATGTGTACTCATCGATAGTGGACTGATTTCACACTGCAGAAAAGCAGTTGACTTGAAGTCTGTTTTCAGCAGAGTTTTATACACTCCATAATTTAGCATATGTGCTATATGTAAAATTGAAATTTTAGCATGAACTGCATTGATTCCTATTGTGTTTAATTTTCTAATAACTTTTTATCTTTGCATCCCCTTTGGGGCTATATAATGTCACATGCTTTGACTGCTAGATGTTGGTTAGGTCATATGACCTGTAAAAATCGTCCCCAATATGACCTATAATGTGTTTGGTGGGATGTTAAACATTCCTCAGTCAGACTGCTAGATCTTTTGTCTTGTGCAGTATATTCGTATCCTCTCCTTCATGGAAACAAGTGCAATCGACTTGAAACTTTGGCACAGTATGCAGAATGGTCTCAGTTCACACTTGGTAATCTGACATAAGGTCAAAAAGTTACAGCTGTTCTACACTACACTTAAAATAGTTGCACTTAAAATGCAACTTGTTTGCATTTTCTTACATATCTGCTGAATATCTGCAGCAAATTTTAATAGTGATGTTACGATTATTGAATCGGAGATCGAAATCGAATTCTTTTAAAAAAATCGAATTGAATCGAAATCGATTTTTTGGCTGGTATTTGTAATCGATTTTGACTCATGGCTATATTGGCGAAGACAAAGCACTGCAGCGAGTTCAAAGAATGACAGTCAGAGCCGCGGAGTCCTGAATACGCCGACTTAATTACACGAATCGCATGCCGCGGCGGACGCGCGGTACGGCTGCTTCAATAGACGCCGTGTAGCTACCCCACCCACCCCTGTATCAATTACCCAATTTCTTCTCTCCCCTTGAACAATCGTCCCGCTGTCCCGCGTGGCCACGTCGACTTCAAAGCCGTGTTTGCATGACAACGGCGTATGCCCCCACCAGCTGATCAGAGATTATTGCCCAGCGATAATTGAACTTTGTTGTCGACGATCGGACGAAGTGTACACGACTTCTCGCATTGCAGGTTGCAGCTATCGGCGACTTCAAAGCTATAGTGAAGCCTTTTCTCGCATTCGTACTTTACAGTGCCTCGGCGATGAGTATGAGCTTACAGGGGCAATTATTAGACGACGACTGCGACCAATCAGCATGCGCTATGGGCCGTGACGCTATGCAGTTGGTTGACCACACATACTGTTAGTTTGACAGTTGACTGCTGGCTGATCGACAGCTAATGCATCGCAAAGTCGATCAATAACAGCCACGCGGCCAGCTCCCAATCTCTCCTCTCCCCTTCCTATGTGTTATGCCATGTGGCAGCCGCGTGCACCTGTTATCTACATCCCCGAGTATTATAGGCACGCAGGCATGTAGGCCTATTTACTAGAGTAGGGTTGGTTCGCACATGGGACAATGGACATTGTGGGTGGCCAGCACCGCAGCACTGCCGTTCCCACTCAGCCACACACGAATCGAGTTGGGTCAAAGAGGTGTGCAGATCGTAAAAAAATCGAAACCAAATCGAATCGAGATGGAATTGTTGATCGAAAAATCGAATTGAAATCGATCGAAATCGATAAAGCTGAATCGTAACATCACTAAATTTTAATTTTCAATTTCCCATGGTAGTGTAGCAACATGGCTAAGGTGAGGTGGGTAGTGTCATATGGGTTTTGTAGCAAATTTCATATGCTTTCTAGCAGTGCAAAACTTTTAGAAATTGGTTAAGGTTAGACAAAGTTACAGAGAGTTTGAAGGTGGGAACTTTTTTTGAGACACAGTGTAGTTTTCCAGACACTCCCTGACCTTCCTTGCAGTGACCGCTGGAGGTGACACATTTGTGTGTACGTAGTGCTTCAGCACAGCCGGAATTACTTCTCATAAGAAACTGCAGAATGTAGTTTGCTTTTTAGTCAGTTACTGCTATGTATAGCACACAGTGGTGGCAGAAGAAGCCATTGCACCTGTTTAGAATTTTGTGCTTTTTGTTAAGACAAATGGAAGATTGTATCAGTCATGTACATAACAGGACGGTGAGCACCAGTGTGAGAGCAACATTCCGAAGTACACTGAGGCACAGCTGAAGTTGATGAAGAGCCAAGACATTCGCTACGTCAACTTCAAACGCAGTCTCGAACTCAAAGTATGTTGCACTTGCATGTGTCAAACTCTGTATTATTTTACTAACAAATGTGCTACAGTGTTTGGCGAAAAGTGAGTAACATCGCACCGAAATATGGCGACAGTTGAAAACACTACCCACATCAAGACAGCTTTTCGTACGTTACCAAAATGAATTTGGGTCAGTGTTTGGTTTTAGATTTTCAGTAGCTTTACCAGAAAGTATGGTGACATAAGTTATGATGTCATTTATTGATTATTTACGTCAGCAGGCAGCGTGGGCTGGGTAAAGTGTGGCTTAGTTAAACCCAGAGGAGAAAACTAGCTACATATTGAAACCAATGTGATCAGAACGCGAGCTGAGTTGGCCAACGTGAAATGTAGGATTTGGAGGTGGTAAGATATATGACATGGGTTTTGTTGCAAATTTCATGGAGAATACGATAGTAAAAAATTTGAAAATCGGTAAACATTTGTCAAACTTATGAATGAATGTATAGTGGCACAGTTTTTGTTGAGACATGGTGTAGCAAAGTATGCTTTTTGTTATCGACTTTTGCCGTAAGTTTCGTACACTGCCGTCATGTTGGTTGCTCATTTTCGGCCTTTTGTTACTGTAAGGTGGTAAGACTTTGTGATTTTTGTTGGTTTTAAATCAGAAATAGTGTTCTTGGTCTTGACATACTCATGATAGTTCATCGTCCATGAACCACAAAGAGCAGTTTTGAGTGCATACAGTGAGTGACTATAATACTGTTTATTTGCGAAATTGTAGTATGTTACTTGAGGCATGTACAGATGTTGCTTATTTGAATTTGAACTTTAATTTGAATTCAATAAATTTGATTTGTTTATTTTGTTGCATTTGTTGAAATATGTCGACAAATGTTTTGTTCAGAAAATTGAGAAGTTGAAGGCAAGTTTGCACTTGACCGATGTTGCCGAGAAGCCAAGAAACCAACATGTTGTGTTTGTTGACTCTAACAGAGAAGGTGCATTGATGTGTCTGTGTTCAACTCTGTGAATGATCGATATTCTAACAGTTACTAAATGTGAGACTTGACACTGAAGAGCAGTTCTGGAATCTATGCATTTACTGTTTGCCCATTCAGGTGAATTGTACAGTGTGGGCCAAAAAAAACCGGACCATTTTTAAAAGTGTATGTGTAGATGTTCTACTATATCGTCTTCCTGGTGACGAAGAAAAACTATTTGGACGAGACCCCTCACTATATTATTCTGATCAACTTGACTTGTTTCAAATAACAACACGGTATATAGTTTATAATAAAAAAAAGAAAAATTGTATTCACAAAATTCTATGAATATAAAATAACATTCATCATGCAATTTCCAATGTTTCTTTCAAATCAAAGTCTTTCACAACAAAACATCAAATAAATCCCCAAGAACTAAAATATACTAAAACAAAGCGAAAAGCCAGCAATGCACGCAGCAAGCACTTGACTCGCGATGACATTCTGTTACTGAAGTCAGAAGCCCACGATCACAGTTCATCGAATGCGGATCAACGTCTGTCTGTGTCTTCTCGAAGATGATTGACGCATTGGGACACTCATCCAGGAAGAATCGTGACCACTTGGATGACGTGGAGTCATGGGTAGTAAATGACTGAATCTTCCTTCAAGATTTCCCGGATTCACCAGACAAGCTGTGATCAAAATTGCGTCTTTCACCAAATAAACAACTGCGATGTGATCACTCATCGGGTATTGATACTCGCGGACATCCACTTCATAAGTATTGCAATTGTTCTGTTCAATTTATAACAAACAGATTGCTGAAAATTCTTTTGGCAATCTGTCACGGTCAATCAGTCGACCGATCTCAATTCAAATTCTCCCTCATTTCTTGACTGTTGATTATGTCATCATAGCAACTCTCTGGAAAAAGATAATAAGTAAGCAGCCCGCAAATGCGAATTAACTAAAACGTCCTTTCAGTATGACTCCTGTATATGATGACGTAGGGAGGCGTTCAGTATATCAAAATGTTCAGCTCTTTATCAGGAGTAAGGTTGATATTCTGAATGTTGCCATATTTGAATATTCTTTGCATAAGTTCAGAGAAAATATACTACACCATAAATATCAATTAATTTAAGCCATACAAAATCCGACTATTTTTGACAGTTTGTAACTCGTGTATATGATGACCATGGATGCGAAGTCCTTGTTTTTTTTGTGGGACTCCGGCTCCAGAGTTAGAAAAATTAGGACTCCAGACTCCGACTCCGGGCCAAAAATCCGACTCCGACTCTAGGACGTATTGTGTGACATAATTATTGTGTACTTATGGATGACTTGAGAGAAATTTTTAAATAACATCTTCTAATAAAAGGTGCACAGTAGTGTATAAAGAAAGTTTTAGTTGTAAAATAAATTGCACAAAAGTCAAATGACTGCAGCAAAATTACACAAAAGTCCAGATGAGACAGATGGGGTCTGGAGCCGGAGGCTCCTTCAAATGAGAGAGACTGATTCTGGGCCAAAACCTGGACTCCGGGTATGGACTCCGACTCCACACCCCTGATGATGACGCATAAAGGTGATCCACATACCAAACTATTTGATACTTTATCTGGAGTAAGACTGATGCCTTGCATTTTTTTAAAGTTAAATATTCTTTGCAGCAGTCTGGTAAAACCATACTACACTAAAATGACAATTCGCCCATTATTCATCTCTCACGCGTTATGACCATTTCAGGTGTTCTCCAGTGTACTGATTTTTATTGAAGCGGAGTGATCCATATATCAAAACGTTCAGTACTTTATCTGGAGTAAGAACAGTGTTTTAATTTTTAACTGCAGTTAGATATTCTTTGCACAAATGCAGTGAAACGATACTATGCTTAAAACAACAATTCACCGTACACGTGTCACTTGTTTCCTGTGCACTGGAGTTCATGGAAGTAAGAAAAACTTGCCAACAAGTTGTTCGGACCTTAATCTGGTCAGTTGTTTACTCTAGAGAGCTTTGCTGTCAAAATTGTATCGTCAAGACTTCCAAGATGTTGATCGTCTGTAGCATGTTCTGTTACATTGCTGAGTCCGATAAGTCGGATGCAATAGAAGGGGCACCAGACCAACTGCTAAAGAGAGTGGCAATGTTGTTTAGGTTACACAGTAAACATGTTGAACTGCTGTTGACCTACTGATCTTCAGAGTCAGCAATGATTGTCAACTCTGAGGGAACTGTGTGTAATAATTGAACATCGTGCCTAAATTAATTGGTATTTTCGGTGTAGTATTGTTTCTCTTATCTTATGCAAAGAATATTTAAATATGGCGATAGTCAGAATACCAGTCTTAATCCTGACAAAGAGCTGAACACTTTTATGTATTGACCACCTTCCTATGTCATTATATACAAGGGTTATACACTTTTAAAAGTGGTCCAGTTTTTTGGCCCGCCCTGTAGAAACACTAACACAGCCATTTGAGTGGCTATATTCCTAGTTTATGTGTGTTAATCAATTGCCACTCAACTCGTTCATGACTGGTATCCCACCCACCTTATTGCCGATGATACAGCATTAGAGCACTTCAGATCATTCATGTAGTGCACAACATTGATGCATGCTGCACTTGCTAGCTTAAACAGCCAAGTAACCCATCAGCCCAAAACATCATGAATGGGACCACAGATTGATAACCCTCCACCCCAGAGTCAGGTAGTGAAAGGGTTAAAAGTAGGGTCGCCTTTTAAAATGAACTTATGCCTGTATGATGATGAAGTGATAAATGAACAATGTTTTTTTGAATGCATAGTTGATGTATGGAAGATGAGAGATAGTTGTGATTAGATCGTGTGCGGAAGAATTGCAGAGTGATAAAATGTCATGAGATCTTATTATGTGTTGATTGTTTAGCTGCTCAGTTTGATGCTGCAAAACACCTCAATACTCATCCAGACCTGCTTGGCCACACACACAACAGACTGACACTTGATAAGCTCAAGACCTCTGCTATCAACAGCTCCGTCAACGATGAATCTCTCGCAGTGAGTGTCGTAGAAATTCTTTAGAAAACGCTAATAGACCCATTTGCTACATTGCAGCCATGCAGTTTGTAGGATGTTGGTTTTGGGACTCTTCTCATGTTCATTGTGGCACATTGTTTCCAGGCTTGGTATAGACATAGACTGTCCATTAGTCTGTCGGTTTAGTTTTCAGACACTGTGTGTAAATTTTGTCACTTCTCACAGCTTGCTAATATTGTTAGGAACTGTTGTAGTAGCCTGACTAGCCATCAGTCTTTGAGTGTATGTTTAGTGCGTTCATATTCTATCGCAACTGTTAGGTGGATGTCATCTGGTGACCATGTGTCATTGTTTTAACTTTGTTCTGATAGCTTCCACGTGTTTTCCTTCTCATGTAGTTTCATTCACTGGTTGTGATACAGTCTTTATCTCCAAGGTGTCAGGCCTGTCTTGCTGTCAGTTGCCTTTACAAATGTTGTGGTGCCTCTACAAATGTTGCACACACTTCATTCAGCATAATAGCATCTTGCATAGTCTTGTGTGTGTTGAATTTAGAAGGTCTTGCAGCAAATAAGCTAACTTAACTGGGAGTAGTTCGCTTATGAACTCATGTGTTCAGTGTTTTTCAAGATCATCAACAGCTTCACACTTTTGGTTCACATTTTGAATTTTTTTCTCGCTATAATGTTATGACCCACCTAGCAACTGATTCTGTCATTCAGGTTGCTGACTTGACACCACTGTCAACTATTTATGTAATGTTTAGGTTATTTTTTACACGATATATCAACATCAGTATCATTATTATTGGTTTATTGAACTGCCATCACATATGGAGCAGTAATGTGGTAGCTTGAACTGTGTTTACTTGATGACATTAGGCTGCAGCGATCGAGAGAAAGAAACTTTATTCTCAGCTGTGTAAAAGAATTGAACGCGAGAAACAGCTGACTGTTGTTGCACAGAAAATGGAAACAAGGAAGTTGCTTCTGGTAAAAGAGTTACATTTAAGCATTATATTTGAGTTGATGTGCAATGAACTGGTGTGATTTTTAGCTGAACTGGCTGAGCTAATAGTATCTGTGTCTGTGTTTTTGTGTGTGTCTGTGTGTTAACCAGGGTTGCCCAACTCATAGCTGCTATATTACAGACTTGTAACTCTGCTTGCACAGACCTACTGATGAACTCTAATTACAAACGAAAAAGAGATCTGTCTGACCTAGTTGACTGAGTTTACAGATCACCTTGCTTATATAGTTGTCCTGCCAACTGTGTATGGCATTCTAGTCGCTGTTGTACAGTGTTTTCTGGTCGTTGGGCATTCAGTGGTTGGTACATACAGTTGCTTTGTTGGCACATTGCTAATTGTCACAGCTTTGAATGAGTAAATGTTGTAACCAAATTTGTTGGAGAAGAAGATTGCAATGCAAATACTTTGTCATGTGTTATGTATCTGTCTGTGTGTACATTATTGTATTTAATAGTTATAAGTTTGGGCTGTTCATATCTTGGAAACTTTAGTTGAAATTTGTATTGGTGATTTTATTTTGACGGAAGACATTACTGTTGTTAATTACTACTAATTATCTTCAAAACACTGGTAACTCTGTTTCTCATGTCTTTATTCTATGCTTTGACAGCTCTTTTGTGTGTATTTTTGAACATAGGATAAAATTGATACTAAGCTGCACTTGTGCATAGCCAAAAATAGTTATACTTAGAGCTACAGTGACTAATCCATAAAAATCGATTAATAATTGGTGTCAGTTAATCAATTTTAAAAAATAATCGAAACTTGCAGCTCTAGTTATCATATGTTAGTTTGAGGTAGGAAAAAGATGGATCAAAAAATGAAAAATTATGTGTCGAGTCAACTTTTGATGCTGAAAGAATTGTGACATTAATTTTACAGTTAAATATTGCTGTGTAACAGGACAAGACAGTAAAGCGGAAAAAGATTTCTGAAGAAACGGCTGATGCTCCGGCAATATATAGACAAGTTTGGCGGAGGAAGCGGTGACGTTTCAGTTGCCATTGTAACCTATTAACTCTGATGCAGTGGATATTGCAACTGTCTAGAAGTACTGATTGTTTTTCTTCATGACACATTGCATGCAGGCTTGGTGTAGGCATTTCTGTCCGTTAGTCTGTTGGTTTTGTCTGTCACACTCATGATCTGTGTCGATAATAGCTAAACATATTGACAAACTTATTCACCACCTTGTAGACAGCTGCATCATTCTCGTATTCTTACTGTACACATGATGCCAACAGTAAAAAGAACTACTTGGTGGTCAACAGCGAACCATCGGTCGGTGTGCCTCCACTGGAAAAAATAACCTTTACGTTTTTACTTTAAAACAGGGTTTCCAGGCTTCCTGGCAAGTCCTGGATTTTATCCTAAAATTTCCAGAACCTGGAAGTCCTCGAAAATGAGTTTGGTCCTGGAAAGTCCTGGAAATTTAAGGTCCTGGAATTTATCTGTGGTTTAGCTTAACCAACATACCTTTTATATATAGAACACCATGTGTAAATAAATGTTTGAAGTATTCTTGCTATGTGCTAACTGAACAGTTTCTTTGCAACTTGTGATGAACATTTTGCGATTGATTATACTGTCGCACTGTATATGCAGAGTAAGTAACTGCTGTTTGTCTGTAATTTAACATCGCTTGACTATGACAGAGTCCTGGAAAAATGTTTTGGGGATCCTGCAAAAGTCCTGGAATTTTTTGTAAGCAAGAGAGTGGGAAACCTGTTAAAATGTACCCCTGGTAATCAGTTCATCCTTGTCCTCAGCTGCATCTAAGTTACAAATTTGGTGAAAGACCCACAAGTGGTTTGTAAGATACCATGTTTACAAACTTTTAGTATATGATCTTGCACACACAAACAGGCTGAGGGTGACTCATTCGAGTTTTATCCCTACACCGGTGTAGGGATAAAACTCGAATGGGTCGCCCTCAGTAGTGTCATTAAACAGAGGTGGGGTACAAAAAATTCACAATTTCTGAGCAATATCAACAATATCGTGGAAATAACGTAAGATTGCACATAAGTGATATTATGTTTTGTAGTTTTGAATTGTGAATAACATTCAAACATTTAGGTCTAACTATCATTCACACTCGACTAAAATGCCAACTAAAACTCATAAATGCTGGGACAGAACTAAAACTAAACTTCATGACTTTTAGTCAACTAGACTACAACTGGCAGCTGCAAATAAAACTGAAATGAAAAGCTTGTGATCTGTGTCAAAATGGCTGAATGCATTGGGCTGGTTATTGGAGTGGAAGACGTCCTGCATCTCCTACATTGTGTTGTGATCGAATTTGGGTCTGTGCTAAGTAAGAGAAAGTTTCTGTGAACCTTAACCTAGATTCTGGCCTTCGCCATTTTTCGCTTTTTTTGCCATACAAAGTGTTGTCAAGTTGTTGATCATTTGATGGATATTGTCATGGACAAAGACTGCACATTCATACTCTGCTGTTATCAGTACTGTTGTTATGTAGAATTAAGCAAAGTTCCAATCAGTGTAGAAAAAAAATTGAGATAAAGTCAATACTGTCATCTGATTGCTACTAATAGGTATCTACCAAAAGGCTGTGTTGACTGATGTTTGCATTGGTCCTGGGCTGTGCCACTGGCCTTAGACCACTGGAGAGAGTCCAAGAGGTGTGAGCTGTGGTGGAGTGAGAGTGAAGTGGATGGTCGTGATTGGACCTATGTTGGACCCCCCGGGGCTAAGACCTTGGGGTCAGACCTATGTTGGACCCCATTGCGGTTGAACCCCCCTGGCGGTCGCACCTATGTTAGGCCTCTGGGTGGGGGTCGGACCTAGGACCCCCGGGGGGCAGACCTATGTTTGACCCCGGGGGTTGGACCCCAATCGCGGGTCAGACCTATGTTAGATCCCTCGGGGGTCGGACCCCCTGGGTGTCTGTGTGGCCTAGGACCTATGTTAGACCCCGGGGATCGGACCTATGTTGGACCCCAGGAGGGGTTCAAGCCGGAGGTAAGATAGGCATATGGCACATCACTTTAGCCAACACAAACTGGGGAATTTAATGGTGCTAACCACATTACGCTATCTTTCAAATAAGGATACTTACGTCCGACAGTATCGGGGCACCTATGGGGGGTTATGCAGACTGAAATATCTTTCTGCGATCAAAATCAAATCCGCGGGCAGCATCCGTATAATCATCATCATCATCAGTTTGATACGCGCGAATGCAGCATGAACAATAAAATACATGACAGAACACACACAATAATACAAAAAGACGGATAACACAAACTAATTAAGAAAAATAAAACCAAAAACTATCCTTAATACGTGCAGCACTAGAACGAACAACCTCATGAGGTATTTGGCAGCCAAAGCAAAGATACTAGCGTCACAACACTTTGCTAATCTACACAATCAAATTCAACTACATAGCATTTTCTTCCAAAATAACAGTTTCTTCGTGGGTAACAAGATGGATACAGGAAGGCAAGAGCAATAATACTGCAGCGGTTTGACACTTTCGTGCCAATACGCATTAATAGTAATGAAGTCGACTTTTAAGCGGCGCAATTCTAGGGAGTCGGTATTCAGTGCTTTGTCGATTTGTGTATGAAAACTGTGAAGACCTCTCAGGCGTTTTGGTAAAGTGGTGTAGGCCTACAGATTCGGTGTTATTTATGTTACACATATAACCAGGATTACAGACAAGAGAACAATATTCTAAAATTGCTCTAACCTCTGAACAAAACATCTGTTTTTTTTGCTTTAAAACATCAGAAAGTAATGCAGCACGTTGATGAACTTTAGTTAGGCCTACAATCATATTTATATGTTTATCAGAGCGCATATTGTAATCAACTGTAA
>Ga0049105_1000612_pt1 | contig 13141 bp, 6 predicted proteins | sample WorMetvaBAHAMAS1_FD_61260 | JGI IMG/M metagenome (GOLD analysis project Ga0049105, IMG submission 61260) | Worm MetaG Olavius vacuus BAHAMAS.1 | ecosystem: Host-associated > Annelida > Digestive system > Unclassified | place: Germany: Marburg | collected 2013-04-09
TGTCATGCGATGTCAAATTATGTGAGGAATTTTGATGTCAAAAATTATTAAAATCGGACAACTATTCCTCAACTTATAGCCAATAATATGAGTGGATGTTTTTTTTGAAACACGGTGTAGGTTCAGCGACGTTAAACTTGGCATGGCGTCGTAATTAAAGCGGGAAAGGGCTGGAGTGGCTCGGGCGGCCTCAAGTTGCATTGCATTCGCAATTGCCACGTTTTCTAATTGTTATTGTTGCTGTGTGAAATGTTCTGATTATAATCATGCTACCGCGAAGATGCTGCAGGAGCACGTTTCAGAGTCACGATGCTAAATACGATAAAGATTCTAATGTTAAGACGGCAAGACAGAAAGCTAAGTCGACTCACTGATTGTCGCAGTTCGGTTTAATGAATAGGTAAAGGTAAAGGTAAACGTGGATTTGTATATTGCCTCGTCGTTAACACACCTTTAAGGTGCTCAGGTATGGCACGCGTTCTCAAGCGATCTCACAGTGTTACTTGCACACCCCGCGTTCATCCGCTAACGGAATGAACCATACCTGCCTTTGCCTTCCCAGCCGAAGCTGGTACTCATTTACCGACCCCGGAAGGAGTTGGCCTAGGTGGCTGGCTACCTACCAAAATAAATGTCTAGCACCGGGAATTGAACACGGACATGGTCACCCATCCAAGTACTAACCGGGTCCGACGTAGGTTAACTTCGTTGATCTAGGCCAACGCGCTACCGCTACACCAGACCACCACATTTAATAATGTCTTCAGCTCGATTTCATTGTTCTGTGCGCAGCAGCGTAGCAGCAGTTGATAAGAATTAGGCCTATTCAAGTAGGCCCCTAATTGAATGCCAATAACAACATTCGGCTTGTGTGTACCTATGTCGGCCGGACTTTGGCTCAGATCAACTAGTTCATCAAAGACAGCGATGTCAATGACAAGAAGCCGTTGTGTGTGAAATGTTTATTATCACTGTCATCGTCATCGTCATAATCATCAGCATCGGAAAAACGATGGACATTGCGCAGCGGCACGCAGGCACAGGACTGTATGCGACACATCGGGGACACAACACACACGAACGTGTAACATGCAAACGTTTCAACAGTAATAAAAACGAAAGAAAAAGCTGAAACTCACGAGCATGGAAAGCTGATGAAATGTAAGGCAGTCTGGCGGATTTGTACCGCCAGTCTACGGTGAAAGTAATTCCGGAAAGGCGAGATATAAGCCTGGTGTAAAGAACGACGAATGACAGGCAGAGAAACTGGAGATGCGTCCCCAGCCAAAAGCCAAAAGAGGCAAAGTTAGGTCGGGATTCCCCCCTTCTCCCCTATCGGAACTATAATCATCATAATGGCAGACGTACACAAATTCGATATCAACAAGAACTACGATAACCTGCGCTTATACTTGCTTGTCTTACTCCACCAAGCTCCAACTGCATATTCACATTTCGCAACAAATTTGTGTACGTAAAATTCAGGATTATAGGACGGTTGGAAGACAACTATATCCCTTGTCTTTGTGAAGACGCTCATGGTAAACGCAAGATAACAACATGAAAAATACGACGAATACAAATTTTAAAATTGATTGGATACCATGTAACAGTAATTGATAAAAGGACAGAATGCAACAGAACAGCAGGAAGACTGAATATAATGACGTTGGAGTAGATGAACAGTTCAGACAATGATTGTACGTCAGAAACAAAACACAGAACAGATATGAATGGTGGATGTCTGACTTGCCTGTTATGCAGAGCATAACACTGAGTCACTTGATGAAATATTTCACCAAATTCAGAAAGGGTCATGTGGTCACTGGTGACGGGCTTCTGACCCACCGACCCAGCAACTATCCAACCATAAAGCGTAACACGGGTCATAGTGACCAATTGTCGGCTTTGAGGCAGAGAACGCAAGAATGAGTATTTCCATGTCAGTAAACTACTTCACTGTGAGGCATGCAAGTGTGTGTTTGAGTAAAGGTTATCGAAAACATCACTATACAGTGACATCTACTCGACGTGAAGAATTAGCTGTACAAAATAAGGCAGTCATGGCATGTATTTGATCTCACACATATATTATACACCAAAACTACAAACTCACTGTGTTAAAAAACTGGACGTAGGCCACTATTATGTACATGCATAAATAACCAAATACCGTACGCCATCGTAAAAGTTCATTTGGACTCTGAACAAAACCACAGACCATAGGCGCAACAACCGTAGGGACCGGAGGAGACTGGTCCCCGACTTTTAGGTTGGGGGACCAACAATGTATTGGTCCCCCAACTTCGTGGCCATAGTTTTCGAAAAACAAGAAATTTCACAGCAATAAGCATAGTAGTCACCAAAATTCAGGATTTAGCATCTGTGTTTTCAAAAATTTTCCGGGGATGATACCCCCGGACCCTCACAGCAAGAGGGGGCGACCCCCTCCCGCACCCAACACCCAGCCCGGCCTTGCGCGGGGCACAAGCGCCCCGGACCGGTGTTGCGACCCAAACCTCGGTCCCCTCAACTTTTCGGCCGTGGTTGCGCCCCTGCCACAGACATAGGCCTGTGCAACGTAAAGTGGTAGAATACGCAGCTGATATACAGCTTAGTTAACCGGTCATCTCTGTCATACCTTATAAGAGAGCAGGTGTAAATCAAACTGTATGCTAGAGGAGCACAAATTTGTTATCAATTTTAGTTTTCGAGACGTTTGCTGCATGCTTCGAGGATTAACCGGACACCCCTGTGTGAGAGATATGGACTTGTCGTCACAGCGTTTGCTGCGTGGCGAGTCGATATCGGATCGAAATACTAAAGTAGCTCTTAAGGTCATACGTCTACAAAATATAATCGCTACTATAATTCACCATAACACATACTCGTAGCAAGTCAAATCCGCAGACGCCGCAATTTCGTTTTCGAATGCTCTACCACATTTGCTTGAGTTATTTTCTGCACAATGAAAAACATCCGGTTTTTTGAACCACGTGTCTAACAACACGAATCTACTACCACTATTGTCTACAGTCATACAAGTGGCTCCTCTGAAAAATGTTTCATTTACAAGAAAAAAACTACTGCATATCGCATATAGAAATAGCCTACAGTATACACATATACAGATATCATTACAATAGCAGAACGTCCATACTTCGAAATGTTCAACATAATAACGTGAGGCCAAATACCAGCAACGGACACGCATTTAACAGAACTGAGGGCAATAATATCAGATTAGGCCTATACATGTACTACAGTATTTAGTTAAATAGGTTATTACTGGTAAATCAGTAAACGAGTGATGAAATAAGTTAATATTTGCAGGAAGTTGTTAACAATTGACACAATTTCACTTAGAATAAATTCAGTGAGCTCTCCGGTATTTTGTAGGAAGAGTAGACTGTAGCCTAGCCTACTTCCTTTCGTAAATAAATTTTCGTAAAACAGGCACGTTAACTAGCGATTTTCTGACATCGGCTAAATCCAAAATATTGCTTCAGGCATGAAGCAGATAATCACAATGAAAACAGCACAGAGAGTACAGAACGTCGAATTTCTGTCTCAAAATCAGCACTTTCAGCAGCTGACGACTACTAATAGACGTGAACACATTAACAGCAGTTTCTTGATGGGAATGAGACGCGGCGCAGACTAGCAGTGTCGGCACAGTGTGTCGGCACAATGTGTCGAATTTGCAAGCACCTGTTTACCGTTACCGTGTCATTTTTACAGCTAACACGAAACGTAATTAAAGAACGGCACGCGTACGTTGAAGTCTGACTGTCTGAGACTATACACCACTTGAGACACGTTAATGTTAAATGACGATTTTTCGTCTGTTGAACCATATTTGTTGGGCGTCTTGTATGCCACAGAACTGTCTACGTATTTGTGTTTTTTTTCTGCATAAAAAACTCGTCCTCTGACTGGGTGTTCTAGGATCCCAGGACTTCCCTCTGTTACGAATTTGTGTTGTATGATTGACTGAAGTTCGTCTGACACTCTGACTGCCCGTTAGCGAAGTTTCTTTTAAATATTCGGGGCCGATCTAGAATTTTGGGAAAGGGGAGTTTAACTTGTGCCTCAATCTCTGTCAACTAGGAACCCACAAGCAAAGCTAGAGATAGTTGCCAAAATCATGTCATTTTTTCACCAACATCATGATTTTGCCTAATTCTCACCACGGCCGGCGCAAGCCTGAATGAGCCCCCCCCAAGGCAGCGATTTTCCCCTAAATTTTCTGACAATCTGTTTTAGTCGTCACCCTCAATTTTCTGAAGACCTTATCTTTTAGTCTCTCCAGTAAGTCCATCTCTATGGGCCTCTTTACCTAGTCCTTTCTGGTGTGACCCTTTCTTTACACTAACATAATAAGGTCTTTCACTACCAATGGGGCCCTTTCACCACACGGTGGGGCTCTTTTATCCCCTTGACGCCCCAGCCCGGTCAGGAGGTTCGGGGTGGTCTGCGCCGACTCTGATTCTCACACACATACACACACACGAGGCAAATAACATAAAATTTAAATAACTAAATAATTAATAATAATTATTATTATATCACTCAAATCACTAAATTACAAAACGCCGTGGATGTGTCAATTGTACAGCAACACCTCGAGGAAGTTTAAACCATAGGAACCCTCTCCATTAGATCCAACAGACATTAAAGCATTTGTTGTGTACATAACACATCGACTTGTGACCGGACGGACAGACCGGGCACAATGCGTAACGCTAGCTGTCTCCTACTGGGAGCACCTCATAACAAGATATCATACAGCAACAGTTTTATAGTTGCTTGCTAACATCCTATCAACAAGCTTATCGCCATGGGCACCTGCAGGATTTTTTCCAGGGGTGGGCAAGTTAGGGGTCTGGGGATAAAAGTCCCCCAGCGGGTCCAGAGATAGAGCCCCGGTGGAGGTCTGGGCTCCTTTTGCCCCAGAAGCCGACGACAGGTTGTGAAAATAATGCATAAATAATTCGTCTACTGAGCGTTTTGCTGTAATTACTAATGCACAAGAACACTTTACAACATTTCCAGAGGGGGCAAGTGCCCCCTTTGCCATAGCCTGCGGGCGCCCATGTTTATCGCCGTAACGTAGTTGAATGACTCTACCGAATGGTCAGCCGTATACAGCTCTCACTTCGTAAGTCTGATAGCTGAAACACGCAAGAAAATTAATGGCATACCCAAAACCACAGGAGCGGGGTAATGCAAAGTTATATAATAGCCTATTCACTCTATTATTAGACTTTGTGTGCTGATCGATTTCCAGATCTCACGATGATGCCCAGTGATGTGCAGTACTGGATACCGTTGTCAGGGAGATATGACCTACAGCTACAGGGCACTTGTTGTATTAGTACGGCGCCCACTCGCTAGACGGCGCATGTGAGCTCGTTGTTGTCCTTAGCAATCAGACTGTCCCAGTTGAAATCGTCGTCGATGTCGTCGTCATCGTCGTAGCCTCCATGTATCGCGACACCAGCTCTGCCGACACGACGACCTCCAACCGGGACCACCTGCTGTGGGTACTTGCTGCGTAGCGATATCGGCGGCAACTAAACATGCGCAGCAGAAAAAATAGCTCATGCATTTTGTAGAATGTAAATGGCCAAGCATAATTCATTGCGTCTTAAGGACTTTGGGGATTTCTCAAGTTAAATCACTGTGGTCGATGTTCAAAATGCCGGCGTTTGCTGGAATTCTGGATCCGACCTAGACCGGAGTAAACTTAATGACGCATATTTATAAGTGTGGATGATGATCGCCCAGATCCGCCAATGAGTTGCCGCCATGTGCTATGGCCCATCTTCTGTGAGTTGTGCTCAGGTGTGCCAGGTGCAAGCAATCAGTGTTTTTACCTGCCTGCTAATGGAACCTAAACGTTTATACGCGAACGGAAATCGGCGATCCGCACACCCACAATTCTTGAAATATAAACCCCACCATCAACTGGCGTTAAACATCCCTTCTATAACGAGCAGAAGATCTGTATTGGATGGAATAAACTGGAGGAAAGTGTGCAGACACGGACGATAAGCCGGTGACTGAATTGAATTTGATATGTTACGTTTGTACGTTTTGCGCTTCAGTAGGTTCAGATTACTTAGTGAGTTTTTGCACTGCAAATTTTACATAATACTCATGTAGCCTTAAAGTTTTTTTTTCATTTGTATTTTGTGAACAGTGTACACATGTAATAATTGTTGGTTTTATGTTTTAGCAACGTGTAAGAGGCTCTTTGTTTTAATACATAAATAAATAAATAGAAATGCAACATCTCTAGTGATTAACAGTGTATGCATGTAACGCTTGTTGGTTTTATGCATACTGAATGTTTTAACAACTTGTAAGAGGCGTCAAGCCCTTTGTTGATTAATAAATTTGATTTGATTTGATAAACGTGATAATGATCGCTTACTGAGGACACTGAACAGTCCTGTAAACGCCTTAAAAGTAAAGTAAAGTAAATCTTTATTACACAAATGACAAACGCACTTGCTTATACACAATCAACAAGCTGCCACGGAGGACAGCACAACAAGTACCGGCACACAGGCCAGGTATAACAACTGGAAGGAGTGAGCTAATACATGTGAAATATGCAGGCGTACAAAAAACGACGTGTCAGTCATTATTTACTTCACTTCAAAAAGCTGAGAGAAGAGTGAAAGAAATTGGTTGCGACTGACCGGGCAAGTGGACCTGACGACCTCGGTGTGATCCAGAACGTGAGGTGGTACTGGAGAACTGGTACGTATGAGACTTGCATATCGACCTGCGGCTACACATGCACGTCAACAGTGATACTTTGCTCATCAACACTTCGATCTACGCCAACTTTCTCCGATTAAGTAAGTAAGTAAGTAAGTAAGTAAGTAAATGTGGATCTGTAGAGCGCGATTTCGTAACACCTCTAATGCGCTAACGTTTCGAATGTCTGGCGAACAGATACGTCTTCAAGTCCCGCCTAAATTGGGACCGGTTGCATAACTGTCATTCAGACGCAAAGTAACTGTTACTACTTTAGCGAAGAAGAAGCCCATGAGCTTTGACGCTCAGCTGACACAAATTTGTAGTGGAGATGTCCGGGGGTCAAATTGTCCGAGGAACTGTCCGAGGATTGCCTGGAAAATATATGGGGGATATTTTCTGGTGGGGGATTTTTTTCAGGGGGGATTGTCCAGGAGGATTTTCAGAAGGAACTGCCCGGGGGCGGAATGTCCGGGAATGGACAGGATTAGAAGTCTGTAGGTGCAGCGGTTATGATTTGTGCTTAATACACACATAGGCTACACACAGACAGACAGACAGCTTTCGAGCGGCTACACTATTACACAGACAGTTGAGCTAAAAGTCGTTGCATGGAACGTTAACCGCTGCAATTAACAATGAGTGGCCAAATCGTCCACTCAAAGTTACATGCCACCTTTATTGCAGAGATACTACTGCAGGGCCTACACGCATGCGAATTATAGTTCCAAAGGGTTTCGATAATAGTAATCGTACTGAATCTTTCGAACGAAATAATGTGCCAAACAGCACATTATTTAGTTGACGTGTGCCAGTTAGCAGTTTGATAGCGGATTGCGGTAAATCCAACAACAAATTATATAAATTTCAAGTGCGTTCTAAAACCGACTTAGAGTCAGCTTAGTCTAACACACCATGTAGACAAATACAGCCATTGAGCAGAATAAACCGCGAAGAGCACAGCGCGTCCGTCGTGCTTAGTTGGTGCAGTTTATGACATTTCTCGGGAGAAAATCTGTTGATGGCTCATCAACCACTTTTACGTAATTGGCCACGAAAGCAGCCGAATTCGGCGAAATAAGGCACAATAATGGCCATTACGCCGTTCAAAGTCATTCAAGGTCACCGATTTTGGTACCAATCGAAAGCACATATGCGATTTCCTATTAGTGATTAACACTAACTAACCTCCTATCTTGCGCCGTTTCCAAGTTATGGCCGATTAATAGTCAAATTTTCGCTATCGATAGAAGGGTGCCTCAGTTTAACGCCATCGCTGGGGGTGATTCCTTGCGAATATCCGGATAACTTTACCTCTTCAGAAACTAGAGGGATTGTCCTACCAGATGCTGAAAACCGCACAATCGTATCTTCATTCTTCTGGACACAATACCGGAACGTGACGGACGGACAGACCGACAGAATCCCTCTGGCTAGTACAGCGCTCTGCATTGCAAGCAATGCGGACGCGCTGTAAAAACGTTAAATGGTTACAGAATCCGTAAAGTCATTTCTTAGGTGAGGAGAAGGTCTAGACTCTGATGGAAAAGGTTTGCCAAAGAGCCAAGTCTTAGGTCAGAATGAAAAACTAAACGAGTGAGAGAAGATGAAAGTGGTGATAGTAAAATTGTGACGATGATGATTTTGCCATGTGTCATAGGAGTCGAAAGTGAAGTTGATGCACTCAACTATCTGGAAAGCACAGTGACTGCAGCACTCGAGAAATAAAAATTGCAGGTTAACGAACAATGAAGCTGGTACCTGGCACGTCGTTGGTCGGCAAACTGAGCGGCTGTAATTCACTAAGCTGCTGTTGTTCGTCAGAACACTGTGGAGTCGAGGACCGGCTGATAGCGGACATCTTGACCGGTAATGCTTGTGGTGATGACGATGACGAGAGGAAATTGAGCGAAGCTGTGAGGTCCAGCAGCTGATCGGCTCGTAGCTTTCCGTTATCCTTTATCGTCTCCATCAGTACTAGACACATTACGTTGTCGCTTAGCCATTAACTATAACTAATAACTAGAGAGATGGGCGCCCTATAATAACGTATACATATTCGTTTAAAACAAAGATTTGTTGTGTGTTGGAAGTTGTAATTGCGCCTCCAGCTTTCTGATTGAGGTGCTTGCACGACAATATATATCAGCTACTGTCCCATTGTATCAACGTAAACCAGTATCGGTATAATTACGTGTAACTACCATCCACCATCAACTTAATAATCCACTGCCGTAATAAAGTAAAGTTAAGTAACGTGCATTTGTAGGCCTAGAGAGCTCTACCATGCTACATAATCTAAAGCGCTCAGATATGGCCCGTGTGTGACAAGGGGATAATTGACTAATCCTTTAATACTATAGGTTCTTGTAGGCATAATCTTTGATTCCTCGACAATTGCAGTGTACATAATTAAGTCAAAACCATTCGCGAGAGGTCGCTACTTACAGTCTAGATCAATGTTGGCCGACCAACTCAAGTCATCCAGCTTCGAACCGGAGTTCGACTTTAGCCAGTCCAGCTGCTGACTTATCTCAAAACTTTTACTTCCGCCTTTATTCATCCACAACAACACAGTTAAAATTATCAGTCGATAGATTAACTTAACTTTAATCTCGAACATTTAATAAACTGCAGCCTGCAGGCCTAACAATGAGTTTCATCAACGTCAGAATTTTTACAGATGCAATGGGACTGAGCTTACACTAGCCGACTGCTGACTACGTGCAATTAAAACGTACCACAATAGAGACTGCAAGGTTTGTATGCATTAATCTGTTAAATTTCATGAAATTTTGTTAATCTACAGTATATAGAACCGACGAAAATTAGGTCCAAGATTTAAAATAAATCACGGGCAGTTCTCAGTCTATGAAGGTTGGTAGTTTGGTTGGGGACAGCAGTCCCCTCTGTCCTTGTTGGACTCTAATAATAAAATATCATTAGCGTGTAATTAGCAATAAAGCTTAGATTTACAACTGGCAACAATAACATGTTTGACAAACTCTGGGGGAAAGAAAACACTTAGTCCCACGCTGACCAAATGGGACGCAGGACGCCTTCCCGACAGCTGCCCCTCATTATTGCCGCCACGATACTGTCAAATCTTGTCACTGAAAGATAAACTACAGTATGACTAACTGTAAGCTTAGAGACGGAATTACGCAGGCGAAATGGAAATAATGATGCTTACAAAGACCGCTGTCCAGCAGTGACTGAGCAATCTCCAGCTCCGACAATTCCTCTTCATTTTTGCACATTATCTGCATTTCGAACAAAACAACAAAGTACTGAATTCGCGAAGTCACTCAATGACAACTGTAAAACATTTTTCTTAGGCCAACGAAAACGACTGAAATTATGCAAAAAGTACAAACGGCATCTCAAAAACTTGGCTAGTTATAGACACAGGCTACCAGCCTAAATTGCCGTGTAGGCCTATGCCTACCCTGAAAAGGCGAGTTTTCTTGTAGCAAAACGTATTTCAATAATAAAATGTATAAAAATGCACTGCACTATTTTCTCCTTTTTTATGTGTTCGTGGGCCTGCTTGAAACAAAATAATGTTGTTGTTTTTTTTTGTTGTCGTCGTCGTTGTTTATAGTAAGCTATAGAAAAGAAACTCTGGAACGGCTAGGCCTATAACTCATTCTTATTACTGTTATTACATACGACTAAATTAGTACGCCGTCAGCGAAGCTTCAAGGGCAATCGATTAGAATATACGTTTAAAAATACGTTACATTACATTGTAAAGTACGGTCTTCAGTTACAGTACGCCTACTGTGTTTAGTATTTCAGATACTTTATAACAGAGAATCATATCGTATGGACGAAGGTGAAATCGGTCACCAGTGACTGGTCGACGTCTCGTTGTTGTCGTGTGACGTAGTTGACAGCTCGTTCAGTCTCGTCTTGATTCAGCTGCTGATGCTGGTAATTGTTCGCGTTAACATCTCGTCCTCCTGTTCTACCGCTGCTGATCCTTTTGCTGTTATTGTTGTTTTGAACACTTGTTGGTTGATGAGGCACCTGCAGTAGACCAACTTATTGAACTGAAATTGAACTGAATTGAATTGAATTGCATTTATTGACATTGAAACACATCGACGCTATTACCGTCATTAGACCTCCCGGCGACAATCGGGAGGTTTTATGTTTTTACCGGTGAACTGCTTATGCCACGTAGATTATAATTTCCCAGTCGACCCATCGGCGTCCGTAAAAAGTACGTCAGTGATTGGGTGCTAGATTTAGCAACTCAAACATTGCGCCCCGCCCACCATTCTCCTAATTGTCGCAGGGATCAAAAAGTGCGAAATTTTGCCTCGATTTTCAATCGCAGTCGCACTTGACGTGCTATGGCTTCCAAAAACAGCAACACCACTTTCTCCCTCATGCAACTAAAGGGCTTGGGAGAGCAACCGGTCTTGGGGCAGTTACAATATGCAGTAAACGAAGACACAAGTTAAACGAAAATATCCATAAAGACACCGAGAAACACAACAGAGACGGTACATTAAGGCATCGTAAGGCGAAGGGTGTGGCGTTCTTTCTGCAGGCTGTAATTGTATTTGCTTTGCTGACTTGGATTTTTGTCTTACACTTTTCGCGATGCTATAGGCCTACACCGGTTGAATAAAGATGTACGTGCATGGCTAAAAGTGAAGTAACCAAGTATTTAGACCAGGCGCGAAGCCAGGAGGGGGCAGAAGGGCCATGGCCCTTAATAGACGATTGAGTGGATTTTTTAGGGAAAAAACCGGCTTTGTTGGGACATAGGCCTGCTTTATACAGTAAAGTAACACTGTTCTCTCTATCACAAGTCAGAAGTGTTGTGTTCTGTGGGCCTCAAATATCTCAAATATATGGACCCCGCTGCTGGGAGAGCTCAAGTTTGGAGGGCCTGCTTTATACAGTAAAGTAACACTGTTCTCTCTATCACAAGTCAGAAGTGTTGTGTTCTGTGGGCCTCAAATATCTCATGCTGCTGGGAGAGCTCAAGTTTGGAGGGCGACGAAAAAAATAAAAATAAAAATAAAAATAAATAAAGGTCGTCAACTTTTTTGAGAAAAAAGTGCACCCTCGCAGCTTCTGTAAAATCCAGGCTACGCGCCTGATTTAGACAGACTAACCTGGTGTTGAAACGCAGACGAATTAGGTTTCTGTTGAAGACTGCGTGAGTAGCAACACGACAACGCCCAGTATGAACCCTGCAACACACGGCGAATATGTATAGTTGAAAGTAACTTCGACATCACTTATCAGTGAAAATGATGGCAGTGTCACTGCAAAATGTAAAATAAAATTAATCTACTAAAGCGACTTACAAGTTATAACTTACTTTTTTAACTTTGTGATCAAGTAATCAATGATTTAGTGACGTAGACGGGCCGCTATTTGGGCGTTACGCTCAACAAACTAAGTTTTTTAAATGGAGAATAAGCGACGCGTGCATGGGTTTGTTAATAAGTCACTGGACCGAGGAAGGTTACCCCGTAATTAGCCTTCGGAGTTATTTCCCAGTGAAATCGCTACACAACTAAAAGTAATACATGGTGACTTTATTCACACTGTAGCTGATGGGACCTGTAGTGTATTGTGAACTAACATATTGGCAGGATCATCAATAATCGTGTTTGACATTTCGAGCGTGTAAACTGGCGGCAATCTATTGTTCATCTTTATTCACCATAATCTATTGCATGTCAGACATTTTTCGTGGATTACTTTAACGATTTCTATGTTCGTACCATCTATATCTTGGTATTAATCAACCACACAGATCGACTTAGCCTGGCCATCTCTCCGGGGTAAGCAAAATGAGTACCAACGAAACGGGCACACCATACGATGCACTTAGCCCTGTCCCCGTGGGCTGAGGGTTACACAAAACGGAGATGATCGCCTCTCTATTGAGCCATGTGATTTGACTTTACTATTTATACATTTGTTCGTAAGATGAACATCGCCTTGGACCGCGGCTTTGGCTCATCTAACGTCGCACTGGCAGCGTGCGGATCAGCAACCAACTAGATGTGGACAGACCTTTCCAGGCTCGTCTTTTCGGCGTGCCAGCTTCACGAAGTTCTTGTTGAGCGACAGGTTGTGTCGAACTGAGTTCTGTGTCACAAACACATCACACACTCGGCTCGTTTAACATATATTATTTAACTTTCTGCTGTGTAAGACAGTTTCACAGACTAAGAATTGTCCCATGTGTGCCAGCGGATAATGAGAAGTTCACACACTGGGTGACTTTATGTTTCGGTAAAACTAAAGTTTTAAACTCTAGTTTCAAACCGAAGCTAAATCTGGACACTAAAATCCAGTTTCAAACCAATGCTCAGTTTGACTTCGGTCTCAAACC
>Ga0049105_1000613_pt1 | contig 13136 bp, 7 predicted proteins | sample WorMetvaBAHAMAS1_FD_61260 | JGI IMG/M metagenome (GOLD analysis project Ga0049105, IMG submission 61260) | Worm MetaG Olavius vacuus BAHAMAS.1 | ecosystem: Host-associated > Annelida > Digestive system > Unclassified | place: Germany: Marburg | collected 2013-04-09
AAAAAGCGAGGACCGGCATCGGTCCTCAGTTTTCACCTTTGGACCTCGGTAGTTTGGTGTGTCTCGACACGATGGACCTCGGTTTTATATGCTTGCCAGTTCACACACACACACACACACCTGTAGCTTTGGTGATTTGCTGTTAGTGCTGTATCTGTCACACGTGTTGAAAGTAAATGGAATTTTGTAATTGAAATAATTCTGCAGTACATGTTGATGTATTGATCAGTGTTTGTGTATCAGTGTGCGTCTAGCATCATTACACTGCACTGTTGTGATCCATCTCTAATGATTCATGCCTAAACAGTGCAACATAGCAATATTGTATACACTGTGCAGTGGGCTGATATCTTTGTTTCTTTCTGACAGACTTTGTAATTGCAGGTTTAGGAGTTCATCGCAAACAAATGTGTTAGAGAGAGGCGACAATTTGACCAGTAGTACTTTGCTGTAACTTGAAACGATGCCAGATAGGATGTGAATTAGTAATATTTGCTAATAGGAACTACAAAGTCACATACAGAATATTTACCAGTATTGCACTGTTGTGTTGTAACTTGTGCATGGTTGACGGTGCTGATTAATGATCTGCTTGGCCTTCCTCATTATATAGTAGTTGAACTAGCGCACTGCACTGGGGCCTCCACTTGCTTGGCCTTCTCATTATACAGTGTGTCTCAAAAAAGCATCCCCGACATTTTTAGCTGTAACTCGAGAAAGCATTGTCGGATTTTCATAATATTTGGCACATGTGTTACTGATAAAGTAAGCAATCAGTAGATGCTATAGTTTCCCACCACACCTAACTAGTGCTTCTGCACTACCTGAGATAATGGAGTAGTTCAGAAATAGCACCATTTCACTCAAATGCTGTATCACTGCTTTACCAGTTTTAAGCAGTCGCTGTTAGATTTCTTCAAACTTGTTGACTCGTGACTCCCACTCACTCTTATAATCAGTGGGGTTTACCATTCACATCTGGGCTGTTGGGGTTATAGGTCAGAAAAAGTGAAGTTGAGAGGTTTGGACAATGTTGCGTGCAAGATGTGCCAGTGTGCTCTGTCTTACTGAAAGACAAAATTATTAATTAATTGAGTGCTAGTGCTAAGATCGTGTAGACGTACAGTGAGTTGTTGTTTCATGATGTGTGTAGGTCAAACGGTGATGCATCAGTGACCTTTGTCAACACGGTACACGGTGGGGGCGCACCACTGGGTTCTGCTGACGTGTTAGACTCTACATGACTGTGGGGTCGTGGGTGGTCATAGTGACAGTTGTTGACACTGCTGTCTGCTGTGTGTGTGGTCTGTCATGCTGACATACACGGCCGTCTTGACTGTCACTGGCTGCACCCTAACCCTAACCCTAACCCTAACCCTAACCCTCACTGGCTGCAGTAAGGGCTGTGCTACACTGCTAGACAATGTCAGCCAACAATATCGGTTGTCACAAATGTCATTTTGGCAGCCAAGAATGTCGGGCAAAATGTTAGTCAGTTTTAGGTGCCTACAAGGTGAGACAGCGGTGTAGCGCGGCCCTGATTTGTGCTGATCGTAATGATTATGACGACAATGATGTTGATGAATTGAGTGTTATTATGTTAATAAAAGTGAACTGATGTAGAGTGATGCTGCAGGGACAGTGTAGGTGCAGTGACTGGGCCGAGCTATGAGAGCTCAATGCTTTGTGTCTTGCACCAGTTTTGTTATTGTGTGTCATGAGTTTGAGTCTTACTACATGGAGTCTTTGTGAAACACTGCTGCTTGTTAGGCCTGTAGCAGTTTGATGACATGAGTGACTGATAGGTCGACTAACTAGTCATATGAGTCATGTCATGATGCACAAGCTGTTGCAAGGTGTAACTCTCGATATTGATAGCCAACACCAGTTTCCAGCGTGGCACATAGGCCTAGCATGCAGACAACGTGGTCTAGATAATTGTTGTACTGTGCTGTATGATGTACGTGCATGCAAAGCACGAACGTCAGATACTATCACAGTGTAGCACGTGCACGCTGGTTCACAGTACAGATAACGACCGGGCCAAACATTACCGTTGGGTCATAACTGGTAACGTAGGCTTGTAAAGGCAGCTAATGTGCTTTATAAAGTTTCACAGTACAATGACCTGTGCTGTTTCTATGTGTGATTGCAGCTATCGCCCTTTCAGTCTGTTATAAAACTCTGGATTCTCAGACAGTTGATAGTACAATAGCAGCACTTGGTCGCTGTGTTGGCATCTCTGATGCGTGGCCGCGACCTCTAGGTCTATGCAGTTCACCTTATGCAAACTGAGACCACACGTCGGCTGGTTCTGCTGCAGGTGATCGTGTTGTTGTAGATGTAAATGATGAGCCAGCGCCTGTTTAATGACACGTCCATGTCATGTCACGTACAGTGTGTGAGGAAAAAGAGAGACCAAAATGTTCTTTGGATATCTTCTGTAAAACTCGGGCAATTTTGATAAAATTTGGTACACAGTTTTCTGAATAAATTTGCTACAAAATCGTGTAAACGTTTTCCAACTCACCTGGATAATGTCTCTACACTACCTTGTGAAACTTGAAATGTGCATCACTCGCGTTCTACCATCGAGTTGTTACACAAAGAAACTCCAGAATTTATCTGACCTTAACTGTGGCCTCCAAATTCAATTGGATGTCCGCTCTGGTTGCGCCATCTGGTGAATGCTTACGGGTGAAGGCCTGGTGTGGTTGATTGGGGCGATGGTGTGTTCGCTAGCTGCTGTCGCGGGTCCAATTGTTCGTTAGCGCGTTCAATGGATGGCCGCATTAGCGCTGCAGCACCATTGACTCTTGCCGATCAACTGCCACTTCCGATGATTGGAAAGCGCAGCTGGTCAGGTATCGTCCCTGTAAGACGCGCTGTATAAGAGTCACTGGATTTAGCTTTAGATTAGAATTCAGTTGATTACAATGTGTGGGGACTATTGAAGAGGACATGTATAAAATATGCATAGCTGATCTGAATGAACTGAAACAGCGACTGAGAACGGAATGTGCCAAGCTGGATCATGTCATTGCGGCAACCATATTTGTCAGTAACGTCGTTGATAGCTCTGATCAGTAGGCCTGATGCGTCTTTTGTACACATGCTCTTGCAATATTTTTCACATGCTGACAGACAGCAGATTGAGCAGAAGAGGACCCTTTCTACGCAAAGATTAATTGGAGGATACTGATCCACCCGCCGATTTTCTATCTGTTTTCTCCCATAGCGCCTCGGCCGTAACACCTAGCGAAAAAAGTTCAGTTAACAATAACAGGAAGTTCACTACGCGTTTTCCAATGAACATAACATGAACGTCGTACTTTGCATTGCCTGTAACCCCCCCCCCTCCAAAGGGTCGCTCAAAAACACAAAAGTGTCAAAAATTTGTACAATAAGCTGCGATAACTTCGAAACGGTACGAGATAGGATGTCAGTTAGTACTTAAAATCGTATCGGCCTATACGGGCTTTCGATTGATACTGTCCTCGATGACATTAAATGACCTTGAACGGCGTAATAGCCATTATTTTGGGTTTTTTTCACCAAATTCCATAGCTTTGCTGGCTCGTCATACTTTGAAGGTAGACCTATAATGTCCGCAAAATATTGTCTCCGCGTTCCAGTCTTCCACTTATGGCCAAAACTAACTCACGCTGCCGCGTGGTCTCTCTGCGATAGCGGATCTAGGCCTACTTGTCCTTAGTTCAGTTAATATAGCCTACTTCTGTAAATGAGTTATTACATTGAAGAGCACTCAGTGTTTGTGCCTTCGGTTAGACGTTGGATTGATTCCTCCTCATTCAGTGTCAGTGGCCATCGTGGCTCTATTGTTATAAATAGTTAAGCGTAATGCAACCGGCCGCCGCTGCAGAATGAGTTCAATTCCACTGCCTTTGTTTTGCCTTTTTTGGGCGTCTTTGAACCGGAATCAGTGGCTATCATCCCTCTTAAATTAACGTCTGGATGTGTGTCGACTGTTCATAGGCTTGATCGGTTTTCCATAACCAATCCGTTCTCGCGTTTTCCAGTCTCGCGTTTTCAGCTCCCCCTATGCGAGCTAGTAGCAGTGGTTTAACCAACTGAGCCACCGAAGACAGGCTGTCTTCGAGACAGGCACTTCCATTTATGTAAAGTGTAAATGTATTATCTATGGCGTTGTTGAACACTTACTTTTTTAACGATTTTTTAGATTCCTTTGCTTGAAATTAAATGTATAATCTGTCGTTATTAAATTGCTGTCAATTGCAGCTGTAGGCTTATTCTTATATTGGAGGCAGTTTATAGGCGTGAATAATAATTTCTGTCGGAGCCTTCTGAGCACTGGATATCATCTACTGTGTTTTTTATTTTTATTTGGCGCTGTGCCAATACGGTTCACTGGATTTCACGTCGGACAACGACGAGCCGCCGGTCACGTACATGTTGACTTCTTCATGTTGACAGTCGGCATCCACGACAGTTAGGCCACCGGCCTGGTCTACGACCTTGGCAACGAGCCAGAGAGGACATGCTGTGCGTGACAGGTCAGACAGGACACAGTGAGTGACGTCTTTGGTGTTCGGACACGGACGAGAGCGGTCGACGAGCTCGGATATTGTAATATAGTGTACTGTGAATAAATCGCACTTGTACATATTTGTACTCCGTCGTCATCTTATCTCTGTTAACACGTGTGCGACGACTAGTCAGCAAGATCTGGAACCCACTCGGATCACGACAATTTCATAAAATTTATTTTTGATATATCGACCAACCGAAAGTCGGAGCATACACTGAGGAGTCGCTTGAGATTTGGCTGTGAAATTAAATTTAAGATTTGCCCATCACTAATGCTGTGCAAGCGGCGGCCGCCGGCTGCGGCCACGTATCCCAGTAGGCTTTGCGACCGCTGTGTGTTGTTTTTGTGTAAATTTATGAGATAAATTATACATTTGTGGTCGCAAGAAGCCGCGAAGCGCCGACAGTGGTAGGTATTGTGCTGTTATAATTACATATGGAATCGTTGCGCTGATGATAATACAGCATTAACAGCTGTAGATCATTAATAAGCAGTTATATTTTAACAACGGTGTGGCGACGGGTATAATGCGGATCTGCGGATAGAACAACGTGTATAATGCCGATGAAAATCCGCATATTACCCATTGGCGCGCGTAGCGTATTGAGCATTAACAAATCACGCCAGTGCAACATTGCTTTCTTGAAAGAATGTAATCTGTTTTAACCTACTAGCTGTTTGTTTATATTATTTTTGTACCATTTGATGGCGAATAAAGATTGTCATGTTGTTGACTTATTATTTAATTAAAGACGTCAAGAATTCGCATTACGACGGCGGCTGCAAAAATAGGCCATGGTAATAAGTGAGCAATGATCAAGGACGTTAAACGTTTATAGCCTACAATACATCGTTTCGCGCGACGCGTATAGACTATAGGCCTACTCCTCCGTAAGAGACAACACATAGATTATAGATCTGCCGGAGACTAAGCAATTAACGTGAGTGTACACCTTACCGGTAATCAAAGTGTCGGATTAACATGACAACGTTCGCATCGCGAGACAACAACGCACGTGCATCTGCGCTCCACCGGCCGCGCCAGTGGTACTGATTACGCAGTATTGACGTGTGATCGTTACTCTGCTCCGCAACACGGCCGCTTAGATTGCTGCTCACCAGCCTTTGTTGCTATAGCTTCGGGTGTGCACAGTTTTGGGAAATAGGCCTAACATCAAAAGTCATCATAATCATCATCAGCATCAACGAATGACAAAGGTAAGGGCTGACCAAGGGCACAAAAAAGCTCATTGCAGTCTGCAGTGGTCAGCTAGAAATCCGCATCCGCATTTTACCCTTTAGATCCGCAGAAAAAATCCGCAGTGACCATCCGCATTTTACACGTTATAAGATCCGCAGATCCACATTTTACCGGAAGCCCAACGGTGTAGTGTTTTCGCTAGTAATGTGTAATATTACACGGGTATTCCGCGAAACAGGGAAATAAGGGTATATTTTGCAAGATGTGTTATACTTACTTGATACGTGATGATGTCAGGCTTGGTAAGCAGATTCTTTTATATGCCCCACTCTATACAATCGTCCAGGCGATTCTTGAAGTTGTTAACTGAACTTGCAGAAACTGCAGTTCTTGGAAGACTGTTCTAACACGTTGACTGAAAAAAGACTTGATGGAGTATTTGTAAGGTTCCTCGGCATTATCCAGGATTAGCCCCCGGGTAAGGGCTAGGGTTAGTGTTAGTATAGTGTATAGAATAGCCACCGGGGGCTATTCCTGGATGTGGCCGGTTCCTCTAGAGTGTCGTTTTGAGCTGGTGGCCCCGGAGGTTGTAGTTACATTTGTTACATTTTAAAAAAATCTTTTATCTTCACTTTTTCCTCTTCCTGTGACGATTTTTAAAGTTTGAATCAAGTCAGTCCTGACTCGTCTGTTTTCTAATGTTGTTAGTCCCAACTCGTTAAGACGGTCTGCTTAGTCCAACTTCTTCAGTCCTACTACCAGCTTCGTAGTTCTCCTCTGTACCTCTAACCTCTTCTAAACAATTTATGTCTGTCTTTCCTGAGACAAGGAGACCATTCTTGTATACTGTATTCCAAAAGTGGCCTGACATAGGATTTGTACAGAATCAAAAAGGTTACTTTGTCCAATCTGGTAAAATGCCTCTTTATTATCCGAAGAACGAACTGGTTTGGTACCTGTTTTCGCAAATTAATGCTCAAATTATTTTGATCAAAGTCGAATAAAAATAAAATCCCGATTGTGGACAGCAGAATTGAATGATTACAGCATCAAATGAAGTAGTGTCGAAAAGTCACAATTTAAATTAAATTATCATCTGATTTTGTTGACGACTGCTGATAATTACTAATACTTGATGTACAGTTGAATGGCTGTTGGTGCTGTAATGTTACTGTGAGTGTTGTGTTGTTGAGTGGCGGCTGAATGTGCTGAGTTGCTATGGCAGGTGACGTGTGAAGATGAGTGATGAGGAGATGATAGCTCAACCAGCAGCAGATAGTGAGGTGCAGGCACAAGCTGATGACACCGCAGTAGCAGCTGATGATGATGATGATGATGATGATGATGGTAATCGTGAGGATGATGTTAACGATGATGAAGATGGTGTGACTGAGAGTGTGGAGCCAGTCAGTGAGCAAGATGGCAGACAGCAGATAGTGGCACGTGTTTACAACTGCACAGCATGTAGTCGTTCATTCACCAGTCGACGAGAGATTGTCACACATCGCTACATGCATCGTGAGAACCCGTCTGTGTTTTGTTCTCTGTGTAACAAATCATTCAGTACAGAGTCGGCATACCGTCGTCACGCTGCGTCACACAGTCGCAAGTCAGCATCCAGTCGACGTCCTCGCAAGACATGCTCGCAATGTGACATGCAGTTTGATACCATGAGACAGTTGTCGGCGCACCATGCTGCTAAACATGTCGACCAGAAGCGATTTATCTGTGCCATCTGTGGCTCACAGTTTGCATGGCCTGAGAACCTACGAGCCCACCAACGCACCCATGAACTTGACCCACATGAGTGTGAGATTTGTGGTCGGAGATTTGTTGATGCTACCAGTCTGCGAGTACACACACGCAATTCGCATGGACCGAGCTCAGAAACGTCAGCACAGAAAAAGCAACACTGCTGTAAAGTGTGTGGCCGTTCATTCCAGTTTGATTTCAGCCTCAGGGCTCATATGAAAGGACATGCCCAGTCTCCTGTGGCAGCCAGTTTGCGTCGTTCGAAGCATTACTCCAGCAAGTTGACAAGCACGAACGCTGTGCCTGTGACGCAGACCAAGTATGTGCGTGTTGATAGTAAGGGTGTGATAGACCTTGGCATGGATGTGGCACAGGCGACGGCTAATGAGCCAAGTGAGGTCATTGTGGAAGTATATAACACACTCGACAATAATGTGACTACACAGCAGTCACTGGACTTCAGTGATGTGCTTGATCAGTCAACACTGTTACTCTCTGGAACTCAGATGGACACAACTGACCACACACTGGACATGAGAACTGACCACACTGATGATGACAGCATCTCTGAGAATTCAACATCGAAGCTAGTGTGGTACGTGAAGCCGGACGCTCGTGATGACTCACAGCAGCGGTGCAGTGATGTTGCAGATGATGACGATGATGATGATGATGGAGTTGATGAGAAGTTGCAGTCATCTGAGCAGAACAACGACCCCATCCAGCCCACTGCTGCTGCTGCTGCTGCTGCTGCTGATGATGGTGATGCTAGTAATGATGTTGGTGGTGGTGGTGATGGTGATGGTGATGGCGATGCTGTTGGGAGTGAGAGTGGACATGACGACAGCATTGGACATCAACATCGTCGACCCAGTCCCAGTGTCACCAGTGAAGTTGTGCCTGCAGTTGGACTGACCAATCAAGTTGTTCCTGCAGTTGCTGTTGCCACTGAGGCTGCAACAAAGAGTAACGTTGACTATGATGATGATGAGAATGATGATGATGATGATGATGAGATTGACTGGATGGACGAGGAACCTCCACGTCGGAGAGCTGCTCCATTCTTATTCAAACAAGCATCAAGTAGTGGTAGACGACGTGTGACTCGGCCACGTGAGCCGTTCTTGTTCAACTGTGTAATGACCGATGAGAAGCCGTTCATTTGTGTGACATGTGGTGAGAGTTTCCGCTGGGAGATCAGTCTCAATATTCATCAGCGTCTGCACATTGATGGTACATTCCCCAACAAGTTACGTAGTGCCAGCACACGTACAACCACCAAGCAGTCGTCTCGACGTCGTGGCAAGTCCAAACAGACATCAACGACAAGCAACAAATCTGTCTCCCGCAACAAATCCGTCTCTCGCAACAAACCTGTCGCTGGCAGCAAATCTGTTGCTCGGTCGTGCATTGTACAGCACCGTCGTACTTCGTCTGATGAGGAAGACGATGAGTTCACATTTCACGTGCATGCTGATGGACCTTCAGAAGTGTCGACTGCCTACCGGTACCATGAGCTACAACGGCTTGTACAAAGAGGACGAGGTCGTGGTCGTGGTGGAGCTCGTGGTCAAGGTCATGGTCGCAGTGGTAGCGTGGCTGTGATTGGTCGTGAACACAAGCCACTCTCTGTGTCAGTGTCAAGTGGTAGTCTCACAGTGACACGTCACATTGACACAGAGCTAAGTACCGCTGGTAATGCTGGCTGCAATGGCGTCAGTTGTGACCTGGAGCAGCCACAGATCAGTACAGTCCGCTCTCAGCAATCCAATGTCAGCCACAGCCAAATGGCACTCACAGCCGGCCACACCTGTAAGTCCAGAAGAGTGAATTTACGGCAGTCCGGTAAAGTGAGTTCACAGCAGGCCGGTACAGTGAAGTCGAGTGACAAGCACGGCCGAGTAGCGTTGAGAGCATATCACATCTGTCAACAGTGTCGGCGAGTAGTGACGTGTCTAACAGCATTCAGCCGACATCGGCGACGTGCCCATGTCACCACTCCACTCAACTGTCATTTCTGCTCAGCGCAGTTTACATCACGCTTGGACCTGCAGCGCCATCGTCAGCAGCTACATGACACTGTCAGTGTCACAAATGTGATGAAGTGTCGGCGATGTCAGCGAGTTTTCACTGACAGCAAACGACTGCAGCGTCATTACAAGTTGCACCTAGCTGCAGTGAAACCAACTGTGTGAGACCTGCATGTCTACATAGTGAGACAGTCGTCAGTGGTCAGTGAGACCTACATGTCTACATAGTGAGACAGTCATCAGTTAGATGGTCAGTGGTCAGCGGTCAGTGGTCAGCCGTCAGCGGTGTATGAGACATCTGTATGCACACAGAGAGGCAGTTACCACACACACACACACGTCTACATGGCAGTGTGTCTGAATGCTGCAGACGTAGATAAGTGACAGTTAGTTGCAGTGTACATGCTGGTGAATTGAACATCATTATCTGTTGTCAGTGTATTGTACCTTGTGCATTGGTAGTATAATCATAGTCATTGCCATTTGAGTGACAGCCAAGCTTGAAGTCAGTCTGTAAGACAGTGGATGGCATGATGCAGTGGTCATGTTAATAGTGTTAATGAGACCGTTGTGCAAATTGAAGACTGTTACTACCAGTAGACCAGTAGCAGTCTACAACTGATATCTTGTGATGGCTCGTATACATGTGAAGTTTTATGCATACTTTGTTATGTATATCGGTAAAACGTGTTGAGCAGTGATGCAGTCATCAGTGGATAGGCGTTAAGATGTCTGTTGGAGTTGCAGACATGTGCTGTGCACGTTTCTCCTCCGTGGAAACAGCTGGGACTGAATTGAAACTAACAAACCGTGTACCACCTTGTTTGGTAATTTGACGTAATGTCACAGAATTTCACCGATTAAGGTACAAAATTATGTGAAAGGCTCCACCTGGTGAATCGATACATAAATGGTTGTTTACTGTTTTCCCTGCACTTGTTAACGGTGACTCAAATGCAGCTAGTCTCAGACCTCTGAAATTGGTCTTACACTGAAGGTTCAGATATCCAAACTCCCTGTCTGTATTGAAATATCTACACTGTGTCTCAATAAAAAGTTCACCCTTTTTTATTTTTGTTATATAACTTTCCCAGCTATAAACCAATTCAAATGATATTTGGCAGAAACATAGCTGAGAAAATTTGGTACAAACTGACACAACACTTTTGACAATAATTATTTGTTATGCGTCACTAGTGCCCATTTTTCTCAATTCCATAGCATTTAAGGACAGTTTGCGATGATCATGAAGTCATAGAAGTTGTTTATTTTTCAGTCTGTGAATCATATAAGTGTCATTAATTTCACGTGAAGAATAATAGGCCCGCTTCTTTGGTTAATTTACTTACTTACTTAGTAGGATACTGAACGCACGTTGCTTGGTAGCAGACAACGGTTTGGTGTAAACATGGGTTTCAGCGACAAAGATCAAATTTCGATGAAAAATGTATGTTTTTAATGGATAAAAAAACTTATTAGAGAATTTTTGAATAAAGGTTGGAGACTGCATGGGCTGGACAAACTTTTGAAAAAGCTGCGAGAAACTGGCACAACAGATAGATAAAGTGGCAGCATTGAAAGCATACAGAATCTTTCTTGTTTTTCTATTCTGTAAGATTCATACACAAACTGGATGTTACAAGAAAGGTATATGTCATTTGATTACAAATTTTCTCTGCATCAATACGACTAAATATTAAAATCGCATTAGAGGTTCCACGATGATGTGCTATATAAATTCACATTACATTGAAATTCATTGTTCGACTAACTTTCACAGTTATGGCGCACTGTGTGTATAATATAACAGCTTGAAAGGTTGCAGTAGAGTGACAGGGTTGGTACAGATACACATAGCACTTAACTGCTTCATAGTTAGTCAGTTTGCCTTATTTATTCATAGGCACTGCTAGAATATGAAAATTTATTTTGTTGTCCATCATTTGGGTGCATTCTTTTAGCACGATGTTACTTTCTGTGAAATTCACTGAAGATAAGATGCTCATTGTTGTTATTCTCCGTGAAAAATGCATGCTAAAATAGTGCAACTCTTGAAGTCTAACCGTAATCCTAACCCTAAAGCAGATTGATCAGATAAAGCGGAGATGTTGTCGAATACATGTAGATCTGGTTCAATAAAAGAATGCACCGAAACGATCGATAGTTATTTACATATTGTAGGAGTGTGCTGGAAGTGACCATGCATAAATTAGGCAGCTAGCTAATATCACTTGACACTGATAACTTCTAAGTTCAGTGTAAAATGAATGTCTGCCCTTACCAATGACAAGCAGTGACAGTGCCTACTAGTGCAGTGAATCACACACCAACACTAGAGGACGTCAATCGTCATGACTGTGTTTAAGTTCTCGGACATGTAGGCTCTCCGAGTCTCGGAGAGCCTACATAATTGGGCAAAACTTTGGTGAATTCATTTTGCCTTAAGCGAGTCAAAACAACGGCCATAATTTGTACATTGGTTCATAACTTTGACAAATGAGACAAGACGTCTTTTCTGCAAGTCCTATCGGCTGCACGACGGGAAAAGACTGTCAAGGAAAGACATCGATGTCGGCCACAAACCATATCAGCCTCAACCAAGTGCACATGTGAGACCATATACTTCGGAAGGATGAAAGGCTGAGTTGGCCTAGTTGGCTGACCTGTAGCGGACGGGGTCAGGGTCAGTTCGCCGGCCAAAGACCGGCGTTCTGCCAACTGTGCTACGCAACCAACCAATAATGGTGAAATTGTATCGTGCAACAAGAAACTAGAAAGGTAAAAATATTTACAATTATTCACATAATAATATGTCAAAACAGGACTCCAGCAGATAGATCAAGATTCAAGAACTCACCATGAGACCAAAACAAAACTGTTAGAGGAAATTTTTACTAGTTCAAACCGGATTGGCATTTTTCAATCCCGAAATCCCGGGATTGGAAAAGAAGTCCGGGATTGCAATCCCTAGTAATATACCTAGCCGCGACAATCACATATTGTTATAGGTAGTCTATATTTCGCTTATCGTTGCTTCACGTAGGCCTGGAGTAGGCCTTGCCGTGCTATTTCAATGGACAAGACGCGATTACTGATCCATGCACGTTGCAAAAAACAGTTCACCATAAAAACGTCGTAAGTAGATTCGACGAAGTTCACTCACTAATTCCTGTGTGTGAAATTGGCGGCGTAGTTGTGGACTGCTAGTCTCGTCGAATGTTTATGTTTATATTTGATTTAACATGACTGTGTTGTGTTGTTTATCGCAAGCAAAGTGATTGGAAGAACGTGCAATGCGGGTTTGTTCCTGTGATTTATAGTTGCAGCTTCTTGACATTTACTGTTTCTTTACTGTCACTTCTCCCACTTACCATTTTTACCGCGCTGCATGTAATGCAGACGCGGTCTAGCGATGAGAATTCTGTCTGTCTGTCCGTCTGTCCGTCCGTTCGTCACACGCGTCAATTGTGACAAAACGGAAGAAAGATCTGTCCAGATTTATATACCATATGAAAGAACATTTAGCCTAGTTTTCTGAGAAGAAGAATGGTTGGTGGGGGGCGGCCCCTTCTACCTGAAATTT
>Ga0049105_1000614_pt1 | contig 13132 bp, 10 predicted proteins | sample WorMetvaBAHAMAS1_FD_61260 | JGI IMG/M metagenome (GOLD analysis project Ga0049105, IMG submission 61260) | Worm MetaG Olavius vacuus BAHAMAS.1 | ecosystem: Host-associated > Annelida > Digestive system > Unclassified | place: Germany: Marburg | collected 2013-04-09
ACGGACGGTAACATATTGAAACAGAACGCACCCACATATATATTCTATGAATGCCCGAAATGGGTGGCGTAAGGGTTTTGCATAAATTAGTCAATTGGCTAATACCTGCTTTGCCAGCATGGCTGGCACACAGGTAAAAGTAGTGAATGTACTAACAGCAGTCGGATTCTTGAGGCTGTCGAGTTCGTCAGTCATCTTAGCTGCCAGCGCCTGAAGATAACAGCGAGCATCTTTCTCATCACTCACCCTGCAACAACATCAACACAGCAACTTAGTTTGATTTTTTTAAACTAACTTTTAGACAAAGAAAATGACCTAGTTAAAAAAAGTATACGAAACACACACACACACATACAGTGACCTAAAATAAGTAAATGAGAAAGAGGATGCCTGTCATAGTCTACTGACGACGAGTCTCTCTATGCACAAGGATATGTGTTCATAATGTGTATCAGTGCACAGTCAGAAAAAAATCCACTTCACTGTAACACAATAATTATGCCTTCACGGCTCTGAACTAGCAGTAGGGCATTTGAAGGGCATCCAGTTCATATACAATTCTGTTCCAGCAACCAACAAAGATATGTCCAGGAACACACTCAGGAATGTGACCTAATCTGTGATAAATACAGTGGCCAGTTAAATAAAGACAATGAGTAGCAGTAGCTGTTTTAACAAACGACAGACAGAAGTGTGGCATTCAGATGACCGGCCAATTACGATCGAAAGACGCACCTCACAGTGTACACAAAGACTAGTCAAATTCATTTATTTTATACAATCAATACAAAATTCCAGTAAGTTCCTTTTTTACTATTGCTGTGCATGGTTGTGTGTGTGCATGTATGTGTTTAATCCCACACTAACTGGCTGCTATAGTTCAATAGATGTTACATCAATGTTACGTTAATAGTAAACATAGGCCAGCAGTATCAGCATCCTACCACTGAATGATCTCAGTGATCTGAGACTCATAGCGAGCAATAGCTTCCACTTTGTCCGTCAACTCTTTCTTCTCCTCCTCAAGACTGTTCTTAGCTTCCAGTGTTCGATCATAGCAATCCTGAATCTGTTACAGACCACATCAGCATGGCATGTTTCATACACATCTCCATAAAACAAACCTTCTCCATATTAACAACGTGTTCATTCAAACATTCGGAGGTAAGGTGCAACAGTTTCTGTAGCATTGCAGCAATTCTGGCTTGCTGGCCTACCTGGAGCAGCAACAACTCATAGCAGTCCCAGCTGGAATCAAACTCAGATCACCAACGTGAAAGTCACTTAACAAAAAGATCCAGACATTTCTCCTGTATGTTTCGCCCCTGATATTCCTCCATGGCTGTCACTACTTAAACGTACAAAAGCTAATCAACTTAGGGCTAAGGTTAGTCTTGTTACGGATTCTGAAACCAACACCAAAACTGCGTTTTTTCCCCGAGTCTGCCCGCCACCAAAACCTAGGTTTTTTGTGGCTGTAAGTGACGGTTTTCTGTCGTCTGTTCGCTAAATTTATGTAGCCTAATTTAGCAAATTTATTCCACCAAAATGTTCCCGTCAGCACGCCAGTGACGCCATTTTCACTTATCCATTGATATACCACAATAGCTCCATAGATAAGGACAGATTGGTATGACTAAAGTTCGTTTGAGGCTAAACCATGGCACCCTCCGATGAAGGCACTTCATTTGCGTCGGGCTTCTAGAAATATGTTTTGTTGTATGTTGCGTTAGGTAAACGGCTATGTAATTTCATTAAGAGTGTTAAAATTATACTGGCTATCTATCTATTGTATTTTTTGTAATCAATTTTTTTCGAATGACATGCAACAGATGATGCATCCTTAAGAGATATAGGCCTATGTATGAAAATAACGTATCAATAAACCTACCTGGTATGTTTTGAAAATTATGCTGGAGCCTACGATGCTGGAGAGAAAAGAAAGACGAGTAATGAATGTAGGCCTATATATCATTTCATGCATTTGCTTATGCTTATTTACCTTAGTGGTCCATGTCTTGACTCCTGAATCGCCTTGTTTTTTTCCGGGTTTTAGTTCAGACGCCATTTGTAAACATCGGAACTGGCTTAAAGCCTACGTTGTAAGTACGAATGTTCTTTCATAAACTGATGAGTAGGCTAACTATTAGCTGTTTCATTAATGTAATGGTACTTCTTCATAAATTAAATTATTTGTTAAATCATAGCAGCGCTTGTTGTGTCTGCGAGAGGTATTGATTTATCCCATTTTGGCCGTTTCATGTATGGATAACGAACCGCACATCTGTATACACAAGATTATAATGCTTTCATTAAGAAAATGAAACCAAATCCGCAGTTTTTGTTCACGAAACCGGCGTAAACCGACCGCTTACAAGATTTTGAGAACCATAACAACAGTAGTTAAGGTTATGGCTATAAACAGTCTTAGCAGCAAGTTAAGAGATGCTTTACCGACCGGCAGATGGTACCCATACAGTATTAGCCAGGACTGATACAGAGCAACTATGCTAACTGAGAAGAAGGTGTCACCAGTAAGCAAGACACCAACTGAATAACACACAAAAACATGTCAATCTCCATTATCCACCGTAACAGTCTTTACCGTAACGAGATCTTGCAAGGCCTTTGTGAGCTCAGCTTCAAGCGAGTTCTTCTCACGTTCAAGCTTGCGTCTCGTAGACTCACTGTGCTCACTGAGGTCAGCCAGCTCATGCTGAAGCTCATCCAGCTGTCCTGAATGCTCATACTGCAACTGCTCATTCTTCAAACTCAGTGACTCAATCTCCGCCTTCAGTCTATGCAACGCACAATGCGGCATTTAGACGTTCAGTATTCTACTCTACATCTGTATAAAATGTGTTGAAATGGTCCTAAGTATATTAACAATAACAAAGAGTGAGCAAAAAACCAGCTGGTACCTGACAGCATAGAAAGGCATCGAGTACACTGCAAATTGTTCGATTTCTTTATCTAATTACAACTGGCGTTTTGAATGTTGCCTCGTTTAAAAGTTTTTGCACAAGTTACATGGAAACACATTACACTAAAATTAAATCAAGTCTGTGTACATTTCCCTGAAATATGTATGCACGAGTTTACCCAGTTTATCTGCTGAATACAGAACAGTTGCACAGGCCACGCCAACTGACCTACGGCAAGTCTGCCTGACAGATGCTATCATCTACTACACCCGCCATTGCCATTTGGTATTACACAACTGATACTTATTTTACCATCCCATGGATGGTAGAAGGCTGATTTAACCCAGGCACTGCAGTAAGGGTGTGTAGCCAACATCACAGTGGTCTTGAGAAACACACAAGCTGTGCATAGTGGGACTCAATACTGGGATCTACAGCACGCGTGTTACCACCATACCACTGTGACCTTTGACTTCTGTCAAATGACTTCCATACCTGTTTAAATACGTCACTGGCTGCATCCAGATATTCAATGACAAAAACTTTACTGAATGGTTGCATTCATTTCAACAAGTGCTCTTTCAACACTGTATGCATACTTTGCCACTTCCTTTGCAGTCTCGGCATTCTGTGACGGTCGCGATCCACTCCTCTTCAATGACTCAATCTCTTGCTCAAGTTCATGACATCGCACTTCCAGTCTCTCACGCTGCTTCTTCTCTCGGCCAAACTCCGCCTGTACCTCGGCCAGCTGAGAATGCACCTGTCAATCAATAAAACATCACAACTCATTAACTAACGCTGTAGCTTCAATGTAAACCGATTAGTTATAAATCACATGAACACATCTTTGCTATTCACAGACAATATTATTATCAACCGGTTAAATTCTTAGTTACATTGTTATTAGTAGTAATAGTACTATTTTCAACAAACTGCAACAGAACTATTACATGCAGTTTGTGGCTTGACTATTAAATGACTGACTGACTGACTGTCAGAAATTCAAACATAAGACTTGAGTGCTGTGTGAAAATACTACGAAAGTCATCAGTAACAATAATTGACAAAAAACTCCATAAATTACTTCTCGTTTGGCCTTCTCTGACTTGCGCAACTCCAGACTCACAGAGTCGACCTTCTGTCGTATTTCTTGCAGCTGTTCGTCCTTCTCACCCAGCTGCCTCGTCATCTTCTGGTTTGTCAGCCGCAGCTCGGAATACCTGTATACGTATTATCATTACTGCATGACTGTACATCGCACATGGCCATTCATATTATAAAGAAATAACAATTTATCTTGAAAGAATATTCTAAGAACATAACGTTACACAGTTTGTATTTTAACAATATGCAGAATGCTGAGCATCATCAGTGAGTTGGCTGACTACAGAACGGCGTAATTAATCTAAATACATTAATACAATAAATTAATTAACAAATGGTACCTGTCGTTCACATCAGCCAACTCTTTCAATGTCTGCCGACACCTCTGCTGTGAGTCTTGCACCATTTTCATCTGCTGTCGCAGTTTTTCGTCAATATCGTCACGCTCCTTTAGCAAAACAACAACAATGTTAGTATTAACAGACGAACATTACTACTGGCATTAACACATTTAGAGGGCACTGCTCAGACACATATGTACCACAGCCAGAAATAGCAGCATTAATAATCTGTTTAACTTCAGTTCCACTACTAACCACACTGTTAGTTTTAGGCTTAGATTAAATGTTTGTTAACAATTTCAACGGTATTCAGAATGCACACCATGCATATCTGGCTGAACAGATACGGCCTCACCTTTTCCAGTTTACATTAAAGTGTTGCATTTTTCCATCACAAACGATTAGATATCGGCACCTACTGGGTCAGACAGAATCAAAACCAACGACCTCTGCAGTTCAGAATAAACAATTATCACAAGCTCACAAACACACTCAGACTCTGCAATGAACAGCAATTACTGACTCTGATCAGCGCCTCGTTCTCTTGCTGCAGACATTTCACTTTCTGCTCCAACGACCGCAACTGACTTGATCTCTTATCACCAGTCACGTCATCACCGGATACTGATCCATCTATAACAGTCACACTGCTACCTCAACTCACCTGCTGCTGGAGCACGCTCCTCCCTCACATCATACAGACCAGATATTTATTCTAGATTGGACACAAGATCATACTTTACATAAAATCTGCTAAAAATGTAGAATAACGTTTTTATAAAGATCACACAAAGAAATCGGTTGGCACCTTTGGCACTGCGTTTCAGAACAGAATTTTCTTCGCGCAGTTTGGCGAGCTCAGCCTGAAGACTTGGTGCTCCTGGTGCTTCATTGCCATACTGACTCACCTTTGACAAGTCTACAGACACACAAAACAGCCCGCTAGATTCCAGACAATTGTCATTTCAGTTCTCATCTATGACCCTTGTAAATACACAGCCGTGTCTCAGCTAGCATATTCTTCACAAGCAGCATATTATAACAATCACAGGGTGACAACTGCCAGTCACCTCATCATCCGGTGCAGATCTGGTCGAACAACAAAACTAAAGTTGTAAAGTACATATTAACATATGAAAACCTAGCCAATCAAAGATGACTGCATTGTATATATGTAATATATTCTATAACGCATAATCTGCATGTAAAATGAAAAAGTCAGTCCTACGTGACAAAGATCGTGGGATAGTGCAGATGTCCATTTCTGCAGCCTCAACCAGATATTGGCTTTATACACTGCGGGACTATGAATACAAAGCTAATGCACCATACCCAGCTTTTGCTAGTACTTACTGCACTTAGCTACTTGTCACATTATCTCAGTTTGCACTTAGGTATTTGATAATCTGCTGTGTGATTAAGGCTGGAGTGGCATTAGGTGGCGTCGCGGTAGAGTGTCGGACTTGTGACCAGAAGTTGCGGATTCGAGTCTCAGCCGGGCGCTACAGCGTAAAAACTCTGGGCAAGTTTTTCATACCTATGTGCCTCTGTCACCAAACAGTATAACTTGGTACCGGCGAAAGCTGGGGAGTAAACAGACACGCTGCGTGATACACTAGCCCCGTATTCGTGGCCTCGCAGTGTAAGCTGGTGTCTGGCTGAGGGCTATATGAAATGGAGATCAGTGCCGCCCCATGGGCCCAAGTGGCTTGGGAAGGACTTTACTTTTTTTACTATGTATTGACTATGTTTGCTTTTAGGCATCATGATGAATTTTCGGACTTGCTTCCCTACATGCAACAACCAAAATGCTTGACACTTTCATTTATTTGTTTACTTACCAACTTCACTTTGCCAACCAATCAAATAAAACAATATAAAAACGAAAAAGACTTACCGAGCAGTTTCTGCTCGAGCTCTGCATTGCGTCTCTCAAGCAGGTCCACTTGACGTGCAAGCAATGCAGACGAGCTGCTGGAATCACTGACCGACGGTGCCGCATGAGACAGGACACTTTGGTCAGACAATAAACTGCCACATGACAACATCAAGTTGCAGTTCCAAACTCGTAGCAAAATGACATGCTGTTGTCTACTTAAATGTGCAGCAAAAAAACTGAGAGACTTTAGCCTTCTATCACCAAAGAGTTCTCAAACTGTGGTAGCATACGCGAGTCTTCAGACCAATGGCTTATAAGATTAGCCAGGACAGCAGGTGCAGTATGTGTCAGTTGTGTATAGGACACACTTGCTAATGGTCTGAAATGGCATAATGCTGTATTATTCACAAGTAACACAAGTGAGATGTCATGGTAACAAAAGGGTTGACATCACTAAGATTTATATATTTTATTTATTATATGCACGAAATAAGTTAAAAACGAAATACAATGAACGAAAAATACCCTGAATTAAAACGCCACAAAATGCTGACAACTGCCCATGGAAATAATAGTTAAGCTATGCCTTAAAAATGACAATGAAAATAAACAAAACATAGCCACAAAGCTCTTATAGAACAGTAACACATGTTAACAGGAAATTATAATTCACAACCACAGCTGAATAGTTAAATTTCCATCTGCAGTTAGCTCATTTAATCTATTCATTCAACACACATATCACACACTGTAATTTAAACGTCAGTTGAAGACGGAACTGTTCGTCTGAAGTTTTCCTGATCTCGACAGCTCTCCCTACGACCGCATCTGATAGATACTCTGTTCTCACTTTGCATCGCACTCACGTTTTGTCACTGTTTTTAGCGTTTGTAAGGTGTCCTTGCAGTCTTTTGACATAACGCCACCTAAATCTTTTCTTTCTATAATAATAATAATTTAGGTGCTGCATTTCTAGTAGTAACATCAAACCATAATAGGAAACTATACTACCACAAACCCAACTATGGACACAATGAAAATTAAAACAATAAAGTAGGCAATCAGCAAGAATGCTAAACAGATAACATCTTCAGAATAAATTAGCAGAAACATTTTAAACTCATCAAAACATTCGCAATCAAACTTACAGCACTGTCTATTTATACAGTGTCGTACTATGAGTGAACTGTTCACCTGTTGCTGGTGAAGGTGAAGCCCACAAACGGAAGATGTCGACCTGTGAACGCACTGTTTGACGACGGCGGAACAGTCTCCTGCAGCAAACATCCACATACAACATTGCCACAGTAAAGCAATGTCGTGTTCCATGTTACAAGAAAATTAGTTTCCTTCTGCTGTACTGGCATTAGCAGACAAAATGTTAAGTGTTTGCACAATCAGTCTATGAAAACCATGTAAATAGCTAATAATCAACCAAGAAAACTATGCTACAGTGATCTATGCTAATCAACAAACTGCAATATATATATATATAGCAATGTGATGTGTGGCCCCAATGGCTAACATGACACATGGTTCTACCTCTATATCCATATCGCAATTACCAATCACAACCTCTTGCTCTTGATGTCTAACTACTGACTTCTCAAGTTTATCGTTGTTGGACGAGATTAACACACTCGCCAAACTCTGAAGTCCATGTAGCTGCCTGACACCAAGCCAGTGCATATGCCACATTTGTGACAAGCTGACCTCATGACCCTGCCCTCTAACCTGTAGCTGTGTAAGGCCTCAGTGTGTGGTACTTGTTGGGCACACTATTACCACTCCTGCTAGCTATCCATTTGTTCACATTTCCTTCGAGCTTGAAGTTCGCTGGGCCATCTGTTCAGAAATTACAGCACACTTCTTGTCTGAATCTTGTTGACCTCTTGACTATTTGACCTCAAACTAATCGGCAAGTTACGCATCATGACATCGGTAAAATTCTTTTCCATTTCCAGGATTTCTGGAGCTTTTCAGTATCAAGCTAGTGCCAGTCATAGGACAGATACAGAGATGGAAAGATGCAAAGGCAGATACAATCATCGCCATTATCACAGTGTTGACTATTTAACTGAAAAACCTAGTAAACTAGTGAACTTAAACTAAAAAGCTTAGACAGTATATACCAAAAGTAAACAACCTTTTAACTGTGACAGTACCATAACAGACGTATTATTTTACTGGCAGAGATCAGAAAGCTAAATCTTTTCAGTATAAACAGAGCGGCATATTAACAAACAACATCTACAAAAAAAACAGAACATGAGAAAGAAAATAAAAAAACGGCAGACTACAGTGATAGTGCAAGCAGCTGTTGCATAATTCAGCCTACCCAATTCTCCACTGGCATGTAAACAGACTCAGCTAGGCTATGAACCTTGACTGCCTGCTAACAAGGCCATGCAGCTATATATCACATGTCACTGATAAGACCCAGTCAGCTGGTTCTCAGACATGGCTCTGGCGCCAGTACTGTCAACACTATCCAGTCAACAGGACCCATTAACTCAGTTCTATTATCTACTGCATGATACAACTGCCCAGATACCAGGCTGGGACCTCTCAGTACTCATAAAATACGACAAATAAAAATCTAACATTCCAACACATGCACAATGCACATCAAAGCATAAAGAAGGCAAAGGCGAAAACAAATAGCGCTGGTCCTTCTTAAAATGTTTCCTCTCCTGTCCTTGATGAAGTAGTGGCAGCATCAGCCAGACTTATAGATGCCCCAGTGATGAGGATCTGTTGTTTCTGACCCAACACACTTTTGCACGACGCCAGGATAATCTCAGGCAAATATGTGTTGCTCTTTCTAGCTAAGCCAGGGTGGGCAAGCTACAGCATGCATGCTGCATCCAGCTCATCGACATATTTTAACCAGCCAGTGGCAGCTTATTGAATTTGTACAGCAAACACTGTACAGCACACTGTACAGCATGAATATGGCATTTCATGGTGCATACAAACAGTTTACATATTTATTATTTTTAAAATATTGATATTTTATAGCATATGATATACAAGTACTATTGACCTGGCTCTAGTGTAGTAGGCTAGTGAAATACTGGTACTAATAAATCTGTTACTATCACTGAATGGCACAGTGGGTATAATTAAGCAAATTGGATGACAGGCCCTCAAAAGCACAGTAAAGCATCATGTGTGGTCCTCCACACAGTTTTCCCACCCACATTATCACTCAATGGTGCATTCTGGGTGTTCACATAAATGTGGTGCGACTTGTGCAAAAAAAACTGAGGAAATGAAATATTTTACACAACACTGCACACCAGACACATACACAGATACATATAAGTACTGAGAAACATGCTACTTGTATGAAATAAGTTAAATAAGTCCGACAAGTTATCACGCAAATTAATAAAATAATAATAACACACAAAATAATTAAACATCTGCTACTACTTACTCTGCTTTTCTCCTGTTCACAGTGTACAGAAATACAAAATTAGATGTACACTTTTACAAACAGGCAATAAAGCCAAATATCGCTTAGGAGCTATATCAACAGAGAATGAAGTATAAAAATAGTATCATTAAAACTGCTTCAAAACAGTAAACATACACTTGGCGTGAAGTCGTTGTCATCGACATCAAAATTGGACGTGTCATATGGACTGCTCACTTCCGGGACGAAAGGTGCTTCGCCTACAGCACGTCATATGTTAACTCTTAGGACTGAAGTTGGCCACTTCATGAACAACATCAAGCTTCCCACTGTCTGACAGTGTGGCAAGTTTTAAATTATACTTTTATATTCTGCATATATTATGGCATCAAGTTATATGTATGCTACTTGCCTTGTGATCCAGCAATTATTAATCTATTTCTAGAATTTACAAAGCAATACAAATTTTACTCTATTGTACTGTATTTTGTCAGTTTTTCAATGACAAATACCCGTTTAACTGCATCACATGTGTGCATTATCACTGACAATGTTAAGTTGGTACATAGAGCAAGAGAAATGGGTTGGGTAGTACCGAAGTCCGTCCATCAGTAACCATCGTATCAATCATAATACTGCTCTATAATGATTCCTTGCTGCCACAGGCACTTGTCTACCCACTAAGGGTTACTGCATCCTCAAGGTATCTTCATAACCTTTTGTTACTATGGTGTCTTCACCCATAGCACTGCTGAATAAAATAACATTCACCATTGATGCCTATTATACCTATTAGCTATGGCAGCCAAATAACCCTTTGGTGTAGAGGGTCACATACAGCACTACAGTTTGAGTAACCCTTTTTCGTAAACGGTTAGGAATGGAAGGGTTGTGGGAAACACAGATATTTCTAGACGATAAAAAAATCTGAAGTAAACTAAACATTTAAAAAATGTCAATAGCCAGTAAAAATAATTTACACACAAGTATTATAAATCCAAAAAATAGCAGCCTACATGTCTAAGTGCATTCTAAGTGCAGACTGAGAACACGTAATAACACAGTGAATTCAGTGGCTGCTATATGAACTATAAGCAATAAATATTAACCAAGAAAAACCTGAACTTCGGCTTTAGTACAATATTCTCAACTACAGATTTCCTATGACTACTTAACTACCTTCAGCAGTGCAACGTAAACTATAGCAAGTTGTCATATAAGCAACAAACACTGCTGAAGCAGTACCTTCTCTGATTCTGTCCCAAGAAATGCCATCAAAGAACGGATGATTGATGAAGTCTTCAATTCCAGATCGGCCAAGTCGTCTTTCGGGCGTCGCTATCAGATGCAACATGAGATCCTTGGCAATGTCCGATACTTCAGGCACGTCATCAGGAAATCGCAGATTATTCTACCAGCATGCATTGGCATACAAAACTTCACACAAAAAGACACATTAGGGTTGGGCAAATTAATGATTAATCACACGATTACTTCTCATGAAAATTTTAACAATTAAAGATTGTAATTGTTAAATTCTGATTAGAATCATATCACTAAGAAAACATCATAAAGTGAACATATAACATCAAGAAACAACGAATAACTCTTCCTCCAGAAACCATTAACGTATTAGTTTGTTTGAGACTGGATGAAAACACTCACTAAATGTGTCATAATGCAACAGCTGTTAACTGATAAATGAAAAACAGTTTTAAGTTGATCTGTTATGCTTTGCATTTTATCAAAATAAAATGATTAATTAATTAACTTTTGTCAAGTTAACTACTAAAAATTCTGTAATCATTAGCAGCCCTGATACATAACATTCATAAACACAATATTAAATCTAAACCATTTCTCACATATTATTTCAGCCTCTCACAAGTCAGATACACATATCCTACAAGTACAACTACTTGCGAACCTCATGATTCATGATCTTGCCATAAGTTTCAACCAGTGACTCGGCATAGAATGGAGTTTCTCCATAGAGCATCTCGTACATGCACACGCCGAGTGACCACCAGTCACACTCTGGCCCATAACGACCTTGACCATCCTCCATGGCTCGTAGTATCTCAGGTGAAATGTAGTCTGGTGTGCCAACAGCAACAGCCGACTGCACCTGCAATGCGTATTGTTTTACGATATATCAACAATAGCAGTTAGACCAGAATCCAGCACAAACACAGCAAAACATTCTTAACCGCAACAACTAAACGTGATCAGATAATAATGTATACAACAAACAGGCTCAACAAGTGGAAAAGAGGAAATGGCATGTGAGAGTCAAGTGCTGTACTACAGCAAACAAAGCCTGGTACTCAGAGGCTCCAATGTGTACATTGCTGTTCAGTGCCTGTGGTGCAACGCTAAAGCAGAACAACAAGTCCAGAGCTTGGGGCAAGATAATACAGACAGTACCCTTAACTTTGCAGAGGGAGATGTACAGCCTATATTAAGACAATGCCATTGGTAAGCTCATATTACAAAAGTAGCTCAGTTCAATGAAGTCCGTTCAGCCATTAAGCCACGATACACATCATTACCATCCCAGCTAAATGTCCAGCAATATGGACATGCACACTGTTTTGCACTCCAACCAAAATAAAGAATTCAGTATATAATGTCTGTTACTGTAAAAACATCTTTCTAAGCAAAAACGTGCGTTGTTATAAATGTTCTAGTGACAGTGACAGTAAATGTTACAGCATTTTGAGGCTTAAATAATCTGACTCTGAAGATTGACTTATGACTAATTTTACACATAATAATAAGAGCAACAAGAACAGACTGCAAACCTTTCCGTCACTATTAACATGAAGACAGGAGCCAAAGTCGGCGAGCACGATGTGACCCTGGCGATCAATGAGCACATTGTCTGGCTTGATGTCTCGATGTACATATCCCAGCTTATGAAGACAGTCAATGGCCAGCACCATTTCTGCCAGGTAGAACCGTGCCATGTCTTCTGGGAGGCGGTCTTCAAACTTGGACAGCAGCGTCAGGAGGTCACCACCACAGTAGTAATCCATCACAAAGTACTGATCGCATCACAATACACACGGATTGTATACACAAATGAAAGAACATCCAGTAATGTCGACAGAAAAAATAACAACCGCTTTATGCAACGTGACTAATCGTGTATTACTGAGGTAAACTATTCTGGGGGTCCTGTCAAAAACAATTAAACAACAGACCAAAATCATTATGACAACTGTCACTTTTTACCGCGCTGCATGTAATGCAGACGCGGTATTGTGATGAGAATTCGGTCCATCTGTACGTCCGTCCGTCTGTCCGTCGGTCCGTCCGTCACACGCGTGCATTGTGGCAAAACGGTAGAAAGATCTGTCCAGATTTATATACCATACGAAAGAACATTTATTCCACTTTTCTGAGAAGAAGAATGGTTGGTGGGGGGCGACCCCTTCTACGTGAAATTTTGGGTCAA
>Ga0049105_1000615_pt1 | contig 13130 bp, 12 predicted proteins | sample WorMetvaBAHAMAS1_FD_61260 | JGI IMG/M metagenome (GOLD analysis project Ga0049105, IMG submission 61260) | Worm MetaG Olavius vacuus BAHAMAS.1 | ecosystem: Host-associated > Annelida > Digestive system > Unclassified | place: Germany: Marburg | collected 2013-04-09
TAGAAAGAAGAGATTTCGGTGGCATAATGTCAAACGACTGCAAGGACACCTTACAAACACAAAACAAAACAGTACGAGTGCGACGCAGCAGAACGAGCAAAGTATCTATCAGATACAGATTGGAGACATTGAAGACAAATGACTGTTCATGCGATCCTATACCGACCAACTCAATAACTAACTGCACTTACACGTGACTCACTGTTGATTTTCCTCTTTGTCCCGTGATCTAGAAGTTTTTGGACTCGTGTTACGTTAATGTCAATTCTTTAACTAACTAACTAATTAGCTAACTAACTAATGTCATGTTATGAAACCACTGTGACCCGCATTGTATGTGCGTATGTCAGTGATTCAAGACACAACATTTCTACAATGGATGTGGATGCGTTCAAAGCATTTGAGGCAGTCCGTGAGGTGACGGAATACGTCCAGATACATCTCAGTGATCCGTCGTTTGTCAGTCTGCGATATCTCCGCAACCTGCGCATCATTCAAGGGCGTCGCCTGTCGGGGTAGTTACTAACAGCTGATTCCTGCAGTCGATAACAGACTGAAAATTAGTGGTCTTTGTCGGGCTTTCAGAAAAAAACAGCAAAAAAGAAATGCTGAAGCCAGCTCATTTTTGTAAACAGCTGAAAACAATACTCATGGTGCAGCCATCGTAACTGTACAAGATTCGCGAGGAGATAAAAACTGTTCATTAACATTAACTGTTTGAATTGTTCGTAGAACATGTACCGTAGTAGGTGAGATGGTAGATCAATGAAGTGAAGTGTCGGCTGATGCTGTGCTAGGAATCAAGCAGCACTGGAGATCTACTACACATCGCTGAGGTCTATTGACCTGGACTCGTTGCAGGAGATCCGCGCTGGGCGAGTGCTTGTGAGGCAGAACCCACACCTGTGCTACGCCGATTATATCAACTGGGGACGATTGATGACTGGTGGAGGTCGAATTTCTGTGCGACAGAACCGCAATCGTACCATCTGCGGTAGATATATCTTCTGTGTCAACACATCCCTGAGTGTCAGTGGTCTGACTAACTGCCATAAATAAGTAAGTAAGTAATTAAGTGAGTAAGAAAACTATTCTGTGCTATTGTTATAGCCTGAACAGTCACAAAATGCCAAATCATGCCCCGTAGGCCGAACATTAACAAAATAATGTTGTCTTTCGTCTGCTCTGACATACACAGCTTACTGTTTTGTGCCCACATATGCACACAACATGACTTTTTTACATTAATAATTATATCTGTTGAATCATTGATTAGTTACTATTACTGAACTATCAGTATATTGTTCTTGCTACCACATGCGAATGCGGCTTGGTAATGTTTTAGTCACATCTGTCTGTCTGTCTGTCTCTGTGTGTGTTTGTCTGTCTGTAATGCTCTAACTTTTGAAAGCCTTGACCTAGAAAGTTCATTTTTGGAATGCAGGTACATCTTGAGAATGTTCAGCTCAAGTTTGTATATCAAGGTCATCAGGTCAAGGTCATCAGGTCAAGGTCAAGGTCACAGGAGCAAAAAAGCGTGTCCGACGGTGCGTATCCTGTTTGCGGGTGCCTTTCAAGGAAAGAGAGAAAATTTATTTGCACAAAATGCTCATAGTTAGAAGAAGCCATATGACCCATGTCTGCTGGCTACCATATTACAGCTAAGAACCGATGCAGACCAAGCACATTATAGGTCAATATTGAAGACGGGTTTTTACGGTCAAATGACCCAACCAACATTGTCAGAGCACTGAAGGAAGATAGGTCCTAAGGATTAGGTTTCAGTCCCACCAGGTCGACTCCGCCGTGTTACAATATTACAACACATGGATGGAAAAACAGAAAGACAAACACAAATAAATCTGCACACAGTGAAATGGGCTTAGTGTGACAAAACCCAATCCAGAGAACTGTAGGAACTGCTCATCTAAGTGTCACTGTGTGCTTATGACTGTTCACAGCTTCAGTACACAATACAACACAGAACAGTTCTGATAATCTCCCCTTTTACTTCCAGACAACCATCATAGCTCAGATGTTGTCTGTTGGAGGAGAGGGGGGCAGTGTGTGTGTGTGTGGCCTGTTGTGATTGACAGTGTGTCTGTGTGTGGTCCAGTACAAGAGAACCGGGTGTGTTCTCGTGAGTGCTGTGATGATGGCTGCTGGGGTCCAGCCGACACTCAGTGCTTGTGTTGTAAGAACTGGAGTCTGGACGGTGAGCGCTGCGTGTCTTCATGCAACTCGCTGCCCAACATCTACCAGTCGAGTAGAAATACGTGTTCACGTTGTCACCGGGAATGTGAAGGATGCACTAATGCGGTCTGTCTCATCTCTGTCATTACAACAGACCTATACATTATAAATATCTAGATGCCATACTTCCTGATTACATAATCACAGGTTGGGCGGTAGCCCTAACCTTTTACATAAGCCATAACGCCAAGCATAGGAAAATTGCAGATTTCGACCCCTTAGGGAGCAAAAACCCCTTAACTGATTTTGATGAAACTTGGCATGGTTGACTACGTCTGGGACCCCACCTCACATGACAACTTTGAGGGGGAAGTGCAACGTGGGTGGTCTGGGCAAATATGACTTGTTACGTCTCTGAGTTTCTTTTCTTTTTCTAGCAATTAATATTAATAGCAATTGATACTGCTGCTGATCCGTTCAAAAAGCTTACTTACAAAAGTGGCGGAATTTTTGCAAATGTAACTGACCAGTTGTGTAACTAGCTTTAGCGAGACAAAATGGCCAGTCATGTGGGTTACTGCATGCCTGTTACTGATTGAGCAATCCAAAGTTGTCCGAAAATTGTACAGAAAGGGCTTAAATCTAATTTATTTTCGTTTTGCACGTTTTTGTATATTGCATGTACACTGTGTGTAAAAATTCAATACTTTGTGTTTAAAATTGTAGATATTTCCTTGTATTTTATGCATTAGATACACTGACGGAAATTATTGGCTGCCATTTTCGAGGTAAATTATTTGGCAGCGACATTAGTCAGCAAAGGCTGCCACTGTGGTCATTACCAGTGGCGGTGCTACACCAGGGTGCGCCAGGTCTGTAAGATCCACCGTTCTGGCTCAAGCCCTGTCTCCGCCCTGCTTAGCCCTGCGTATTGCTTTGCTTCGGTAATAGTGTGGTCAGAAAATGAAAATGTTACCCTATCTGACCGCTTTATTTGTTTACGATGAAACGGCGTTGGTGGCTTGTGTTTTGAGGGCGACAAAAAAGGTCGCCATTTTTTTTAGGAAAAAGGTGCACCCAGGTGACCCGGCTGGATGATTTTCTGACGTCGAAATGACCTGGCTCGTTTACTGCACTGGCCCTGCTACTGGTCATTACCATTACTTGCATGCCAGCTACCTGCAAAAAAGACTTTAAAATGCTGATCAGAATTAACTTATCTCTGTGCGAATATGTGTGTATGATTCTGCACTCTTGGCAGATGGATACGTCCAGTCGATGCAAATCACAACCGAGATAGAGCTCAATTTTTTAAGTAAGTAAGTAAGTCAAAAAAATTCAACCACGATATGTTTAATTACAATTGTTTAAAACTTTTTGCTTGTGCTTTTATGATATTGGTGTATGGTGTAATTTTACGTCTGGAGCATTTGCCAAACTCCAGTCTGCTTATGTGAAATGTGTAAAATATTTTTTAGATATAGTAAGTTTTATAGTGTTACCATGATGTTGAGTGAATTAGCTCTGCCATGATTTGAGGAAATCTCTGAAAAATATAGGTGTGAACTTCGGCAGCAGATGTCTCGCTCAATAACAGTTTAGTTTCTCTCTTTTCTCGTCTGTCTGTGTGGTAATTTTGTACAGTGTTGTGTGTGCTCTTTTTTTTCTTTTTATATGTATAGGCCTAGCTACTATGGGCTCTGGTTGCATGATATAAATAAAGATTGATTGATTTATTGATTGATTGATTGATCGATATGTAAGAACAGAATGCTGCTACTTACACAGCCTCAGCCTTCGACAGACTCCTAAAACCTGTATAAACATGCGATGTATTGCGTTATGTGTTTAGACGGAAGCTGCTTGCTTACGCTGTAAGAATGTGAAGAATGGTCCGTACTGCGTGCCGGAGTGTCCGGTCACCAAGTACGCCGACGACAACGGGATCTGTCAGGACTGCCACAAGAACTGCCTGGAACATGGCTGCACGGGACCTCTCAACAGTGTCGGCTATGGAGCATGTAATGCGTGTGAAATTGCCGAGTATGATCAAGATGGTAACGTAACCGGGTGTCTGCTGCCGGACGCGGAATGTGAGATCGGTTATTTCAAACACCGCTACCTGCCGCCCAAGTACGGTGCGATGGCTCGCAGGAAGGTGTGTGTTCTCTGCTGTCAATCATTACTGGGCTGCGTTAAGTGCAAATTAGCATTTTGCGTTTTTGCTGCCTGCGGTTAATGGTTTGCAGCGATGCAGCAATTAGCTAGTTGTCTAATTTATGCACGGGCACTCAAAGAATATATAAGTTCGTCTGGTTGTTGATCGAATGGCTACGTTCTTTTTCACGATGTTACCTTCCGTGAAATTTGCGGAAGAAAAGGTGCTCGTTTTCTTTATTCTCCGTGAAAATGCTAAAATAGTGCAACTTTAAGTATAACCCTAATCCTAACCAAATCATCTGTCAAGTCATGGCTTGTGCAGCCAATCAAGGAGTTGTCGTCTGCGACGGGGAGGTGTGCCGTTAGTGCTGTGCATATATTGGGCAACTAGCTAATGCAGCAGTCTACAAAGCAGATGTAAACAAAGATGGAGGCCGTTAATACTAATATTACACAAAATAACAAAATACAACATACATTGACGATTCACTGTCTGCTTTCCTCCGCCATCTTGTAAACACGCACACTCCTGTCTTTGTGCTTGTGTGTCCAGTCCTTGCTGACATCGCTGGTGGCTGTGTGTGACAGGGCTGTGTGCCATGCCATGAGCTGTGCAAGACCTGTACGGCCGATGGTATCTCATACTGTACATCGTGCAAGTACTACCGGCAGGATGACAAGTGTGTGCATAAGTGTGACAGCGCCTACTACGTCAGCTCCAACGACCGTTCAACGTGCCATGCTTGTCACTCGCAGTGTGTCCAGTGCCGTGGCCCGTCACCAGCCAACTGTGTCAAGTGCAAATATTACACCATCTACGCAGACCTCGGGATTGGTGCTGAGGACGGCGACGGCAACAAATCTCTTGCAGTTAGTGGATGTTGATTTCATATTGGATCATGTAGTCCATTTTCGAACCTCAGTCACCCTACGAAGGGTTAGGGTTAGGGTAGGGTTAGAGTTAAGGTTAGGGTTAGTTAGGGTTAGAGTTAGGGTTAGGGTAAGGGTGACTGAGGGGCAAAAATGGACTACACCTGGGCTAGAGTTAAGGTTAGAGTTAGAGTTAGGGTTAGAGTTAAGGTTAGGGTTAGGGTGACTGTGCTGCGAAAATGGACTACACCCTAGTGTGTGGCATATTTAGTATTTCGTTAGGGGGAGGCAAATCGAGATGCCAGAGGCATCGAGGTGTAGGAACTGAGGAGGGGTGTTTTCCTCACAGAGGAGTGGTCTTGGAAGGGGGCTGTTTCCCTTGTGCCCATACACAGAAAATTTTGGAATTTTATTCCTGGAATTGCTACATTTTGGTGCATTTCATGTGCATTTGAACAAAATTTAAATATGTAACAGCCTGCCGAGAAGGGGCACCATGCCCCACCCCTAAAATATGCCACTGTGTATATTGGTGTATTTCTATGGAGAGCTAATTTTGCTTTAGTTTGCTAAGGAGTCTGTAGGCCCAGCAGAATAAATCGTTTGTCAATGTCAGTTTATAATTTAGTCCATTGGTGGTACGGTAACTGCCAAGGACCCTAACCCCCATTCTCCCAGTCCATCCCTTACCTTTCTTCTCTTTCCTCGATGCTGCAAAGAGGCCCCACAGATCCAGCTAAGGGATTTGGGGGAGCGCTGTTAGCTCCCCCAGAGGGGTCAGAACAATATTTGCAGCCACCAGACATGTTCCATGGGCTTTGAATACATCAAGAATGCATTTGCAGCCAATGTTAGATTCTCTGTTGTCACGTCCTGGAGATGTTGCCGACGTCTGCTGATGTTTTGGCTATTGTTACCCATCCTGCATCTTGATACCACACAAAACACCGGTCAGCATAAGTAAGTAAGTAAGTAAGTAAGTAAATAAATTTGTAGAATGCATCGTCCAAAAAGCTTTAATGTGCTATGTACATGAGTACGCTGAAAATAAAAACATCTTCAGTGTACACTTGAAGGAGTCTCTGCTGATGGCCGGATCTCTCAGACTGTCTGGTAACCAGTTCCATATCACAATCACAAGGCCGGCCACAGAAAAAGCCCGCCGACCATAACTACTGAGATGATGGTGAGACACGACGAGAAGACCTCGGCTGGCAGAGCGAAGATGTCCGGAAGCGACACTGGAGACAGACTGGCAGAGGTCGACAAGGTACTGGGGTGCTTGGTCACATGCACATGGTCCTCCACTTTCCTGTACTGTCAAAGTCTTGATGTCTCACTGTTTCTTCATGTGGCTTGCATGAAATGTAAGAAAGTAAGTAAGTAAGTTTTGCAGGTGATGTATGGATTGCACAGCTGGACCGGAAGAGAGTTCCACAAGCAAGGTCCAGCGGCTGTGAAAGTTCTGTCGCCGTAACTGCTGAGTGTTCGCGGCACCACACAAGTTGGAACATCAGCTGACCGAGAGTGCCAAGTAGAGAGGCGCCTGCCCGGACAGCGACTGGTGAACCAGACATGCCACTTTGAACTTGACATGCTCTCGGATGTGTAGCCAATGGAGTTCGTGTAGTACCGGCGTGATGTGATCACGATGTCGCGTGCCAGTGATCAGCTGTGCAGTGGCATTCTGCACAGACTGCAACTTGTGCAGTAGAGTGTAAAGCAGATATGATCCAAATGCTTATTATGCATGCTGGTTATCAATGCTGGTTACCAGACAGTCTGGGAGATCCGGCCATCAGCAGAGACTCCTTCAAGCGCTCACTAAAGACGTTTTCATTTTCAGCTAACTCGTGTACATAGCGCATTGGAGCTTTTTGGATGATGCGCTCTACAAATTTACTTACTTACTTACTTACTTACTTATAGAGCCTGTGCCAAAGTAATGGAACTGACCTCCTGGACAGTCACACTCAACCTGACTAAAGCATATCACTGACTATCTAGCCTCGTTTGAGATGGGGCTGCATATGCATGAGGTGCAGCCCAGAAACGATGTTTGTGGAGGCTCTTGGCTTCGCATAGTTCTGTGCACCTGTGGATTGGATTGGATTGGACATCTTGACATCGGCTGGGAGCTACTAGCTACTAGTGATGATTCTAGAGTGTGTTAGAAATGTGCTTAGGATACTTACTTATTTATTTTCTTATGCTGTGTTTTGTACAGTTCAACTGCACAGACAAGTGTCCCAAGTACGCGCAGTACACATACACGAAGGAGATGAAAAATGGCGAGAAGATAACTCTGTGTGTGGCTGAAGATTACAATGCCATCGGGTGTGTTGTGACTCAGATTCTGCATATAACCAATCAAGTTATTCACTTAATTAATGCTAAAAAGTGACAAAAAGGAAAACAGAATTGAGCAGAATAGAACCATTACCTTGCTGGAGAATCACAGTGTAGCACGTTAGTGTGTACACTGTTGTAAGGGTGATACCTCCAGTCAATGGGAGATAGTGATTTTTGGCCACCTGGGGCTCCGAAACCCCTGAACCGATCGAGTTGAAATTTGGCATGATTGATTACATCCAGCACAAGACCCCACATGCCAAAATTGATACACGCCGCTTTAGGGGTATAGGGTGGGGTAGGGGTGAAGTTGCCATCTTGCGTGCTTTTCCGATACATGAGGCGAGATTAACCAGATGGCGCCACCTGAGCACACGTCGATAAATAGGCCTACTACTCATTTATTGACCCCGGAAGGATGAAAGGCTGAGTACTTAACTTACTTAGTTGTGTGATTGTGATTGTGTTTAGTCGTGCGCAGATCGGCATGATAGTCGGCACAGTGATCAGTTGCCTCATCATCATTAGCATCATCATTGTCATCGTCGTCGTCCTCTGTCGACAGCGAGCTCTCGCCGAAAAGAAGAAGGTCGAGCGGGTTGCACAGATCATCGGCGCAACTGAGGTGAACTGTTCATATAGCTACACAGAATCTTCGTGCAACTTAACACGTTTGTGTTTAAGCGTGCTAAGAAAATTGACACTCTGATTACTGACATTGGGTATCGTTGAGTGTTATCACTGTTATTGATGTCTTTTTATTAGAACAAACATATGGCAGACGCAAATGTTAAGTGTAGCACAAAGCAGATACATTAATAGGAAACACTGTTCAGCAATCAAAGAAAACAAAATAGACACCGGGGAATAAAATTATTAATGATAACAATGATGACATAATGTCTTATTTAATGTAACATCCTCCTGTCATTCTTTTAACTGCTTTATGCTGAGGCACCTTTCTCCTCATGACGGATTCTATTTAAAAAACCTTGAAAATGTGAAACTGCCCTAAACCAAAGCTTTAATCTCGTCAAATAACCCAGATATATCACTGTTCGAAAAGTTATTTGCCTGTAATGTATAATTAATGACTCTTATCTACTTGCAGAACTCGGTGCTGCAGAGCAACATCGGTTTAGTGCCTGTTACTTTGTATGAAAATTTAAACAGAAACTAAGATTTTTACTACCTTTACAATTTTGTTGATGTAGAAGTAATATTTTATGTAATATAACACGTGGTTAGTCGATAACGTCGATGACTCCGTTCAGCTACCAGTACTGATTACCATGTTCCACGCACTAGAACCAAAAACTCGGAGACAGGGTGTGCTCGATCGCTGGTCCGAAAGCGTGGAACAACTTACCACAATCAGTCCGCTGTGCTGATAGTCTAGACAGTTTCAAGCGAAAACTTAAATTTTATCTTTTTAACTCGTGTTTTAATATTTGAATTGTTTATGTATGTGTACTCCAGTAATGCCTCATCGGCCTGTTTTTTTGCCGTTGATATGGCACTAAACTCCTATTTTATGATTTATGATTATGATTAAGTAAGTAAGAGAGTTGATATTAGGGATGCGGTGGTGCCTGAGTTACATTAGTTGTGTGACTTCTGGAGCTGTTGAAGCGATGATACATTTCTGAGTGGTTTGTATACTGTTCAGCTGCAGCCATTGAACACATCCGGCATTGAGCCAGACAGAGGCGTGCTGAGGTTTACCAATGAGTCAGAACTTCGACAAGGCAGCATGCTCGGTGTCGGCGCATTCGGCACTGTCTACCGCGTATGTGTGGCTTTGCAGTATTATGATCATTTTCAAGACCATTGCATCGCTAATGCCTAGTTTATTATTAAAAAAATGATTGTAATTGTAACTAAATGAATGCAAATACTTGTAATTCTGATTTGTTATTTTATAAAATTGTACTCGTAATTGTAACTGAAATTGTATATAGTTATTTGAAAAAGTAATGGTTATATTGTTAATGTAATTAAACGGACTGCAGTAATTGTCTTTCTGATAAGTTACTTCGTAGAACAATTACAATTACCCATCTCTTACTTTCGAGGTAAAGGCCCACCTGATTGGATGTTGGCAAAACCTTGGCGCCGTCTGTTTCTTACAGCCTATACCCTCTGGGCTAAACCTGGTTGTTGCTGATGTCCTGCGTGACAGTCTGTCTCATGTCACTGCTGCCCTGTGTGGCAGACTGTTGTATGTTGTATACCATGTGTAAGGTTGAGTGGTTTGTCTTAACCATTATTAAAAGAAGATTATTATTATTATTGTTATTATTATTTTTTTTCTGGTAGGGTTGGTGGGTTCCTGAGAACGAGTCGGTGAAGATCCCGGTCGCCATCAAGGTGCTGCACGGTGACATCTTGCCGGCGCAGAACAACGAGTTGTTGGAGGAGGCGAGGGTGATGGCGTCGGTGAAACACAAGAACTGCATCCGCATCCTGGCGATCTGCATGACGGAGCGGATGATGATCATCACTCAGTTGATGCCGTTCGGCTGCCTGCGAGATTACATCCGCAAGGAGCGTGTCAACATCGGATCACAAGTCCTTCTCAACTGGTGCATGCAGATCGCACGGGTTTGTCGATCACTGCTACTGTCATTGGCGCTGGAAACAGGGAAATATTTTGACTGCTAACCAAGAAATAAATGCAGTATCCTGACTAAGTCACTTATTGGCTAAAATGCCCAGAATCAGCTCTATCGTTGACTCTTATTGACTACATGACTATCTTTATGTTCCAGTCAAATACTATGTGATGAAACACTACTACAGTGACTCTGTGACAGATTAGACTATAAAAATTTTTGTGCAGACATGTACTTACTTACTTACTTACTTATTGGTATTCTTACTGTGTATTGAGCATCTATGTACAGGGCATGGATCATCTGGAAAGTCGACGTATTATCCACCGAGATCTCGCCGCCAGGAACATACTTGGTGAGGACATTTCCTGCAGTGTTATAGCACATTTTGTGCCAGATCTTTGTGAGGACTGCTGACCATGACCTTTGACCTTTTGACATTGAAGTGGTGTCGTGAGTTATACTTGACCAAATTTGAAGTTTTTGTGTCGTTCCATTTCTGAGTTATATTTATACGCAGATGTATAATGATGACGATTAAAATGACGATTACGATTACGATGACAATGACGGTGATGATGATTACAGTGACGATGACGATGACGACAGTTACAGTTATTATGATAACTTGTGACGATTATCGTTGCAGTTGTGGTCATGACGATTACCATGATGATTACGATGACGGTGACAGTGGTGACGATGACAGTTACGATGACGATGACAGTTACGATGACGATGACAGTGGTGACGATGACAGTTATGATGGCGATGACAATGACATTGAAGATTACAATGACGATGACAGTGACAATGGTGATGCTGATGCTGATGATGTTTCTGTAGTGCAAAGACCTGAACACGTCCGTATCACAGACTTTGGTCTGGCAAAGCTGCTTAACAACAAAGAGGCAATGCTTTCTACCACAGCGGAGAAGGTGCTGCCACCTGTCTGTTTTTTATGCGACAGATGTACAGACAGTATTAGTTAAAGCTCATCGTGTTAGCTTAGTGCCATTTTTGCTAAATAAAAAGATAATTTTAATCGTACAAAAATACAAAATATAAAACGCATATGTAATGTAAAATGCACTGAAGATAAAAATCAGACACGAATTTTTATGATGGCTGTTGAATTGTCAGGCCTGCGGTGAGATGCCTAAATTCTAGTTATTAATTATTATTAAAAATTTACTGCTTATGGTGGCACTGTCACGAAGTTGAAGTTGAAGCTAAATACGACCTCACGTTTCATGCAGCGATTTTTCATTCAAGTAGAACGTACAAGGCCGTTAAGTCTAACTTAACTTTTAATCAGTGTTCTTGCAATCTGTGCTTAGTGGTTGCTGAGGGTCAGACTGTACAAGAATGTTGTCAGTTATCAGTGGACGGTGGTCAGTGTTGGCACAGTCTGAACTGGTATTGTCCTGAGCCTATGAAGCCGCGACTGGGAATGCTGCTAAATCCATAGACATAGATCACGGGGGGTGGGGGAGACAGGGGGGACAAGTCCCCACAGAATTTGGAGTAGCAGGGACGCTAAGGCAAATTATCCCCCTCAGATTTTGTCATATAGGTACAAAAATGAGTGTTCTGTGGCCTTCAAAATACGCCAAAATCCGTTTTCGGTCGGGGCTCTGCCCCAGACCCAGCTAGGGGAGCTCACGATGCTCCCCAGACCCCCTAGTCGGTTGGGGAGGGAACGTCCCTCCCCATACCCCACCCCACTCGGCACTGACCTACCTTCGGTGCTCGCCATGCATCCCCCAGAAGTCCAGCCAGATCTAAGCCTATGGCTAAATCTATTTAGAATGTAGGGTGTTTGTGTGAGACTGAAGCAGCATTGAGATGCTCCCTGTAATTGCCAGAAATACCAACAGTGTGTATGGTGGATGTTGTCGTCAGATGCCAATCAAGTGGCTTGCGTTGGAATCGATTCAGCACCGAATATATACTCACAAAAGTGACGTCTGGAGCTATGGTATGTTGTCTCTCTGTTTGTTTTTTGTCTGTCTGTCTGTCTGTGTTTGTCTGTTTCTATGCCTGCCTGTCTGTCTTGTCATAGTAATGATGCAGTACACGCTGAGACACACATTTTGAAATATTGTTCGTCAAAATTGGTTCATCAGTCTCTTCTGTAAGCTTGTTCGGCAGACATTGGGTTTAGGGTGCCATATTCACAACGTTACTTAGTTTTATTTTTAGTAGGGTTAGGGTACCCTTACTGTTACGGTTAAGGTTAGTAGGGTTGCGGTTAGTGTCAGGGATAGCATTAAATAAGTACTGTTGTGAATATGGCACCCTGAACTCAATGTTTGCCAGCTTGTTCTTAAAAAAGCATTACATAAAAAAGTTATTGGCAGAATGGCGAAAGGTTACCCATATGGGGAGACTCTCCCAGTAATCCGATTGCATCCAAATTTGGCATGTGGGTTTTTTTCGCCGACATAATCGGTTGTGCCAGAAAATTTCAGAGTTATTGCTAACATAAAATGTTCTGCTTGATACACCAATTTGGTATTTTCATAACAAATAAATGAATAATGTCCACACTTATTTGTAATATCTGGTGACATGAAATGAAAGTGCAATGATTTTAAGTGCATTCAGAAACTGACTTACCGGTAGAGCCGGCTAAGTCTAACACACCATGCAAACAAATCCAGCCGTTGAGCAGAATAAAAACATTAAATGGTCCGAGAGTCCATACAACCAGTTTAGTAGAAAAGGAAAAGGTCTATGGAAGAAATGATTTGCTAAAAAGCCAAGTCTTAAGTTCAGAATGAAAGAGTGAACGAGTAAGAGAAGATGCAAGCGGTGACAGTTTTGTCTAACATACAAAAATAGTGATGGTTAGGTCGTAAGAGTCTGTGAAGGGGTCCTGGGATGGGGAGGCAGTTACTAGTATTTTCATGCCATAATAGAGCCATAGATGGTGAG
>Ga0049105_1000616_pt1 | contig 13119 bp, 5 predicted proteins | sample WorMetvaBAHAMAS1_FD_61260 | JGI IMG/M metagenome (GOLD analysis project Ga0049105, IMG submission 61260) | Worm MetaG Olavius vacuus BAHAMAS.1 | ecosystem: Host-associated > Annelida > Digestive system > Unclassified | place: Germany: Marburg | collected 2013-04-09
ATTCGACAGATTTTCAGGCCGATTATATCACAGTGGTTGAAGATAGACCTATAATGTTTGTAAAATATTGTCTCCCAGTTCCAGTCTCCTACTTTTGGCGAAAACTATAACACACCCTGCCGCGCGGTCTCTCTCCGATAGCTGAGCATCTTGTCTTTCTATGGGCACGATGTAATCTGTCTATAGGCTATCGTCTTTTAGTACATTGAATTGGCTGTGTATTTTAAAAACACGAAATACGGTAAAAATGTCGATGGCAATGAGTGCGATTGCTAATCAAATGACGGCTATTGGGTGTGTGGTCGTATTACAAAGTTAGATGCCACTCGCTGTATGGCCGAGTCTTGGTCGAATGTTGCTGTCCTGCGGTCACGTCGTCATCACATTCACGCGGCCAGTCTCGTCTTTCGTCTCCACCTGAGCCTGTCTTTCTTCTTTGTCATTTTACAAGCAATTTCGTTATGTCCAATCAACTGGAATGGCCATCAAGTAGTCACAGTGAGTGAGCTGTCGAATCGAATTGAAAACGATCACGCACAGCGTCCAATTTTACTATGAGGTTCCGAATTGCATCTTCTCGCTGTGCAACCCAGCTGGGACAGTCGCCACTCAGTGATCACCACTGAGCCGTAACACGCCACGCTCAGTAACAATTGCCAGCCCAGAGATTTGCGACTGTCCGCCATTAAACTCCGTGCACCCGAGAGAAAACTTGTCTATATATTTCTGCGCATTTGACGCGAGGTAACACGTTACTTGACTTTCAGGACTTTTTCCCCGTGCGAACTTATTTTGAAACGTCAGCACGTTATCAATGTTTTAAATCTTTCTACAGTAGTATAGGCCTACAGTTAGATATTCTTTGCACAAATGCAATAAAACGATACAATGCTAAAACAATTTGTTGTTCGCGTGTTACGTGTTTTCTCGCGTATCGGAGTTGATGGCAGCAGAAAACTTGTCATCGAGTATTCTTGATACAAACCTCAAATTTTGCAAGCAGATTGTAGTTATCGTATCGTCAAGAGTTCCGATACGTTGATCGTCCAAAGCGCAATTTTGTTGCAATGCTGGATCCGATACGCCAGGACGCAATAACAGGCGCCAGACCGACTGCTAAAACAGCGGCGATGGTGTTTAGAGTACACGGTACTCGCGTTGAATTCCTGTAGACCTACTGATGTTCATAATCAGCGTTGATTGTCAATTTCGAGCGAATTAGGAACAGCAACTACTGTTTAAATCGCTGTTGAACATACACACAGACAGACAAAAGGACAGACAGACAAACAAACAAACAGACGCCCGTTAAAACATAACCTTGTTGGCGTAGGTAGCGCGGTGGGTGGTCGGACGTCCCACAGTCATCGTTGAAGCGGCACCATTCACGCGACGTCATATTGCACTATAGGTCAACGCTGAGTGCAAAGTGTTGGTTTTGACACATTTCGGTCGCATTTTTCCGCCTCCAGACTTACTTTTAACTTGTTGAGTTCAGATTGCGTGTTATGCGTGTATTGTGGAGCTGGAAACTGTACTGTAAATGACTCCATAGTCGTAGAAATTTCTGTTTCCATTGACACAGAGAAACGCGACAAATTGCCATTGGGCCTGTTGCATTTTGTAAAGGCAGCAACGTGAAACGTCGAAACCTTTACCTCTTGAAATGACGCGTTCAATGTACATTTTGTTCACCCAATCCGAACTGTTCTGTGATCCGTTGTTAGCTGTATCCCACATACTTGTAACTGGGCAAATGTTCTGAATGTGGAATTTCATGTCAATAACGCTACTACAACCACTTATTAATAATAATCGAATCGGATCGCCAAGTATGGCCGACCGTTCATCAGTTATGGTGCACTTCGTGTGGGAGCTTAATTGTGAGACCTGACCTTCCGTGACTCAACAGAACTACCACCTTTACGCTTTCAATGGGAATTTGAAAGCTTACACTAACTTTTCATTGACTTACGGACGAACAGCAACGATGCACAGTAACGGTAACTTGGATCAGTGGCATCAGTGAATGTAAAATGATGCTTGCACTGTTTCGATCTACACTGTGTCCAGAAAAAAGACCAAAGTGTTTTTTATAATATCTCCTATAAAACTTGGACAATTTTTATGAAATTTGATACACGTTTCCTGAATAAATTTGCTGCAAAATGATGTAAACGTTTTCCACCTCACCTGAATAATGTCTCTACACTATACCTTGTCAAACCTAAAGTGCTCATTGTGCACATGCTACCGTTGAGTTATTACAGAAAGAAATTCCAGAATTTATCCCATCTCAACTGTGTCCTATAAATATGCCAGATTTGAATCCAGTTCATAACAGCTAGCATGTGGAAAATATTGCAAGAGACGGTGTTCAAAACACACATCACTGATCTGGATCTATCAACTATGCCACTGACAAATGGCTATCGCAATGCCCACTCCGTTCTCACTCGCTGTTTTAGTTTATTCAGATCAGTGATGCGTGTTTTGTATACTGGTTTTGCAATAATCATTCAGGTGAGGTGAAAAACGTTTATATCATTTTGCAACAAATTTATTCAGAAAACGGTGTACCAAATTTTATTAGAATCACCCGAGTTTTGTAGAAGATATCACAAAAACATTTCGGTCTCTTTTTTGGACACATTATATTATTTTTAGCTTATAAAGTCGCTTGGACAATGCTGTGCGTTGTTGATTTGCGCTACAAAAGTAAATTATTAACGACTTTTTTGTAGAACCTTGCACAAATGGTCTAAGTAATCAAAGACGCTCGGAATAGGCATACGAAACATGAGTGTTGCGTGGAGCAGCTACGTTGCAGGGCATCGCTTTGTTGATCAGCAGACTCGGCCGGAGACACGTTTGTTGTCACTTCTCTATTCGTTCTCATTCAATGTCGGTCTCAGACGGCGAACGAGCGCCGTAATCCGAGATAATCCGGCTGCTGGTGGACGGCGCGCTGCGGACACGACTTTGAGCGATAAGCATGTTTCCACTGTAGGCCACGACTGATCGAGCCTGCACAGTCCGGCCACAACAGCAAGTCCAGGGACTTGTCTTGATTTAACGCAGCGTTCTTCGTTGTTCTTCCGTGAAAGGCTTAGGCCTACAAGTTGGCGCGCGAGCTTCTCGTTCCAATGCCGGCCATGCAGCCTCCTCGCAATAGCGCAAACGTTTACTTTTCCGTTTCGTGCAACCATTAAGCGTGTGGCGGCCCGTATTGCGTAAATGTAGGCCTTACTTACTCTGGCAAATTAGCCCGCAGTCCCCTTTTAGGTCATAAGACCTGAGGTAAAGGTTACAAGATCAACATAATTATATTCCTTCCTCATGTATGTAACATTGGCTTTATAACCGCACGCAACTTGATGCCATTTCTGTCGAAGCTACGATCGTTCACACAGCTCAGGCATGAGATGCACCATAGCCTAATTGTCGAGCGTACGAACTTCAAACTTGATAGAAATGTTATCTTCACTCAGTAATTGTAAAAAGCCAATGATCAAAGGTCAATGTGTCTGCGTGCGCCCTGTTATCTCATTGCTTAAGAACGGAGGCTAGGTTTGTTATTTTAGTCTTTCTGTGATATGCATAACTCGCATTGCCATTTCGAGACCGAGGCCAAGAGGTCAAAGGTCAAACGCGCCATAACTGATGAAAAGTGTCAGAATTTTGTGGAAGTATCGCTTGCACGAAATGAAACATACTGAGAACTCGCATAGTTAAAAAAAGGTCAGAGGTTAACTTAAGGCCTCGAGGTCAGACCATCTGATTCAAGGCAGATGCGACAAAGTTGTTAATCGGAAGTTCATGTCAGACTTGGTAAATGCGTCCATCTCACATAGCACAACATAACGATAAGTGTGTCAAACGGTCAAAGATCAAGAGATAACGTTACATAAGCATAATCTTGAAACTGCACAGAACCGAATATCGTGTCGGCTGTCGGAGTCTTACATTTTTGTTTAAATAGATGAACATCACAGGTGGTATCTATTCTGTTTCTCACGAGATTAACGCAAAGATAGTAGTACTACATACAGGAAGCCATAAACGGCGTCGTATCGAATGCAGAGCGCATGCCGGTGCTAGCGATAACGCTTATGTGAGGTCTGAGCCTCAGAGATATTCTGAGAACAGCGTTGAAATGAAAGACGACGGACGTTTCACAGAAGTTCACCTGCGGCACATCAGCTGCTGCTGTTGATGCTGCTGCTGCTTCCGGGATGTTCACTGCACGACATCGACTGCACGCCACACAATGACGAATCCACGCGTACACGACTGTGCACGTAGCACCAAAATGATTAATAACACGGAGGAAAAGACATACGAGGAAAGATTGCATTGTTTAAGGCTGTGAACACTTGAAGGAACAGTGTTAAGATATACAAGGGAATGTTGAGGCTTAAGTTGAACGAGTTCTTTACTCTAGATGATATTGATAATACGACGGTAACCAGAGGGCATTCTTGTAAATTAGTTAAATTTCGGTGCACACCGGACTGCTGTATTTTTTTCTAATAGAGTAATTAATAGATGGAACCACCTGGATCAGCGGGCAATCAACGCTTTCAAGGCATGTTCAAGTAGAATGAGGAAACTCGGGATGGCTTCTTCGTGGACTGATCCACCGAGCCCTAGCCTCCCTGGTGGGTTTTCCGACCGGTGAGACCACACAAGGCGAGTGGTGAGCTGTGTGCGTGTGTTACTAATTACCTGGCTCACTGACAGCCACGCTACACAGCGCTGGACCGTTAGCGAAACAAGAAGCTCCGCTGCTGCGAAGGCACAGCGCGTCTGTCGTGCTTAGTTGGTGTATACTTTACGACATTTCTCGGGAGAAAATCTGTTGATGGCTAATCAACCACTTTTACGTAAATGGCCATGAAAGCTACCGAATTCGGCGAAATAACGCAAAATAAAGGCCATTACGCCGTTCAAGATCATTCAAGATCACCGATTTTGGTACCAATCGAAAGCCCATATACGACTTCCTATTAGTGTTTAATACTAACTTACCTCCTATCTTGCACCGTTTTCAAGTTATGGCTGATTATATGTAAAATTGTTGCTAGCGACAAGGGGGGGGGGTTCGCTTCACTTTAATGCCCTAGCTAGGGGGTGATTCCCTGCGAATATCGTCACAAATGATATACCGCTAAAAACTAGATTTTTTGCGCTACATACCACTCGCAGAATGTATTGGTGTATCTTCAATCACTTTTACGTAATCGGCCCCGAAAGCTACGAAGTTCGGCGAAATAACGCAAAACAAGGCCACTACGCCGTTTAAGGTCATTCAAGGTCACCAATTTTCGTACCAATCGAAAGCTCATACGCAACTTCCTATTAGTGATTAATCACACTTTATCTTGCACCGTTTCCAGGTTATGTCCGAATATTGGTCAAATTTTTGCTAGCGATAGGGGGTGTTCACTTTAACGCCCTCGCTGGGGGTGATTCCTTACGAATATCCGGATAAACTTTACCTCTCCAGAAACTAGAATGATTTTTCTACCTGATGCTGAAAACAACACGATCGTATCACGTTGCCGTGTTTTGTCCAGACGAATCTTCATTCGTCTGGACAAAACACTGAAACGTGATGGACGAACAGATGGACAGACAGACACACAGACAGAATCGCTCTGGCTATTACAGCAGTCTGCTTTGCGAGCAATGCGGACGCGCTGTAAAAAACGATAGCAAATATGCACAGCACACAACATGTATTTTCCAAGCAAGCACGCGTGTCGTGCATGTGCAACGTTGGAAACTCCCTCGGTCACTGACTTACTCTAAGGAAGGCCATGATGGACCTGGAGTGTCTTCATAGTTAGCAATGGCCACAAATTACTGAAATGACATTCTGTATTATGTTGGTGCTGTCACATTTCGACTCAGTGGTTTGCACTTGGAAGCAACTCTTACTTAAGTAGCTGCTGCATGTGTCAGTAACAGAAACATTTAGACACAACTGAGTCGGTTTGACGCGTCAGCTGCTGAAGTTGAGTGACGACAACATTGACGCAGTGTGCTGCCCGATGGGAGTTTGACGTGGCAGCAGCACACATCTGACCGTTCACGTGACACGTAACACGACGCCGTTATGGATGGCTCGGCTTCTCGCTCGCCTTCACAGTGTTCCGGTAGAATTTCATATGCAGATGATGGCTGTACATTCAGCACCAACACACAGATACAACTGTAGATTCTAGAGTTTCTAAAGAAGAAAAACTCGGTCTGCGTTGGAGACTATGTGACCGTTGCAGCAGTGCAGATCGCCTCGCTGCAGTGTTTTTTGTGCAATTTCGAAGGGCTTTAATTACGCCGCCCGACGTATGTCGGGAGGTCTTATATTTTGCCTTTGTCATTTATTCTTTTACTCTAATTTCCCAGACCACGAAACAGCTCTCTCCCGGCCCCCACAATTATATTAGACGTTGAATCCCGAGCCAAACACGAAAACCTGACTCAGACATTTCGCCAATCCCTGTCCTGATTTATACAGGGGGCGGGGGTGAAAAGTGCGAAATTTTGTCTCAATTTTCGACCCCACTCGCCTTTGAATCATCTTTGGTTCGAAACGGAGCAACATATCTGAAATCTGAAAGAATTCGATAGCGCCGATAATCGTTCTATGATGCAGTTCGGTCCACTCACCTCTGAGAACTATTGGCTGTTTCTGTCCCTTTAAAAATGGGCGGGAAAATTTTTTGAATCGTGAATAACTCAGCAATGCATTGCCTGCTTTTGCTGAAATTTTGTACAATGGTGCACTTGGACCACCGAGGCCTCAGAATGGCTAAAATCCACTTTCAGTTAGATTTATGATGACGGATGGTGCCGAATTTTAAATAGCAAAATCTCTACAATGTGAGTCAAAAAGTAGCTCCCCACTAAAAGACTTTTTGCTATATTTTCACTCATGGTCAACCTGTGTAATTGAGAATTATCTTGCTGCTTGTTGCCCAACCATATTCCTACGTGTCTGCAAATTTTGACCCATACATCTGAACATTTGTACGAATTGTATCACTTCTAATAGTAAGACCCCTCAAATTTTAACAATTCAGTTCAGTTTAATATGTTTTGCGTAGAAAACAAACCGCATCACGAAATTTAACTAAATATAACTGTCGGTATCTGTTGTGCTCATACTGTTCACCACTGGCTGACACACATGCCTGCAGTCACTTGCGGAAGTGTTACACGTCACTGTTGTTGGTTTTATCGGGTAAGGCAGACCAAAGTCAGTTCAACTGCGTCTTTAAACTCGGGAATTCTTTTTGGTTTCGGTTGCAGATAGTGATAAGACTCCAGCATTGCCCCAAACGGGATAATCCAGTGATTAAGGTCGGGTGAATTGGGGGCCACTATTCCTTGGCAATGAAGTCGCGGCAGTTTGACTTAATGAAACTCAAAACTTGAAATAGTAAAAACGATAATAAGTACTCGTAGAACAATTAACGCCATTTTAATAAACAGTCTAAGATAAATCTACCTAAACTGGCAAAAATTTCACGGAAATATACTTATGCTAAGTGAAAATATTGCAAAAAGTTCTAGGGGCTACATTTTTGACTCACCAGGTATACTTGTAACACCGCAATAACAATAGAACGTCTGCGTCTCCTACTCAAATGCAATTCTACACAGTGAACCATAAAAACGTGAAATTTTATTTTTGACTATAACTTTGGCTAATCTTAGCCGATTTTTACAGTTTTTATATCATTTTAATCATGATGAAATTCTACACGCGACTATAATAAAATTTGTCACATCACCCGATTTATGTGCGCACCTTACCGTGTGGTGCGAACTGGACCAGTCTGTTGTGAACCACGCCATCGACCAGTAGAGGCGTGGTCTGTCGGCCTGTGTCGACGCTGAAGGCGGGCATTTTGAACATTACTTATGATTGCTACTTTCAAAATAACAATGTCAAAATGGCAACACTGCAAATTTGATAATTTGAGATGACTTTTTGTTCTCTTTTGCTGTGAACATAAATGAACAACGAATAATAGCGTTTTTAACTGAAAAGTGTTATCATTTAAATTTACGAAGTAAGGTGCGCACACAATTAAGGTAATGTGGCAAATTTTGCTACATTCTCATGAATTTTTTCAAGATTAAAATGATATAAAAACTATAAAAATCGGTTAAGATAAGCCAAAGTTATAGCCTAAAATAAAATGTCACGTTTTTATGGTTGACTGTGTATAACACATGGTAGGGTTTTGTCTCGCACGTCACTTTGCCAAATGTCCTAGCAGTTTCTTACTATTGTGGTATATTGTAGAGGAATAACTACAGATGGATAGATAGATAGAGCAAGGTTTAACGTCCCAGCAAACACATTATAGGTCATATCGGGGACAGGAACTACAGATGGAAGATAAATATCAAAGCAACATAAAAATAGAGGCGAATCCATGGTTGCTGAACTACAATAAAACACTAACAGCAAAAACTACAGTTGATGTATGCCATCCGCAACGGTCAGTGTCTGTTAAGTGACGTGGTCGGTACAGTAGCGTCACGCAGACTGCGTTCAGCCAACACAAACTACGTTTTATCTCAGCTAAGTACAAAGTTCGGCGAGTGAGAGACAAGCGTTCAGTCACACTGGTCACAGTGTACAACTCATGACCGCACCAACTACGATCTGCTTCAAATATCGACACTTTCAACGTTGACTGAAGGCTCGCTTTTAACACAACTTCTTAATATTAACTGACAATATTAATGCACCGTTGTTCTAATTTTGTGTAATCGTCGCACTACAAATACCTGTTGATGATGAAGTTTAACATAAAATAGGCCCAAGTTTACTTTGTAAAATAATTCACTAAGCCTGACGTTCTCATGCCTACGCTTTCATATTTGATTCTTTACAGAAGATACAATTAAGTAGTTATGTTGGACGTCTTGCAACATATCATAATATCGTAATGTGTGAATACGGTCGAGCTGAGATGTTATAATGCGACGCCATCACATGTCGCTCGCAGCAAATGTTCTCACTCAGTGTAATTAGCTCATATCACGCACGTAAAGGCGACAGTGCCATCAAGCCGCCGGCGGCCGCGGACTGTGGTGATCTGGCGTCGTTGGTCGTTTACCAGGCGCGTGTCTGTCTCTTGGGCGTCATCACTCAACGTTGACGTCGCCGAAATCGATGTCATGTCGCCGTATCGACGTTGTACGTTTCACGACAGGCATCATCACCACGAAGAGACCACCAGTCTCTCCGCATTTACCAGTTGCCATATTGAATGCTCCTTCAAACTGACCTCGTTAGAGTTGTTAAGGTAACCTTGTAATCAACGACCAACGCATTCGTGTCGGAGAATTGGTTTCATCCTTAATATTGCTTAATGCGTCTGACGCGTATTCAGTGTTTTAGTAGGCCTACGAATGTAAAGAACTTGAGAAATTCAGAGCAACACCGGCGATGGTGCTACAGATCCGGGAGGCTACAGACTATCTTGAAAGCGACTTGCCGCGAGCACAGTGCTGGCAGTATAGGTTAACTTCCACAACGGTGATAAATGATGGACAAATCTTACTGAGTACAGCTCAGTTTGAACATGAACAAGAAATGGAGGCTTCACGCAGTCGCATGCGTGTCATTGAAAGACATCGGTATTTTGAGAGTTTTTCGTTGATAATCAATGATGTCAACAGAAACGTCGCGATGCGTCTGAGATCAAAAGTCAAACACGTAAAATGTCATTCTACCCAGAAATGCCAGCTGTTTACATTACAGTGATATCACAGATGTTTGGATAAATATTGTACATAATATTTAGCCAGAGAGTGTATGTTTTATTTTGACCCACCCGGTATTTTAAAAGCGAATCAAGTAGATGCAGTGAATGGATCAAAAATAATAACTTTTAGTCCGCCCGAATGAAGGCCTCTATGTTTTGCTGCTGTCCTATCTTTTTTCACTATATTCCTGATTGTAGAGCTCGCCGATCGCCAGCACCAGAAGTATATCATATGTTGAGACTTGAGACTAGGCTAAGCTTGAAAAATTCACTCAGACATTTGACCTACCTTTCCCGGGGGGGGGAGTCAAAAGGTCCAAAATTTTGACATCATTTTCGATCATTGCCCCCCCCCCCTGTGTCACTGTCGTTTCAAGTGCAGCAATAATCTGAATTCTAAAACAAATGTGTTAAACGCCGATGACTGTTTTACATCTTTTTTTAAAATTTGGCGCAGTTCAGTCCACTCAACTCTGAGAACGAATGGTGAGAAAATTACAATTCTTATGCCGACATTGAGAATTAAGATGTAAACAACGCACGGGTGGTCTAGAATGGTAACGACTCGTTAATTGCCACTTTTCTGGCTAAAAATGTTGGCAATTCACTTTCGAATGAAATAGTAAGCATAAGCTGATATTTGCTCAATATTTTCGCTATCTTATTCACGTAGTACTGTGCACTAGGTGAAAACACTGATAGACGAATATAGAGAACTCCACGCGAAACTTATAAGGTTCTTCCACTGTCATGTGGCATCAAGTTTTACATCAAAGTATAGTTAGCCCAGTTATCCTAGAGCTCCATTTATTATTTAGCATTTATCCATCCAAGTTTAGGCCTACCTCTTATATTGTCACTTTTAAAAATAATTTCGTTAATATGTCCCTGCTGGATTCTGAAATAGTTACATTGAACCCATTCTTAGACCAAGAGATTGTCTTGCGTGACTTGTGATGACTTTAGAGGAATTACAATTTAAATTCAAATTTCAAATTTATTAAAACAACAAAGAGCTCGAAGAGCCTCTGACAAGTTGCTAAAAACATACATTGGGCATAAAACCAACAAGCGTACAAGCCCTATATGTTGCATGTGTTTGAACACCGTTTTGTTTTCAAGCCATCAGTAATGTCAAGCAATAACTGATTCAGCTTCGAAAAGATATTGGCTATAGCCGTGCAATAATACACTGTCTACAGTATTGTCAACAACTATATTGGGAATCACAGGATGAAACGCGACAAATTATCACCAGTGTAATTGACTTGTACGCAGTTATTGGCTAAATTAATTATCATCGAATTGTACAGTGTACACTTAACTCATGAAAAGATATAATACCTGCTAAATATACTGAAGTGTTAGAATATTTATTTTCAGTATTCTACTTTCGTGTTAAGTGGGGAACACGCACATAGTCAAAATTATTTCAGGCAAATTGGGCAAAGGTCCAATGTTACATCATATGAGTGGTCTCGTACCGTATTCAAAGTATACAGTACATACAGTGTGAGTCAAAAAGTACCCCTCCCCCCAAAAAAAAACTGTTTGCCATATTTTCACTTGTGCTGAATTTGTCTAAGTGAGAATATTCTTGGTTATTGCTCAAACATATTCCTACGTGTACACCAATTTTAGTCAATTTATCTGAATATTTGTATGAAATGTATCATTTTTACTAATAATACCTCTCATATTTTAACAGTTCAATTCAGTTTATTATGAAATTCATGACTTTCGTTAAAAACAAGTCATATTAAATGACATTTAATTAAATATAACAGTTAGTATCTGTTAAATGAATTATCACATTAAATGTTCAAAATGTCCACCGTTGGCTGACACACATGTCTGCAGTCACTTGCGGTAGTCTTTCACAACGTTGTCAATGGCTTTCTCCAGTAAAGCACTAAGGCAGACCAAATTAACTAAAGTTGATTTTTAAACTCGGGAACTGTTTTTGACTTCCATTGCAGCTTATGTTAAGACTCCAGCGTTGTTCCCAAACATCACAATCCGTGGATTGGGGTTGGGTGAATGGAGGCCACTCATCATTAGCGATAAAGTCAAGACAATCTGACTTGCTAAAATTCAAAGTTAAAACGGTAAAAATGATAAGTACTTCTAGAAAAATTAACGCCATTTTGTTAAATATTAAAATAAATCGACCAAATTGGTGACAATGTGTGGCTATGTACTGGCAAAAATTTGGCAAAATTTCACTTAAATATAATCAGCCTAAGTAAAAATATTACAAAACGTTTCGGGGAGCTACTTTTTTGACTCACACTGTAGTTGTGACCAGGGCCATCAATTAGGAAAATTGACAGTTCTGGTTGTGACGTCTCTCTCTAGCAGGGTTTCCAATACGTTACTGCTTGATTATGCAAACGACCTTGAACACTCCTTGCTCTTGCACTCCTGCGTGACTTCCGTTTTGTTGTTTATAGCCGGTACAACCATCTTCTGCATTTTTCGACACAAACTAGATTTTTTTGGGAGCGGTGTATTTGGTCTGAGAATACTAGAATGATGGAGTTACTCGGTGATGTAAACAGTTTAGTGGTTGTGACACATTACATGAGTGTAACGGAGAGACAGACAGTCACCAGTAGCCTGCCGCGCTTTGCAATCGTCGTCGGCTAAAAATCAATGAAAGCGATCGAAAACGTGAACGACGTGGTCACGATTGTAGGAAGCTGTATTCTATGCAGTGTGCGGACGAGTTATATCCGATGGGACAACTGCTTGCAACGGACGTAGAACATTGAACATAGCTGCTCTTAACAAACGCCAACATCGCATGGACAAACCTTAGTATAGGCCTAATACACAAAAAAACTGACAAAAGCAAACTTCTGCACGCGAAAATTTTGTCCGCGACCTCCATGTATTCATCAGCCTCTTGGCAGCTTCTATTTTTAGAATAGTGGTTAGTGGCCTGAGGCACGCAGAGGATCTGTGGTCAGTCGTCACGCTTGAATAACGCGTCACGCTTGAGTAACGCTGCACGTACTCAGAATATATTCACTGTCATCATTTACGCATTTTGTTATTACTATTCATACACCGTGTCCACATAAAAAGCCATGAAGCGTGGTTTATCAACTGGTGATATTACCGCAACGGGTTTAGTGGACGAAAACGACAGTTCACTCTCAAAGACCAGGAATGGGCGTAAGAAATCTAAAAAAGCCGAGGTCGTCTGTTCACAACCTGTCCAGAATACTTGTTCTAGTGCAGATAGGTCTATTGTTGCAGGTATTGCTGGCAGCAACCAGTCTACTACCTCAGTTTCAGCCACAGTTCAGTCAGAAATAGC
>Ga0049105_1000617_pt1 | contig 13119 bp, 11 predicted proteins | sample WorMetvaBAHAMAS1_FD_61260 | JGI IMG/M metagenome (GOLD analysis project Ga0049105, IMG submission 61260) | Worm MetaG Olavius vacuus BAHAMAS.1 | ecosystem: Host-associated > Annelida > Digestive system > Unclassified | place: Germany: Marburg | collected 2013-04-09
ATAATGACCGCTGTTGCGCTTACGTAGTAGCTTTTTTGCGCTTTCATAGTGTGGAAAAATTTGCGCTTTTGCGCTTTTGTAAATCTCCCGAGGAGCCGTGCGGGTTTGAAGTGAGATTCTGTGACTATTATACCAGCGAACGCATTCTGCGATACGGCTGTTTCCAGAATTGACTGACTATAAAAATCCTGCAGTAAATATTAAAGCACGTAGGCCCCTATACGTTTATGAGAGAATGCGGAACTGTCTTCGTTTCGCGTGAATTCATGACGTGCACTACAGTAAATTTCAAAAGAAATATAGCGATCACTTACAGCAGGTTTGTTGATGACGTTATGTATTGTTGGAATTACAAAACAGCGCGTGACTGCAAACGGTTCAGGAGTAAGTACACATACACACACAGCATAAACGACAGGTGTACGCATGTTTCCCGCCAGATTAGTTGTAGATTTTGTTTTTGTTGTCTATATTTTGTACAGATGTAGTTTCAAGTAGTTCGACTGCTAGCGTCTCTGTCTTGTGCTAACTGTATTGTGATAGAACTTTTCCTAATTCTCTTCAATGCGGTAGTTATAACTTGCTTTCAGAAACACTGATACACAACGCGTAGGCCTCGCAGTTATCCGTTGACAGTTATTTTCATAAACCGCAAACACGAGCCATGAAGTTTGGTAGATTCGACGGAGTTCAGTTCCCGTAAGTAGCCGCGGACGCCGATATGAGAGAGCATACAGACAATAAAGTGTCAGTGGTTTGTGATGTATTTGTGGTGCATGAATTGCATGCTTACCACTGATTTCTTGCTGCATGGTAGAGTACTCAGAGTCAACCACAATTACATAGCGTGTTTAACTATTCATATTCACCTCTCCATTAACTTAGCAGCAGACATTTTTGTCTATTGACTCTTGTTTTTATAGCGGTCTGGTTCGTATTTTGTATATTCTACTATTTCTACTATTTCTATTTCTACTCTGCTTACGTGTGTAGCACAGATTTTGAATGTTCTTTTCTGCGACGACAGAAAAAAAACACGATTCTACTTGTCGTAACAATGATCGAATTTTGATCATCATAGTCGCTTACAACGAAAGAACAGTCTACATACATTAGGCTCTAATGCGTTTCTGTCCTTTAACGCAAGAGACAATTTCAGCTCAAACCGTAAACAACTAATTATGAGCTGGCGGAGTATTAATATGAATTTGATTTCCGAATGACAAATATGTCTGTGTTATGGTTGCCGTATGTGATGCATGACCTGCAGTCGTATAGGCGTCCATTTGCATGATTCTCTGTAGATCGTTTGATATAGACCTAGTCTTGTGGTTATTTTCTTTGATACATTGACGGCGTAGATTACTATTACTGTTTCGATGCTATTTATAAACTAGATCTTAGAGTTTCTTACGAGAAGAAACTCTGTCTGCGTTGGAGACATTGCTAACAAGTATTATGCATGCAGTGTGTTGACTGTTCCCAGGTGTCAGCAGGCCGGCTGGCCTGCCGTTGCGTCACCCCCTGTCTAAGATATATGAACTTGAAGTCATAGCGTTTGCTGCGAGGCGGCTCGATTTCGGGTAGATATGAAAATATTGAAAGGGCTGTAATTTAGTTCTTAGATTGGAGGGCGAACTGAGACCATTTTGCACACTGTGTTAAAGTTTCAGTCGATCGCGCTTGTTTCAAGAAAGGAAAGCGACCGCAAATTTCGGTCGGAAAGTGAAATAAAAGGAACGAAAAAATGAAAGAAACAGAGAAAGAAAAGAAAAGAAAAAAGATAGAAAGAATAGAGCATCTGTAGTAACAACAGGGTGTCTGTTTCTCCAACGCAGACAATAACTCATTCTTGAGACATTCCGAAGCAAAGTTGTCGGTTATATTGACGTGTATGAATTATTTGTTCATTTGTTAAATTTCCAACGTTGTGATGTTCTTCTGCATAATCACGCTTGCAAAATCCATGTTCTGTTTAGTAGACGGATTTTCTTTATGTTTGCTAGCTTTCTTTGCGATAGTCGAAATGTTTAATTTTGACTTACATGTGAGACATCTGAATTTATAAAAAGTGTTTTTTTTCATTGCACTTTGTATATGCACTGTGTCAGGAAAAAAAGACCAAATGTTATTTTGTAATATCCTCTATAAAATTCAGGCGATTCTGATGAAATTTGATAGATAGTTTCCTGAATAAATTTGCTGTAAGAAAATATAAACGTTTCCTATCTCGCCTGAATAATGTCTCTATACTACCTTGTGAAACTTAAAATGCTCATCGCGTACGTGCTACCATTGAGTTGTTGAAGAAAAAAAACTCCAGAATTTATCCCACCTTAACGGTGGCCTCCAAATTTACCAGATTCAATCCCATTGATTACAGCATGCGGGGAATACTGCGAGAGAAGGTGTCTGGACCTGTCGACGACGGTACTGACGAATGACTGCCACAAAGAGACGGCGTGATCCAGCTTGACACACTCCGTTCTCAGTCGCTCTTTCATTTCGTCCAGATCAATCATACGTGTTTTGTACACCTTCTCTTGCATTATTTCCCACACGCCGTAATCAACTGGATTTAAATTTTGCGAATTTGGAGGCCACAGTTGAGGTGGATACATTCTGGAGTTTTTTTCTCTGACACTCAATAGTAGCACGTGCGCGATGAGCATTTCAAGTTTCACAAGGTAGTGTAGAGACATTTTTCAGGCGAGGTGGAAAACGTTTATATCATGTTGCAGCAAATTATTTCACGAAACTGTGTGCCAAATTTCACCAGAATCGCCCGAGTTTCGTAGAAGATAATTCAATGAACATTTTGGTCTCGTTTTCCGGACACACTGTGTATATAATGTATATCGATTGTAATAGTAAGACTGTTACAGTAAAATTTACTGCAAAGGTGTGCTAATAATATCAGACTGGAAAGTACACTGACTGAATGGATAACATCACAACAATGTCATTGAACATTATTCATGACACAAAAATGTTTGCATCATATTTTTCAGCGAGAGGACTAGTAATTACTGACACAAATTTAAAAAAATGTAAACGACACCAGTAATCGTTTGCAGTGTTGGTTACAAAGTTCACATTATTATGCCTCCGTGGCCAACAATAGGCGGCGAGAAACATTATGTGGGCTGGTTACCCGTCCGGTCGTACGGCCATTAATAACATCTATTTCCCGTGTCGCGATAGCGTAGTGAAGGAATTTCAACGAAACTTGGCACAAATATTCATCAAGTGAATGGACATTGCTGAAAAGGTTATCAAAGTCAGAGATCAATGGGTACTCGTATAACAGTACACAGTAAAAGTCGAACGGAATAACTGAAAGCAGCTTTGGACGTAACATATTATAGTTGTAAAGTGAACTACGAAATTGAAACCGGATAACTTGCTAGTAAGTAACGGCGTGAATGTCCGTGCGGCAGAAACATACATTTCGACGGCGGAGCGTTGAGGCTCACTTGTTTAATTTCATACTTTACATCATCACGAAGATAATTGGATTGTCACTGATTAAGTGTAGGCGCCCATTGTAAACGTCACTCGTTACGTAATGTAATACGCGGCGTGCGCATATAATGTTCGCCGGTGTCTTTACTTGTGATGTCATTGCGGTGTATTCTAGGATAGCTTCATCAACCTCGGTTTCCTGAGGCTGTTTCGTGCTGCTCGCCTTATCAAGCTGCTTCGACAAGGATACACGATACGAATTCTGTTGTGGACATTTGTTCAGTCTTTCAAGGTATTACATTACTTTCATCTACGCGTGTCTGTTGCTGTCTAATGTCAATTTGGGATATTTGGAGATAGTAACGGTTCTAGAACAAGATAACGCGGAGGGTACGACTGACTAATTACAAGTCGATATTTACCCAGAAAAGACTTCGTTGTGCAGGATACAGTCACTGTTTGGAGACAGAGCGGCTTACGTCCGTGATATGTAGATTCGTCTTTGAATGTTACTCTCTGCCGATACTATACTGACCAAGTTGAACCAAGCACCAGAACTAAAAGTTCGAGTAGAGATCATCCTGTGTTGCTCGACCATCTATTTGAAACTCTCTTCTTGAGTTCCTAACATCGACTGACTACACTGCGAAGTTTAAACGTATTTTTAATTAGCACTTTTACACTTTTAACATTTATTTTGACTCCAGTCTGTCTCCACTTTTCACCGTATTTCGTTGACGTTTGTATTGCCAGACCGCGCGGTACATGTACGACTCGCTAGGTTTTGTATTCTTGCAAGTAGTTTTTGACCTATTAATAGACTGATCGATCGACTGAACACTGACGAGCTTCTATGCTACGGTGTGATGTGCTCTGATAGGCGTTGCCGTACGTCATACTGTTGATTGCCATGTTATTCTTCATCTATGCCATCATCGGTATGCAGGTCAGTGGACAATGTTATCAGTCTACGCAGCGCGAGTAGCTTCATCATTCTAGTTTTCTCATGGCAAACGAAATGCCACAGCAAAATTCCGACGGTGTCACTCTCGAAGGGGTCTTACAAGTGTATAATGAAAACAATGTGATTTTCGACCAACGTTTCGCAAACGACATAAATACGCTGTAGGCACATGGTAGGCGGCCTACTGTTGAACCGTAGGTTAGGGGCAGCATGATTCGCGTGTAGAGCGTGATTGGCAAGCTATATAAAATATAGCGAATATGTATTTATTATATGTCTCCTAACCGCAACGCAGCCGATAACTTTGAGCAACACTTTATTACTGACGTCCAATTACGTTGTTGCTGGCGCTCAGCATTCCGTCAGCTATTTTTGGTCTGTTATGACATTATGACAAGTATGTATTTTAATCGCCGAATATTCAGTTTGATGAATGTAACTGAAACTGTTTGAAACTAGACATATTTTGCGTGCGACTGAATGAATTGGACTCTTGTTACTTAACGTTCGAGTGTCATTTATTATGCAACCGGTCCAAAGCATCACATGCGCGATCATCAGCGTCAGAGCCGAGAAAACGCGGCACGAGCGATCGCCGCTGTGCGGGTTTTTGGTAATTCTGCACTGAACTGAGCACAGGTTAAACGTCCCATCAAACACATTATAGGTCATATCGGGGACGGATTTTTATCGATCAAATGACCCAACAAACAGTGTCAAAACACTTAAGGAAGATAGGGTCCTACCGATTAGGCAGGCTTCAATCCCAACAGGACCACCCCATCACGCGAACAGTATTACAACAACAATGCAGTATGAAACAAAAACACACAAAATACACACAGATAAACGCAAATGAATCTACGCACAGTGAAATGGCCCAGTGTGACAAAACCCAATCCAGAGAACAAGAACTGCTTATCTGAGTGTGCTTATGACTGCACAGCTCCAGTAGCCTAGCCTACACAATACAACACAGAACAGTTCTATGATAATTTCCCCTCTTACCTCCAGAAAATATCATAGCTCAGATGTTGTCTATCGGAGGAGATGGGTGAAACCGGTCATGATATTTCAGGAAAAGTCCATCTTGCTATCAGATGACACTAAATGTTTTGGGTCCGGGCTTCCAGCGTTCCCCGGACCCCATAGTTGTTGTAATTATTACATCGACCCTTCGAGTCACATCTTACTTTCGCCTTGACTCGGAAAAACTTCCTGTGCATATGAGTATAGTTTTTTGTGACCAGTAATACACGAATAGGTCTAATATCAGTAAGCGAGTTTAAAGCTTCGCAAATTATCGGTATTAGTACTCAGCATGGATGTGTTTCCTGCTGCTAACCGGGCGGCAGGTTTTCGGAACAATTCGTCTAAACTCGGCATCGGCCATTAACCGTCACAACAATTTTCGCACGTTCCCGTACGGCGTCTTGCTGCTGTTCAGGTAACTGGACGCCCCATCACAGCCGGCGGCAGCGACTGGGGCCGGCGCACCTGCCGTGTACGCCCTAGGGATGCGCGGTATACCGCTATCGGAAAAATACCGCAGTATTAAAAGTGAGGGTATTTATACCCCAGACTTGTAAATAGTAAAATACCGCGGTATACCGTCTTGTGGTATTGACGGTCTGTACACTTTCCCACAGTGTACAGTTTATTTGGCTTTATGCATACGATACAATTAACTTACTAAAAAGTGTAGCATCGCATGCTGTATTGTCATGCCATTGCTGGATAACTTGAAGATACATATTCTGTTTTGCTACAGCCTGCAGCGTGTATATCTTGCAACGTATTTATCTTCGTGTAAATCTTGCTATTTTCGAAGAAGTTGTCAACAGTTGGTTATGCGTCACGAACTACCGCGGTATATCCGTATCACGGTGACGGTATATTATCGTCAGGCATTTCTTGCTACCGCGCATCCCTACTGTGCGCCAGTCGCTGAATCCGCTGTGTGTGGCCACGTCACATGTCGCATGCTTTGTTGTCTGCGTCACCGGTTGATGTGCAGTGTAGGAAAGTAGGTTGATACGATGTCGAAAGCGCGGTAAGAACAGTGATGTGCGATAGCGCAAGGTTAACGCCGTAACGCGTGCTCGAAATCTTACCAGCGAAGTCTACAGCACCGCGGTGAACTGGCGTGCAGTAGCGTAGATGAAGCAGAATCTCAAAGCGAGCATTAGAAATCAAAAGCTCACAGTCAGATAGATGGAACGGCGTGTAGAGTGGAAATAACGTTTTTGCAGTGAACTGGTACTGGATCTGACGTAACGACTTGCATACACACAACACTGGCTAACGTGGCATTTGGTTGCGTACAGCTCGGTAGGCATTCATTACCGGTATCGGAATTCGCAGCATAAATTTACCGACATTCTTGTCCAAATTACAGGTTATAAAAATTTCTGACAAAAGTAAAGCGGCCATAGTGCAGTGACTAAGGCGCTAGACTTTATGCATGTGACCAGAGATGTGCTAGAAAAACTGCGTGTACAGACTTAGTTCAGTTCTCGCTGTCATTAATGGTGCTGAGAAGAGCATCGGACAAGTGTATTCCGGTGCTCCAGAGTCCAGAAGAGGGACTACTTTACTCACACGACTGAGTAAACGACGTTTTTCAAAGACGGCAATTTCAATCCGGCACACACATACATATACACACGCACGCACCATGAGTCGCCACTGATTATCGTACTACATCGTTCACCGATTCTCATGTGTCACGCGATCACTCTAGTAATGAAATGTTCAAGCGATCAAAAAGCACCGCTTCATGTCTCACGGCGTCGCCAGCAGTATACATTGTATTCTGCGATTAGGTCTACTTTGGCTTTCACATGTTACTGCGTTGGTCGTCTCTGTGTTCTGTGTTATCCGTCACTGCAATGTCGTGTGTCGTGTTTGCTGGTTTGTCGGCGATTTGCCAAATACTCGCTCAGATATTTGGAAATATCCGCCTCGACTCCGGCACAGAAATTAATCGTCACAACAATTTCAGGACCTTCATATACTCCGTCGGGTTGCTGTTCAGGTAACGCGAGACGTCGCCGTTTCTTTCCACTCCCTCCGCACGGCATCCTGCACCTTCCCCCCTCCACCTTGACATGGTCGCTCCCTGCACATTTTGCTCTGCACGTCGCAGTTCGCAGAAATAACAACCATTTGCTTCGAAGTGAACATTGCTCGCATATGCGCTTGCTGAAACCACGCAGTGTTAAGCATGTTGTGCCATGTTGCCTCCGATTATATTTATTTGCGTTTTTTCCCGATCATTTATTTGCTTACTTTGTGTCAACTGGCGCTGTTCGTAATTAGCAGTGAAATAGCTTAGTAAAACTTCACTGCCACTTAGTTTCGACTTACTTTAGTTTTACGTTTTTTTAGTTTTACTTTTTTACTGTTTTACTTTAGCATAAAGCTTGTCTTCGTGTTTTTGGATGTCAGCTTGCGGCATGTATAGAATACGTCGATACCGTCTGTACAGACATTACCTAAACGCGTTGCAGCAACTCTTTTTTCTTAAACCGCGCTAATACGTCTTGAGTATCATTTGTCAGAGTTCGCACGTAAGTACGCGCCCTTTGTTTGAGGATTTATGTTTGCTTTGTTGCTGTCCAAACCTGCAGTTTTTTTGTACTTTTGTACTAAATCATGTAGTCGTGTAAAAGGTTGATTTTAATGCATGTATTGTAAACATCTTACTTAGATATTTTAGTTGTACGTGTGTAATGCAAACATTGCAATTTATTGTGCGCACAGGAAAATGGATTAAGAAACATCCCATAAAGTGTATGTAAGCTAAGCCTATAAGTAGGCCTAAACATGTGCATTGTACATGTGGTTCATAATACATAGCAATTTATTAGGCCGCCCGTCATAGGTATGTCGGAAGGCTTAAGCTTTTTTGTCAAAATTTGTTTATTTATTTTTGGCACTTTTCCTTTAATCTCCCAGACGGCGGAGCAACGCCCCGTGAAAAATACATGATATATGGTTTGATGGCCCTATGCCGAACTGGTAAAATTAACTCAGATATCTCGCCCATCCCTCCCTTAATTTTTATATGGGTAGGGGTCAAAAGTGAGAAATATGGCCTCGATTTTCGACACCATTCGCCTTTGAAGCGTTCTGGTTTTAAAACGGGGCAACATATCATAAATCTGAAACTTGTCACGGCCGCGCAGATGATTAGCTTAAATATTGACTTGGAAATTTAGCCCATCCTCGCCAATTTTTACAGGGGGAGGGGGTGGGTAAAGATGCAAAAATTGGCTTTTAAGGGGATCTGGTTTCGAATGGGAGCAGCATGTCGAAAACCTAAAACAAATTTGTTGAGGGTCTTTGAGGGTCTTATGTCTCCACCAAATTTGGTACAGTTCGGTCCACGTACCCCTGAGAATGAGAACTAGCCTACACAAAATCGCGCCCCTTAAAATTGGACGGCAATAACGCGGCAAATCGTCAGTACCTTCGTCGCGGATTGTTCGCTTTCCGTCAAATTTGTTACAGAGTTTGATCACGTGACAACCGGTCTACTATATACTTTACGGTAAGTGACAAAGGTCAAGGTCAAGGTCGCAGCGTGAAAACGTCGTCTGATCGCCAAATTATTGCTCTCTTTTAAGAAATCGGACTCGCTGAATCTAATGGCGATGTCAGAATTTTTATCGGAAGCTGTAAATAGCAGTTTATGCGCATGCGCAGAATAAAATTGGCTAAAAGCAGCCTAAAACGACTGGCGCTACGTCGAGTGGCCTCAAGTTACAATGCATTCGCAATTCCCACATTTTCTAGTTTTTAATTTTGATGATATCTTAGCAAATCATATAACGGATGTGAATACACTAACAAGTAAAAAAACGAGTAAAACGAATCTGAAAAAAAATTGTTTACATAAAAATGCGTGTAAAACAAAATGGGAAAACATTTGCAGTTAATCGACGCAGAATTTGCTTATGACAAGAATCGGTTATCGGCGATCAATACAAAAGTTACATGTATCGGTATTCCTTACTAATTAAACTTGATGAAACAATATTATTTCAGATCGGTTAAGATTTGGCAAAAAGACTTGTTGTCTGGACGATGATAGTTGATGATAAAATACGATGGTGCATAATGTGCATTGTACACAGTCTATACTGGACTTATAGCCGAACAAGAAAATTTACGAATAGTAGATTAAGAATAGAAAAGAACAAGTGTGTCTCGACGCCCCACTGTCGAAATGTATGCCTCCACCGCAAGAATGGCATTCACGTCGTTAATTACTAGCAAGATGTTCGATTTCATTGTCGTAATTCGCTTTACCCGCATATGTCCTGTACCTCCTAAGCTGTTTCCGGCCATTCGCTTCGACTTCTTACTTAACGGTACGATTACCATTGACCTTTTCAGCAATGCCCACTCACATAATGAATATTTGTGCCAAGATTTATTAAAATGCCTCCACCAAGTTGTGTCACGCGAAATAGACGTTAACGGCCGGACAACGGACGGACGACCGGCCCACATAATGCCTCTTACCACCTATTGTTGGCGGCGGAGGCATCAAGGCAAGAAAGATATATTTATAAACTCTTACGTTACTGTGAACCATACTGCGTACGTTGTGCATGTGTGCGCATGTGTCTGCTATTGACTTTCTGCTCTTCATTTCGTCCTTAATAGTTTAAATAACATACGATTCGAATTCGATAGTAATGTTTTAAGTTTAAATTAATAAATTTTAATTGACGCAAAGCAAGAATTATAAAGTTTAATTGTTGTGCAATTTTACATTTGGTTAACTTAGTTGTGTTTTAGCGCTAAAACAATTTTGCCTTTGAGCTACTCTGTATAAAAAGTTAATAAATATATTAAAATATTCCTATTTTGACTGTTAATAATTACAATAAAGTAATAGTAATAGTTGTCAAATAATTGTGAATTAGTAATTATAATTCACATGCTTAAAACAGACCACACTGGCATGACAGCGGTGCATGTCTGATTAGCAGCCAGCTTCAGTTGTTATATCCTCGCTGTTGGGGACGTGCGACAGGTGCGCGACCGGAGAGAGCTGGCAACAGATCATGTTGGCGTGCATGGAAGGTAAAGAGTGCGACCCTGAGTCAAGCAGTAAAGGAACGTTCACGTGCGGCATGAACCTCGCAATCCCGTACTTCGTCTCCTTCATCTTCTTCTGTTCTTTTCTGGTGAGAAAGCAGTGTTCTTGTTGCAGTTTTCTGGAGCTGTTTTTAGGCCGCCTAACGATAATCGGGCGGTTTTTTTATATTTTATGTGTGTATGCCAAGATTCTCAGAGAAGCAAGGCTACTTAGCCAACAGTGACTGTAACGTTGTGACCCACTTGAAGCCTGTCTGCTGCAGTTTATTAAATTTCCTGACGCCATCTGCGTCTATTGCACTTGAATCGCGACTTGCTTGCTGCAGATGCTGAATCTGTTCGTGGCCGTCATCATGGACAACTTTGACTACTTGACACGTGACTCGTCGATCCTCGGACCGCATCACCTCGACGAGTACATTCGAGTATGGGGAGAGTACGATCCATCGGCAAGGTATTTCACTGACGCCACAACAATGCCTACACTAAATCGCTGTTTGTTTGACGCTCATGTTTTTGGACACGTACTTATTGGTCTCTGTCTAATATGAATATGATAGCTTCTGCTACACATCGTATTAGCTTTACATCTCTGTCTGCATTCAGGAAATCTTTGACAACTGTTGACATGCTGTCATTAATTCCGTAATAACTTCTTTTGTTACATACTTGGGTTTTGTTGTGTACGTTTGTGTATACTTTGTATGTGTGCGTGTATTGCACGCTTTTTCATGTGCAACTGTAAGAGCATGCCTTGTTGTCCTGCTGCATGATAATTGTATTATTGTCTTACTTTGTCACTTACTTGCAAATGAAATGAAAGTAGGATGGAAGGAATCTGTCACTTCTAAACATACATTAAATTCATGATATTATTACTATAACCCCCCTTATGTTGCTATTAAATAAAAAGTACATTTATGCAGCTAGACTCATACTATTCTGGTATAGCTCGATCTGCCTCCTCGAACTTTTTCAATATTTCTCACACCAAACCGACAATCCCGATTAGCGATTTAGCGTACAAAATGATTGAGTGTGTTGTTGTAGCGGGCGAATTCACTACACGGACATGTACAACATGCTGCGTAACATGGAGCCACCAGTTGGATTCGGCAAGAAGTGTCCGTACAGGCTCGCTTACCGCGTACGTCATCCACCTCGCTTTGCGGTTGTAGGCGCGCATGGTAGCGTACATGTACGATAGCGTACATGTACGTACGTTTATTATTCACCACGAAGTGGTAAGCCGTACCGTATGAAACTGAATGGACAGATCAGGAGAAGTAAAGGCTAGGAACTAGCACTCTGTTTATAGAATATTGTGTATGCTTATATTAAATTGCAGACAGTCACTAACAGTAACTTGACGCACAAAAACTTAAAGCGTCGGCTTCTTCTAACGAAGCCGAAACATTTACTAACAACAGAAGTCGTCATAGGCGTAGCCAGGATTTCCGCTGTGGGGGAGGGGAGAGGGGGTGGAGGCAGAGGGATGGGAAAGGGGAACTCACAGGCGTTGTCGAGGCTGGAAATGAGAAATAAGAAGTGCCGGTATAAACCTTTGTCACTTCTCCTCCAACTCTATTGTTTCCTGATATTCTGACGACCTTTGTCTGTCGTCATCCTCTTAGGTATGTTACATTAAGCGTACAAACTGGTACAAACTACCTCATACCCTCCGCCCAAAATTTTGAGTTCTCGCCCATGCGGGTGCACCTGCACCCCCCTGGCTACACTTGTGGACGTCGTGGTCTTAAACACAAAATAATTTAACATTTTTCTGCTTTGAGTTTTCTCGGGAGTGTGAGTGTCGTTATGTGTATATACATGTACGCCGATATAAACCTGCAAATACCTCGTACCGAGTCCATGCTGTCTTGAAATGATCTTGGTCATACAACTGTAACCTGTACAGAAACTGATTCGCATGAACATGCCGGTTGCTCCAGACGGAACGGTTCATTTCAGCACCACTCTGCTGGCTCTCATTCGCGAATCACTCTACATCCGCATGGGACCTGGTAACATTCACAGTCGCTTATGCATTTTGCTTTTGTGTAAATTTAGAAAGTAAGTAAGTATATCGCGTCCCAATTGAAGTGACGCCAAAATACGAACCGGTTTAACCCAAACATAACGTAACATACTTTTCACTACAACTACAGCGTATACAGTCTAATACAGCGTAATTGACGTAGGCTATATGATGCAAATTTTAACAATAAATGTTCACAAGTTTTACCATACCCCGGTAAATCTGAAGTTTCCTAGGTAGAAAAGTTATTCACAAGACTACAACGGGTGATCGAAGTGACTGACCACCGTTTTCACAAACACACGCATACAGTCGAACACGCCACCGTAGAACAGTTCGCTCGATGATTCTGTGATCGAGGCGATCCACTCTTCAACAACACGCGCTGCGTAACAAGGTGGTCAACACTGTTGATCCGGATACGGTACTATGGGCGTATTAAGAGGGGGCCGAACCGGCGCCCCATATACTCAGCAAACACAGGCCTACACACACGGTGGCTTATGTTTGAAACATCTCAACGAGACGCATTCTATGA
>Ga0049105_1000618_pt1 | contig 13107 bp, 15 predicted proteins | sample WorMetvaBAHAMAS1_FD_61260 | JGI IMG/M metagenome (GOLD analysis project Ga0049105, IMG submission 61260) | Worm MetaG Olavius vacuus BAHAMAS.1 | ecosystem: Host-associated > Annelida > Digestive system > Unclassified | place: Germany: Marburg | collected 2013-04-09
GGATCTCTAAGCTGGTGGCGCAGGAACAGGTTTGGCGGCAAATTCATACGCCACATCAACAGCTTGATCCATGCCCGCAAACCAAGTCAGACACCCTGATGAATAATCCGGGATAGGCCAAGAGGGTCGCCCTTTCCTGGCGTTTCATCGCCGCGAAGACGTGGCGGAACTCCGCCCCCAGCCACCCAGCGACGAAATCCGACTCCGAGAACACCTGCTCCGCCATCGCCCAGCTCAGCGGCAGCGGTGCGCCGTCGCCTCCGGCCGCCTCCGCCGCCACCGGTTCTCCCGGTTCGGCACCGCGCTCGATGCCGTCGAGCGCCGCCGCCAGCACCGCCGCAGCCAACAGGTAGGGGTTGGCGCCGGCGCCGGCGACCCGATGCTCGACCCGGGCGCCCTTGCCCTGCGTCTCCGGCACCCTGAGGGCCGCGCCGCGGTTGTCGTAGCCCTAGGCCGCCACCATCGGCGCGTAGGAGCCGGGTATGAACCGCCGGTAGCTGTTGAGATGCGGGGCGAAGATCAGCATGCAGTCGACCATCCGCGCCTGCAGCCCGCCAATCACGTTGCCGAGCAGCGGATTCACCTCGCCGCCACCGCCGTCGAACAGGTTCTGCCCTTCGCCATCGCCGAGGCTGAGATGGATGTGAATCCCCGAGCCTGCCATCTCGCCGAACGGCTTGGCCATGAAGCTGGCGTCGAAGCCGTGGCGGCGCGCCACCCCGCGGATCGCCCGCTTCAGCGCCACCATGTGGTCGGCCGCCGCCAGCGGGTCCTCTACATGAGCCAGGTTCATCTCGAACTGCCCGGCGCCGAACTCGCAGATCGCGGTCTCCGCCGGGGCGCCGAGCGCCTGCGCCGCCCGGGCGATTCCGGCCATCACAGGATCGAAGGCGCGCATCACCCCGAGATCGTAGATCTGCGACCGCTCCAGCCGGCCGCCGGCGGCCGGGTTGACCGGCGGCGCCGGCGCATCCGGGTCGATCAGGTAGAACTCCAGCTCCAGCGCCACCACCGGGCTGAGGCCCATTCTTCGCGCCCGCTCGGTGATCCGCGCCAGCACCCCGCGCGGGTCGTAGCCGCAGACCTCGACGCCGCCGGGGTCGGTCATCATGCATTGCAGCTGTACCGTCGGCCGTTCCGCCCAGAGCATCGGCGCCAAGGTCTGCGGCAGCGGCAGCAGCGCCTCGTCCGGATCGCCGACCTCGATGGCGATCACGGCCCCCGCGGTATCGGTTCCGAAGATGTCGAGCGCCAGGGTCGAGACCGGCATCTTCATTCCCCCACCGGCCAGCTTGTCGAGCATCTCCGCCCGCACCAGCTTGCCGCGCGCCACCCCGTTGAGGTCGGTGACATAGACCTCCGCCACCTCGGTCTCGGGATGCGCAGCCCGGAACGCTGCGAGTTGCCCGGCGAAGCTCATGCCGCCCCCCGCAGCCGCGCCATCAGGCAGATCAGCTCCAGCGCCATGGTCGCCCCGGCGAGCGAGGTGATCTCCGCATGGTCGTAGGGTGGCGCCACCTCGACCACGTCCATGCCGATCAGCGCGATCCCGTCCAGCCGGCGCAGGATCTCCTTCGCCTGCCAGGTGCTCAGGCCGCCGCAGACCGGCGTCCCGGTCCCCGGCGCATAGGCCGGGTCGAGGCAGTCGATGTCGAAGGTGATGTAGCAGCGGTTGTCGCCGACCACCTCGCGGATCCGCGCCACCGTGGCGTCGATCCCCTCTTCGTGCACCCGGTTGGCGTCGTGGACGACGAAGTCGGAGGGATTGGTATAGGTGGTGCGGATACCGACCTGGATCGAGCGCCGGGCATCGACCACCCCCTCTTGGGCAGCATGATAGAACATCGTGCCGTGGTTGATCCGGCCGCCGTCGTCGATTGCGGTGTCGCAATGGGCGTCGAACTGGATCAGGCTGAGCCCGCCTCCGTGCCTCGCCGCATGGGCGCGCAGGCTCGGAGTAGGTGATGAAATGGTCGCCGCCGAGGCAGAGCGCCGCCGTTCCCGCGCCGATCACATGCCCGACCGCCCCCTCGATCTCGGCCGGCACCCCCTCCGGGTGGCCATAGTCGAAAACGACGTCGCCCCAGTCGACGACGTTCAGCCGCTCGAACGGGTCGAACCGCGACGGCCAGGCATGGCTCCAGGCAAGCTGCGCCGAGGCGGCGCGGATGCCGCGCGGGCCGAACCGGCAGCCGGGGCGGTTCGAGGTCGCGGTGTCGAACGGCACCCCGACCACCGCCAGGTCCACGCCCTCGAGATCGCGCGCATACCGCCGCCGGCAGAAGCTCAGCGCCCCCGAGAACATCTCCTCGTCATGGGTGCAGGCGCGGTCGCCCTCGGCCAGGAAGGCATAGCCCTTGCGGAGTTTTGGCATGCGCGATCTCCGGTGAAAGCTCCGCTCCAGCAGCGATGACTGCACGCCAACGCCCGCCCTGGCAAGCCGCTTGACAGCGCTTCGGGGCACACCCAGTGTGTCGGCCGGGCCGCCGGCGTCTGCCGTGCGGTCTTCTCCACGCGATATGACCGAGGCGTCCCCAGCCATGACCGTTGTTCCCAACCTGCGCTCGACCGCCGAATACCAGGCGATGGACGCCGCCCATCACTGGCACCCCTTCACCGACACCAAGGCGCTGAACGCCGCCGGGGCGCGGGTGTTCACCGCCGCCAAGGGGGTGTGGCTGACCGACTCGGAGGGCAACAAGGTGCTCGACGGCATGGCCGCCCTCTGGTGCGTCAATGTCGGCTACGGCCGCGACCAGATCGTCGACGCAGTCACCCGCCAGCTGCGCGAGCTGCCCTACTACAACACCTTCTTCCAGTGCACCCACCCGCCGGCAGCCGAGTTCTCCGAGGCGCTCTGCGCCGCGGCGCCCGAGCAGATGAACCGGGTCTTCTTCACCAATTCCGGCTCCGAATCGAACGACACCGTGTTCCGGCTGGCGCGGATCTACTGGGACTGCCTCGGCAAGCCGTCGAAGAAGGTCTTCATCTCGCGCCAGAACGCCTATCACGGCTCGACCCTGTGCAGCGCCTCGCTCGGCGGCATGTCCGGCATGCACCGCCAGTCGGGCATGGCGATCGAGGGCATCGAGCATGTCGGCCAGCCCTACTGGTTCGGCGAGGGGCGCAAGATGGACCCGGCCGTCACCCCGGAGGAGTTCGGGCTGATGCGCGCCCGCGAGCTGGAAGAGGCCATCGACCGCCTCGGCGAGGACAACGTCGCCGCCTTCATCGGCGAGCCGATCCAGGGCGCCGGCGGGGTGGTGATCCCGCCCGCGACCTACTGGCCCGAGATCCAGCGCATCTGCCGGGAACGCAATATCCTGCTGGTCGTCGACGAGGTGATCTCCGGCTTCGGCCGCACCGGCAACATGTGGGGCTCGGAGACCTTCGGGCTGGAGGCCGACATGATGCCGATCGCCAAGGGCCTGACCTCGGGCTACATCCCGATGGGCGGGGTGCTGATCTCCGACCGGGTCGGCGAGGTGCTGATCGAGAAGGCGGGCGAGATCTACCACGGCTACACCTATTCCGGCCACCCGGCCGCCTGCGCCGCCGGGCTGGCGAGCCTCAGGATCATGCAGGAGGAGAAGCTGGTCGAGCGGGTGCAGGGCGACACCGACCCCTACCTAGCGGCAAAATGGGCAACGCTGGCCGACCACCCGCTGGTTGGCGAGGCGCGGATGAAGGGCCTCGTCGGGGCGCTGGAGCTGGTCAGGGACAAGGCCACGCTGGAACGCTTCCCGGCTGAGGTGAACGCCGGCACCCGCTGCCGCGACATCTCGGTCAGCCGCAACGCCTTGGTGATGCGCGCCGTCGGCGACGTGATGGTGATCTCTCCGCCGCTGGTGATCGACCACGACGAGTGCGACCTGCTGGTCGCCCGCGCCCGCCAGTCGCTCGACGACCTCGCCGACGAGTTGAGCCGCGACGGGGCGCTGTGAGCCACTCGGCCCGGCGGCAACGCCGGGCAGCGCCCGACCTCCCCCAGGAGGGCGCTTTGCCGACTCCGGTCCAAGCGCGACCGGCGTGGATGTTGTTGAGTCCCTCCCTGCCCACAGGCCGCGATGCGCCCTCCAGGTCGGGCGCTGCCCTCCTTTCGCAGATGCGAGGCTCGACCCGGCATGAGCCCGATCCCCGCACAGTCCGATCCCTGCGCAGCCGCAGCGACGACAGGCCCGATTGATTTCCCCGCCACCCGGCGCAAGCTGGCGGCCTGAGTCGAACCCCGCTGCTTGGCCCTAGCCTAGTAGAGAGAGATGCCTGTAGATCTGACGATCTACGGCTTTGACGCCTCGACCTATGTGCGCACGGTGCGGATGCTGATGGCCGAGAAGAAAGCCCCGTACTCGCTGGTGCCGGTGAACGTGCTTACGGGCGAGACCCACCAGGCGGAACACCTCGCCCGCCACCCCTTCGGCAAGGTGCCTGTGCTGGACCACGGCGCTTTCCGCATCATCGAGACAGGCGCCATCGTCCGCTATCTCGACGACGCGCTGCAGGGCAAGTCGCTGGTGCCCGACAATCCGCGCGACCGGGCGCGGATGGACATGGGGATGGCGATCGTCGATGCCTACGGCTACGCGGCGCTGATCGGCGTCGCCGGCTACCACCTGTTTCCGGAGATCATCGGCGGCAAGAACGAGGCGATGCGCGAGGCCTGCATCGAGCGATCCCAACTGGTGCTGACCGAGCTGATGAAGCTGCGCGGCGTCGACACCTGGATCGCCGGGCCCGAGCTCTCGCTGGCAGACCTGTTCCTCGCCCCAATCTGCTTCTATGTCGGCATGACCGAGGACGCCGCTAGGGTCTTCGGCGTGCCGGGCTTCGCCGAGTGGTGGGAGCTCGTCCAAGGCCGGGAGAGCTTCAAGGCCACCGCGCCGCATCTCGAGTGACGCCCGAATCTGCACCTTCCCGATGTCCCGGCCTTGCGCCGGGACCTCGACGAACAGCGCTCAACGGCGCGGGCCCCCGGCGCGGCGATGTGGAAGGAGGCCGGCCGAGACACGCTGGGCGCTGTCACCGCCTTCCTGCTGCTGGGCGCGGCGATGATCCTCGTCATCGACTGGATCCGCTGGGCCGACGGCACCGCGCTTCTCGATCTGCCCGCACTCTTCGCCGACCTGCGCGCCAATCCCGGCCGTTACTGGTGGCTCTACTTCACCCTGTTCTCGACCCTGATCCCCACCGTGCTGCACCTCTCGGTGTGGCTGCTCGGAGGCGTGATGCACTGGCGGTGGCTGCGGCGATTCATTGTCGACAGGCTGGATGCCGGCGGCCGGGGCGACGAGGTCGCGGGCCGCTGGGCGGTCCGGGCGCTGTGCCTGGCGATGACCGTCTCGGTGATGGCGCCGGTCCTCGTGCTGGGGCACATCGCGCAGTACCACGGCATCATCGGCGGCCTCACCCTTGACCTGTTCGAGGGTTTCGCGCGACTGGTAGGCGCCATCTGATCCGCCTGAGGCTCCATGAGCTACCTCACCGCCAACGACACCCCCGGGCAGCATGCCGCCAGCTGGTACGCCGCCACCGCCGGGGAGGTGCCGGACCATCCGGCGCTGACCGGTGCTACCCGCGCCGATATCTGCGTCGGCGGCGGCGGTTACGCCGGGCTCTCGGCGGCGCTGCACCTAGCCGAGCGGGGTTACGACGTTGCGCTCATCGAGGCCAACCGCATCGGCTGGGGCGCCTCGGGGCGCAATGGCGGCCAGCTCGGGCTCGGGCCGCGGGCGTCGATGCAGAAATACGAGGCCGCGGTCGGCCGCGACGACGCGCGCAAGGTGTGGGACATCGCCGTCGCCGCCAACCGGCTGGTCAAGGCGCTGGTCGCCCGCCACGGCATCGACTGCGACCTGACCCCCGGCTATCTCGAGGCCTGCTGGAAGGCCAGCCACGCGGCCGAGGCGATGGCCGAGCCCGAGCACCTCGCCCGCCACTACGACCACCACGACTGCCGCGCCGTCAGCCGGGCCGAGATGGCCGAGATGCTGGGGACCGGCCGCTACTCTCGACATGGCCGCCGGGCACCTGCACCCGCTGCGCCTGGCGCTGGGGATCGGACGCGCCGCCATTGCCGCCGGGGCACGGATCTTCGAGCGAAGCCGCGTCACCCGCATCGCCGGCGGCCGGGTCGAGACCGAACGGGGCCGGATCGACGCCGACCACGTCATCCTCGCCTGCAAAGGCTATCTCGACGGGCTGGAGCCGCGCGTCGCCCGCCGCACCATGCCGATCAACAACTTCGTCATCGCCACCGAGCCCCTCGGCGAGGCGCGAGCGCGCGAGCTGATCCGCGACAACGTTGCCGTCTGCGATACCAAGTTCGTGCTCAACTACTACCGCCTGACGCCCGACCACCGCGTCCTTTGGGGCGGTGGCGAGAGCTACGACCGGCGCTTCCCGCGCGACATCGCGGGGATCGTGCGGGGCAAGATGCTGGAAGTGTTCCCGCAGCTTGCCGATGTGACGATCACCCACGCCTGGGGCGGCACGCTAGCAATCACCGTCAGCCGTTTCCCTGCCTTCCAGCGGCTGGATGCGCGCACCCTGGCAATCTCCGGCTGGTCCGGCTCCGGCATCCACATGGCTTCCATGGGCGGCAAGGTCGCCGCCGAGGCGGTGGCGGGGCAGATGGAGGCCTGGGACGTCCTCGCCCGCATGCCGACCCCCGCCTTCCCCGGCGGCGCCTGGCTCCGCGCGCCTCTGCTGGCGCTGGCGATGACCTGGTACAGCCTACGCGACCGGCTTTAGCTTCGGTTTGGGCCATCCCATCCGAGGGCGGCTTTCCTTGTGGGTGCGCACTCTGCGCACCCCTCGCCGCGGCCGCTTCAAACGGTGCGAAAGATGCGCACCCTACCGATGCGCGCCGCTCATCCCTCGCTGAGACTCAGCCCCCGCTCGGCCTGGATCGCCTCGATGGCGTCCGCCAGGTCCTCGTCCTCGATGTTGATCGCCCCGCGCGCCACGCGGAGATCATGCGCCCGGCGCAGCACCTCGGCATGGGCTGCGCCTGGCGGTGGCTCGAACTTGTAGGCCGCCAGCTCGATCCTCAGCCCGCAGGGATCGCGGGAGTAGATCGACCACATGAAGCCGCTGTCGATCTCGCCGGTGTGCGCGATCCCCCGCTCGTCGAGCCGTTTCGCCACCTGTTTGTAGACAGCCAGGCTGACCCAGAACGCCAGATGATGCACCGAGCCGACCTGATCCTTGACCCGCTCGCCGGCATCTCGGCCCTCCTCGGTGAAAACGGTGATCAACCGCCCGTCGCCGGGGTCGAAATAGAGGTGGTCGATGGCGTGGTTGTCGAGGTTCGGCTGCTCGAACACGAAGGGCATTCCCAGCACCCCCTCCCAGAAATCGATCGAGGTCTGCCGGTCGGCCCCATTGAGGGTGATATGATGCACCCCCTGCACTTGGATCTTCTTCATCGCCATCTCCTTTGCCCGACCACCTGGGCACAAACGATAGGGGAGCCAGGCGGAAAGGAAAGGCCTCGCAGTATGGGAGATACCCGCGATGCGACCCGTCCCCCTCGCCGCCGGGCCGGGAGCCGGATCGGCCGGCCCCGGCCGGTAGGGTGCATCATGATGCACCGTCGACCCGGGCACGCCGCGAGTTATTGGGATTGTTTGGGATTGGCGAACCTGCACAACTCAAAGTAGAATGTGATTAAATCTGAGGGCGAGTGGGAAGATACACCCGGAGGGCGTAATGGCTATGATGAACGATGCCGCCCAAGCCGTGGAGCCGATGTTCGATAGTCCGGCCAACCCGGCGCCGGTCTCGAAGCCTTTGTGCGTCGGCGCCAGGGTCTCGCTGATCTATCGCGGCACCCCGCTCCCGGTACGGGTCGAGGCGATCGAGCGGCTCGGGACCTTGTTCGTCGGCCGGGTCCGCGGCGGCGACGACGACCTGCCCCTGGTCCGCTTCCGCCTCAAGGACGTCGCCACGCTCGACTGACCGGCCGGCGGGCCCAGCCTGCCCCGCGGGGCACCCGAAGGCGCTTGGCAACGGGGGCAGAGCATGGCGGGCCGGCGCGGCGATGTGAGGATTCACTCAGCGGCCATCCGGCCCATGTCCTCGGCGATCATGCAATCGACCTGCGTGCCGTTGCTCAGGACGTCGAAGACGGGCGAGAACCCGGCTCCCATGGCCAACAACTCCTGCTTCTCTTCGGCGCTGAAGTCGCCCTCGATGTCGAACACCACCCGGATGCCGCTGTAGCCCTTGCGAACCTCGTCCGACATGCCGAGGAACCCGCGCAGGTCGATATCGCCCTCGAACCGGCTGCGCACCGCGTCGATCCGCGTCCCCCGCGCCGCGGCATGGTAGACGATCGAGGTGGTCAGGCAACCGGCCAGCGCGTGCAGCAGGTTCTCTACCGGGTTCGGCCCCTTGTCGCCCGAGAGCAGCACCGGTGGCTCGTCGTTGTAGACCTCGAACATCTGCTCGTGGGCGAGATCTCGGCGGGTGCCGTGGAAATAGCGGATCGTGGTGCGATTCAGGCCGCCGCCTATCCATTCGTTCTCGACCCGGAACTCGAACGCCGCGAGGCCGGCGTCCTGCTTGACTGCATCGATGGTGGCGAAGAGCGCGCCGCGGTCGACGCCGTTGACTGTGTTCTGCATGGCTCGTCTCCTTGTCCAAGGTGGCCGGAACTCCCCGGCCGGGAATCAGACCGTTAGGTCTGTTTTGATTAGAAAACATACCGAACGATCTGTGTCAAGCCTCTGCCGACACCATTGAAAGCACGCTGTTCTCGGTTGATATTCTTGAATTTCCGAGACAAATCCCATAGATACAGACTGGTCGGTTTGTGTGGAGAAAACGATGGGCACGAAAGGCGAGGCGACGCGGGAGAGGATTCTCGTCACAGCCGAGGCACTGATTCTCGAAAAGGGCTATGCCGGCATGTCGCTTGACGACCTGCTGCGCGAGACCGGCCTCACCAAGGGCGCCTTCTTCCACCACTTCAAGGGCAAGGCCGGTCTCGCCCGCGCCGTGGTCGAGCGTTACGCAGAGAACGATTTCGAGCTGTTCCGCGAATGGTCCGAGCGCGCCGACCGGCTGAGCGACGACCCGCTGGAGCGGGTGCTGATCTTCCTGCGCCTGTTCGAGGAGTTCCTGGACTCGCTCGGCCGGCCGTTCCCCGGCTGCGTCTTCGCCTCCTACACCTACGAGAGCCGGCAGTTCGGCCCCGAGGTGCATGCCTATATCCGCGATCGCCTCGAGGAATGGACCGGCCTCTACGAAGCCAAGCTGGAGGCGTTGATCGCCGCCCGCCCCCCGCGCGAACCGGTCACCGCCCGGGCGCTGGCCGAGATGGCCGCGACCCTGGTCGAGGGCGGCTTCATCATGGCGAGGGCGCTCGACGATGCAACGTGGCTCCAACGCCAGTCGGCCGAGCTCCGCCGTTATCTGAAGCTGCTGTTCAAGCCCTGAGGACTGCTTCCGTACCCGCCGGAGCAAAGAACCAAGGGCAGCGCCCGAACCGCGGGGGTGGGCGAGAAGCGCCCGCCCCCCAATAACGTCGGGGCGGGGCGGGGCGGGCGCTGCCCGGCGTTGCCGCCGGGCGGGATGTCTGAGCGGCTGGCCCCATGCGCCGGTTGACAGAGCGAAATCGCGCGCCGGTTACTCAACTCAACGCCTCCCAAGGTCGATTCGTCGCAGAGACTGGCCATTCCTCTGCGGCCTGGCGATGGTCGGGATTTGACCGATTTTGTTGATTTAGTCTGGGTTGATCGCGGTTTGGTGTCGTGATTCCGTTCTCCTGAGGGATTGGCACGGAAGACGGGAAGATGATGGGGATGCAGGCGGCGCCGGAGCGGCTGTTTTACGGCTTTTGCCTCGAGGACAAGATCCCTGGTGATCATCTTCTCCGGCAGATTGACTGGTATCTCGACCTGAGCGATCTCAGAGCACGGTTGCGGCCCTTCTACAGCCGGATCGGGCGGCCCTCGGTCGATCCGGAGCTGACGATCCGGATGCTGATCGTCGGCTACTGCTTCGCGATCCGCTCGGAGCGGCGGCTCTGCGAGGAGGTCCACCTGAACCTAGCCTATCGCTGGTTTTACGGGTTGGGCCTAGACGGCTGTGTCCCGGACCACTCGACTTTCTCGCGCAACCGGCATGGCCGGTTCCGGCAGAGCGACGTGCTGCGCCAGGTGTTCGAGGCGACGGTCGCGCGCGTAATCACCGAGGGTCTGGTCGGCGGCGAGGGCTTCGCGGTCGATGCGAGCCTCATTCAGGCGGATGCCAACAAGCAGCGTTCGGTGCCGGGCCATGAATGGTGCGTGGAAGATATCCCTGCCGATGCCGGCCAGGCGGTGAAGGACTATCTGGCGACCCTCGATGACGCCGCCTTCGGGGCCGCAACTGAGGTCACGCCGAAGTTCGTCTCGCCCTCGGACCCGGCGGCGCAGTGGACCGGGGCGCTGCGCGGCCCGGCCTGCTTCGCCTATGCCACCAACTATCTGATCGACACCGAGAACGCGATCATAGTCGATGTCGATCTTGAGTGCAGAGCCCGAGGCACTACCGGTTGCGCTCTCCGAGAAGGAGTCGAGCTCACCCGACTGGTAGGTGAGCCCCACATAGGGCGCGATCTCGGTCTGCTTCTGCTCGCCCACCTCGAAGGTATGCCCAACCTCACCGCTCAACAGCCAGGCCGACGCACCGATGCTACCCTTGTTGACGCTGTCGAGCCCGATGTCGGGAATGCAGCCGCACTCCATCGGATCCTGCACACGGTCGATGTTGACGTTGCGCTTGCTGCTGCCATCGTAATCGCCATAGGCACCGATGACGTTGACGTGCCAGTTCGAGAACTCGTACTCGCCGTATAGGCCGATCTGGATGCCATCATAGGCCATATCCGCGCCGAACTCATCGAAGTCGAGATCGGCGGCGAAGTAGCCGATGCCGGCACCGATCGTCAGGCCGTCCGTCGCCAGGTAATCGACCCCGGCATGGATGCTCTGGCGGTCATGGTCGAAGCCGGGCGCATTTTCATCGCCGTCGACATCGGCCCAGGCAAGTTGCCCGTTCAGCCAGAACGTGAGCTTCCGATCCGGCGACTCCCAATACCCCGACTTGGTCCGCACGTTCTCGGCCCGCTTGAACATGTCAAGCGAGTTGGTGATGGACCAGAGCCCCTGGGCATAGATCGACCCGGTCAGCTGGTTCAGCGCATGGGCGTATTCCTCGGCGTTCAGTGTGAACAGCGTGCCCACCGGCAGGTCGAAATCCTCAGGCGTGGTACCGGCAAGAACGGCCGGATAACCGCCCTCTAGGCCACCACCGACGGCGTAGGTGTTGTCGGTGTACCCGCCAACGCCGTCGAGATCGGCCAGGTGGAACGGAACCCGATAGACATCGATGTCCACCGAGGTGCCGGCACCGGTACCCCAGTCGCCGTTGTAGACATCCGTCGGATCGAGCAGCGGGGTCCAGCTCGTCAGGCTATCCCACGCGCCCGTGCCATTGTCTGCCGTGACGACATCCTCGTAGGTGAAGGCGTTGGGGAAAACCTGCGGCTGCACCACACGCAACACCGCATCGCCGTCGAGACTGACGTCATCGCCATTGATCTGGCCGATGTAGTCTCCACCGCCCGATGGACCGGCCCCAACGGGGATGTCGTCCTCGGGTGCGTTGATCTCGAACCAGAGCGTCGCACCGGCCTCCTGGGTGAAGCTGTCGACGTTGACCTGCGGCGCCAGCTGCTGCGGTGCGTGCGAGTCGCCCATCGCCAGGAACAGCGCCCCGGGATCCCGCTCCCCATCGCCCGTGCCGATGATCGTCATCTCACCGACGAGGTTCCCCTCCTCCCAATTGTTCACGACGCCGTTGAACTTGGTCAGGCCGTCGCTGACGGTGATGGTCTCGTCTTCCTTGATGTTGACATCGCCGAAGATCCGACCCCAGTGCTTCTCACCCTTCCACTCCTGATGGATGGTGCTGTGGGTCGCATCCTTGGTGTCGATCGCAGTGGCGCGAACGATCTCAGGGTCATCCTCTTCGAGGCCGCCGATCCCGGCCCAGATCATGCCCGAGTTGTTGACCAACAGGCCTTCTCCAGGACCGTGTTCCTGCCGCTCCGAGCTGTGGTCCTCGAAGAGCACGGCCGTGGCCTCGGCGGTGAGGTCAGGCTCATCGTCGCCGGTCGCCGTCGCCGAGGCAAAGGCCATGATCCGCGCGTCGATCCCTTCGTTGCGCATCGTGGCGTTGATCCCGTCGGCTTGGATCCGCAACCCGACCGCGCGAGCGTCCGCCGAGGCCTCCTCGCCTGAGGCGCTGGCATAGGCAGAGACGTCGATGCTGCCGGAGTTGACCAAGGTGCCTTCGAGCACGCCGGCGTCATCGATGCGAACACCCGCCGCCTCGTCCGCGTCGGCGTCGGCGTCGCCACCAGAGGCGTCGGCTTGGGCATCCGCGGTTGCGGTGATCAGCACGCTGCCACTGTTGTGGAACTCGACCGTCAGGGTGTCGCTGCCGTTGCCTTTAATGTGGATGCCTTCGACATCGCTGACATCTGCATCCGCATCCTCTCCCGACGCCACGGCCGAGGCCAGCACGGTGATCCCGCCGGCGTTGGTCGCGGTCGCCATGGCATCGCCGTTCGAAGCCGTCATGGTCGACTTTGGGGTCACGTCGATGGTGCCGCTGTTGTAGGCCGAGGCACTGCCACTGCCGCTGCCACCACCCGACACAGAGACGTCCTGGTAGATGCCGGCTATGTCGCAGAGATCGCCCTTCGCGTCGTCTCCCGTCGCCTTCGCTGACGCGAACACGGTGATCAACCCGGAGTGGACCGCCGCCGTGGCGCTGTCGTCGAGCCGGGTGCCATTCATCGCGCTCGCCATCGCATCGCCCGATTGGCTAGAGACGTCCTGGTAGATGCCGAAGACATTTTAGATCTGGGTATCGGCAAACTCGTCGGCCGAGGTCGTTGTCGCCTTCGCTGTCACATCGATGCTGCCGGTATTGGTCGCACCGGCCGAGCCGGAGCCGTCACCCGAGACGTAGACATCCTGGTAGATGCCGGCAACGGCCTCGTCGGGACCGTCGTCTTCATATGTCAACGTCGGAGACAAAGCCGACCATTTG
>Ga0049105_1000620_pt1 | contig 13104 bp, 9 predicted proteins | sample WorMetvaBAHAMAS1_FD_61260 | JGI IMG/M metagenome (GOLD analysis project Ga0049105, IMG submission 61260) | Worm MetaG Olavius vacuus BAHAMAS.1 | ecosystem: Host-associated > Annelida > Digestive system > Unclassified | place: Germany: Marburg | collected 2013-04-09
GGGGCAACGTACGACGATCGTCTTAGGCTCATTGGAAAGCGCGTAGTGGACTTCCTATTAGTGTTAATTGAACTTTTTTCGCTAGGTGTTACGGCTGAGGAGCTACGAGCGATTATTGGTGAAAATCAGCGATTTCGCTCTAACGGGGGTCGGTTGACCTAAAATTTCAGGTAGAAGGGGTCGCCCCCCACCAACCATTCTTCTTTTCAGAAAACTAGGATAAATGTTCTTTCGTATAGTATAAAAATCTGGACAGATCTTTCTTCCGTTTTGTCACAATACACGCGTGTGAGACAGACGGACAGACGGACGGACGGACAGAATTCTCCTCGCTATACCGCGTCTGCATTACATGCAGCGCAGTAAAAACATAACATTCTCAGCTAAAGTAAAGGTAGTTCAATATTCGACATAAGCATATCATAGAGATTGCCACTGATCTTATCAGCCTGCACTTTGCAGGTGACAATTAGAAATGCCTGGGCCATTGATAGAGCAAGGTTTAACGTCCCACCAAACACATTATAGATTGTATCAGGGACGGGTTTTTACGGGTCAAATAACCCAACCAACAGTGTCAAAATACTGAAGGAAGATAGGTCCAAAGGATTAGGCTTCAATCCCTCCAGGTCCACTGTGCTCACAATAATACAACAACTATGCAGTATGAAACAAAAACACACAAAATACACACAGATAAACACAAAAAAATTCACGCACAGTGAAATTGGCCAAGTGTGACAAACCCAATCCAGAGAACTGTAAGAACTGCTCATCTAAGTGTGCTTAAGCCTGGGCCATAGGCTGCCATTAGTTTCCACCAGGCATGTCTTCCCAGCCACAGAATACAACTGGTGTTTGGCCAGTGCCAAATTATACTGCTACGTGACAGAGGCACACGCGCGTGAACATCTTGCCTAACACATCAAACACTCACTGTCAAACATAGCCCGAATGCTGTGTACAAACATGCAACAGTCTGATATCATACCTGCGATATGAATTTACACCGAAGACTTTTTGTAAACTGATGTATGATGTTGGCGTTTAAGTTGCCGTTAGGCTCGATTTCACCCATCATCACTGGAAATGCCTGTACGCACACGATGTAATCCGAAGCATATGAAAAGGCCACTTGATATACAGCACAACTGTTATAGCACTGCTAAATACAAACACTGCTGCTTTTAACGACTACAGCTACACAAACAATGTGAGAAAATCTGATGTAAATGTCAGAAAGAAATTTGACTTCAAAGTTAAACATAAAAAAGTTAACTGTGTGGACGTGCTGACAGTATGTTTAAAATAATAAGCGGCTATGATATGACTTGCCTCTGAAGGTGAGTACTGCTTTGTGCCAACATATGTACAGCCGAACTTGTAGCCGGATGGCTGCAGAGAGCTCATAGTCATTGTGTGACTAATTTGGAAATGGCTACTAAGGCCCTTGTTTACCACTAATTTACCACCCTCAAACACCACCGGAAAGATGTCTAGCACAACAAAAACAACAGCAGTCATTTAATTATTGTTTAATGTACATTTTTAACTTACAAGTTACCGACAAATATCTATTCAAAATGACAGATGAAAGGCAGTGTGGCTTACTGAGCTGTCAGTAATCCTTCACCAAGCACCGACGCGGTTACAATACTAAATCAATATGACTGACAAGGTCTGGGTTAGCGTAGGGTGATAAAAGTATTGGTATCGAATATTGCCAAAAATAAATATAAGTGAAAAAGAATCACCGATATCCATATCGATACAGCATGCGAAAAGTATCACCGATACTGGTGCTAATACTCAAAAAGTATCGCCGATACTATTGGTAGCTATACCAATACTGCGATATTAACAACCCTGCTATCAGAAGCGCAATACTGGTACTGTATTCCACTGTAACATAAGGAAACAATTTAAATGTGGTAATTTTGGTAACAGAAATCACATCATCCAATGAAAAAAGCAACGGTCTCCCCCAAATTATTAAAGCAATGAATAGGCTTTTCCCACAAGGATGAAGCGGTAGGAGAGCTGCTCTGCCTGCCCAATATGTGCTGCCCTTCTACAATAAGACACTTTGGGTTAATTATTATGTCGGTGGAGTATTTAGAGATACCCACTTACTCAGCAGTGGTACATGTATGGAACATGCACTTGCACATGTACAGCTGCATATGTGCTCCAGTACGGTACTTGGGTGGTCAAGAAGGGAGAAGGACAGTTATAAAAAATGCAGAATGAAAAAAACAGCAATGTATAACACGCAAAACAGGTATGCTTAGGTTAGGATGGAACTGGTGGTAGGGTTAAATTTAACTTAATTTTAACCCTAACACCATTTCTAACCTAATTAGGGCTCTTTCACACCGATGCAATGAACACTTGCATGTCATCATTACCATCATAAGCAATGGGACCATACCATTCGCACAATGATGCAAATGTTTGCGGCAAATACGTGAATATGAGTGGTCGTTCATTGTGTTGCACATATGTGCAAATTCACCATAGCAATCAAATTACTGTTACCGTAAATCAACGAATAAGCGCCGGGTCTCAATTAGACGCCGGGTCTCTAATAGACGCCGGGGGTCTAGATCGATTGTACAAATAAACGCCGGGTCTCAATTAAACGCCGGGTCTCCGATAAACGCCGGGTCCCTAATAAACGCCGGGTAACCGGCGGGTCCGGGTAACCGGCGGGTATGACGGTATGTACAGTAATTTACTTATTTAAGTGTTTATAGCTCGGCAATAAAGGATAGAATACGGTAGGCTAGCAGTGGATTGAACGATATGAACGAGTTTGATAGGCCTAGTAGAAAAATCAGTTTGTCGCTGTAACCAGTAAGCAACTGTACATATTTTTACGCAACAGGGCTATACAGCAAGATTTAATAAATGCCGTGTCTCAGATAAACGCCGGGTCTCTAATAAATGCCGGGGGTTCTGATCTATTGTACGAATAAATGCCAGGGGTGTTTATTCGGGGATTTACGGTACTCACTTATGGATATTTTCACACTGACAATCACACATGGCAAATTAATTAATTAATTAATACCGAAATAGAGCCAGGCCTACATTTATGTCTTCGCTAACAAACAGAACGTGTAAGACAATAGTTGACAGTGCAGCAACAGGCCATGTCATTGCATAAACCGAGTGCATTTCCGAAGACAAAATTCATGTAAGTAGCTGGCATCGACATACTGTATTATACAAAATTCCTTTATCAGTAATGTGACATATAAACACAAAATTTCCAGACAATGAACAAACAGCCAACATAAATCTTTCCCGTGCGAATTGTTCACGTCACACAAAGTATTTGAAACCAACATTTGTCGCAAACATTTGCCGCGTCGGAGTGAAACAGCCCTTAGGGTTTGGGTTGGGCTAGGTTACTGTAATGCATTCATTTTCGCATTTTATACCTTGCCTTTGGTAGACCAATATGGCAGTGTTTCCGCGTCAATAAACTTAATAACAGTAACCCTCAGTCCACAGCTGTTTCTTTCTAATCATTATCCTGCTGTAGTACTCGTCTGATGGGGCAAATAAGATATCATGACAACACCATCACGTGACGAAATATATATCACATTCTAGCCACACCTTTACATTTCCTATGAAGTTCTTCAAACGACCCGGGTCCCGTCTCCGTCGGCGCCATGCTGGCGGCTGCTGCACTATCAGACGACTGCGACGCCTGATCAGGTATCGGCGGAGGTTCCACGCCGGTTGTCACGGGGTTCGCAGTTGCCGGCTTGCCGCCGGCCGCCGCCACGACCGGCATGAAACGGCGGGGACGCGCTGAATAACCGCCTCCCATGACAGCTATACGGTCCGTAACGTCAACGACGTCGTTGTGCAACAGTTCGCGTGCGTCGGGTAGTAAAAAGACACGACGAGCGAAGAACGGAAGCGATCAGAACCACATTCACTCAAGATGTCCTTGGCAGCCATATACAATGGCCAGCCATGTGCGCAGAGCTGTTCGTTACCACGGTTGACCTCTGACACGGAAGCGCTTCCTATGTTGTTGCCAGTAGCGAACATAACGTAGAATTGATGGGCTCAGGCTGATCTCGTTTACATGAAAAAGACAAAACAGGAGTTATCGTTACACGTTTTAACGATAAATCGCGCGATTAATTTGCCCACCGTTAATTCTGGATCACAACTTTATTGTCGGAGCGGAGTGCGCAGCGAACCGAAAATCGGGTGGAGCGGAGCGGAGCGGTGAGCGGGCATTGCAGAAAAACGACGGAGTGAAGCAGAGCGCGGAGCGGGAAGTCGCGCAGCGGAAACGGAGCGGTGAACGGGGGTTACAGAAATAGGTTGGAGCGCGGAGCGGCTTTTTCGCCGATCACGCTCCGCTCACATGCTGCGTTTATTGATCTTACAGACAGTGATTCAAAAACCTAGGTATTTTAAAGAAAAAGTGCAATGCAGACGCGGTCTAGCTATGAGAAAGCTGTCCGTCCGTCCGTCTGTCTGTTTGTCTGTCTGTCAAACGCGTGGATTGTGACAAAACGGAAGAAAGATCTGTCCAGATTTTTATACCATACGAAAGATCATTTAGCCTAGTTTTCTGAGAAGAAGAATGGTTGGTGGGGGACGACCCCTTCTACCTAAATTTTTGGGTCAAGCGGCCCCCGTTAGAGCGAAATCGCCTATTTTGAACCGATATTCGCTCGTAGCGCCTCAGCTGTAACACCTGGCGAAAAAAGTTCAATTACACTAATAGGAAGTTTATAATGCGCTTTCCAATGAGCCCAACATGAACATCGTACGTTGTCCATAAGTCCCCCAAAATGGGGCTCAAAAACGCAAAGTGTCCAAAATTTGAACAATAAGCTGCGATAACTCTGAAACGGTACGAGATAGGATGTCAGTTACTATTAATCACTAATAGGAAGTCGCATACGGGCTTTCGATTGGTACCGACCTCGGTGACCTTGAACGATGTAATAGCCCTTATTTTGCCTTTTTGCGCCGAATTCGAAAGATTTTCAGGCCGATTATATCACAGTGGTTAAAGACAGACCTATAATGTCCGTAAAATATTGTCTCTCAGTTCCAGTCTTCCACTTTTGGCCAAAATTATAACGCACCCTGCAGCGCGGTCTCTCTGCGACATATGAGCATCTTGTAAGGTTTTTATGTACGAACGAAGACCGGACACAAAACCACGACCAGGAAATTCACGAAGAATATCTCATACATTATAGTCCAACAAAATTGTCCCTGCCACAGACATGACCTGCCACGTCATCATATATGCAGACTATATAGGCCTAGCATAGCTATGAACACAACTAATAATTACACTGAGGCGACAACTTTTAGCGAACTTGAACTCACGTTCACCTTCGCTATATGTCATCGCTCGTCTGTCTGTCCTCTGTCTCTCGTCTGTCTGTCTGTTGTCTGTCTGTAATTTTGTAATGTTCGTGCGCCCTACTCAGGCGATTTCTACAGCGGAAATGTAGGCCAAAAAATCTGGTTTTTAACGATATATCATTTATGGCGATATTGGCAGGGATCACCCCTAGCTAGAGCGTTAAAGTGAGGCACTCCCCTCTCGCTGGCGAAAATTTGACCAATAATCAACCATAACTTGGAAACGGTGCAAGATAAGTTAGTATTAATCACTAATAGGAAGTCGTATGAGCTTTCGATTGGTACCATACCAAAATTGGTGACCTTAAAATGACCTTGAACGGTGAAATGGTCGTTGCAGTGCTATACCGTGGTAGGCCTACCGTGTACCGCAATACTACAAATTACACCGCGGTACTACCGTACGGTACTTGCCAACTATAGTCATTTCAGGCTCAGCGAAGATTTTCGTGCGTAAAACCAGTTTATTGACCGCGCGGGTGAATAGACTTCAAATTAAAATGTCGACGATTTTTTGGTGAAACTGGTGTTCGATGTGCCACGTGACCAGCTGAAGCGCGACTGCAGCTCTAGCGTTGAGCTGTATCATCATGTGAGTGACTGTAAGTCTTACTTTGCCATCTATAGGCCTATACCAACGTCGGTCATCAGTGAGCGATTGTTGTTTCTGAACCGTGTCTCAAATGATGAGGCGCGATTAACGTCACTGGTGCAAGCGTAGAATGTGACTACTTACTTACAGTCTCAAGTCTTGCGTCGCCGGATACAAGAAATTAAGTTAATTGTTACTTGTTACTTGTTAGTTCTGTTTTTTCCGCTCCGTGTTATTAGCGAACGTGAACTCACGTTCGCGTTCGCTATATGCTATCGTCCGTCCGTATGTCGTCTGTCTGTAACGTTCGTGCGCCCTACTCATGCGATTGCAATTTTCGGCAATATTTCTACGTCATTTGGTACATTGACCATCTGTGACCTTTCGATAAAAAATTTCAGGGAGATTGTCCCAGAGGAACCCCTCCGTCGGGGGGGGGGAGTTAAACCGAAGAGTGGTAGCCAAATATAGAGATTTTGGACCTTTCCAAGGCTATCTCGGAAACGGTGCAAGATAGGAGGTAAGTTACTATTAACGACTAATAGGAAGTCGCATATGAGCTTTCGATTGGTACCAAAATCGGTGACCTTGAATGACCTTGAACGCCGTAATAGCCGTAACCTCTGCGTAGTTTCACCGAATTCGACAGCTGTCGCGGGACAGATTACGTTAAAATGTTTGAAGATACACCGATACTTTCTGCGGCAGATATATAGGCCAAAGACTACAGTTTTTACCGATATATCACTTCCGGCAATATTGACAGGGATCACCCCTAGCGAGGGCATTAAAGTGAGGCACGCCCCTCTCGCTAGCGAAAATTTGACCGTAACTTGGAAACGGTGCAAGATAAGAGGTAAGTTAGTACAAATCACTGACAGGAAGTCGTATATGAGCTTTCGAGTGGTACTAAAATCGGTGACCTTGAATGACCTTGAACGCCGTAATGGCTCTCACTTTAGGCCTACTTTATTACAACGAATTTGCTAAATCTGCGTTCCAACTCATGACCGGTTCCTCGGGCATTGAACTTATTAGTTGATCGCAAATCGGCTTCTGTAACACATAGAGCGGTGAAGTTATTGTGCGTAACTAACTTCACGCATCGCGAGTGAAATGAATTTCACCGTTACTTACTTGTAATTTACGTTTAAGTTTCGCTTATACCGTTGTGATGGTTACTTGTTGCTTCCGGTCTATAGTAAAACACTGCGTGGCCTATTTCTGTGCCATAATTGATGCCCAAGTCTATTGTACTTTGTAGGATGTCGTCGTAAAAGTTTTGACTGATCGTTATCAGTATAGATTTGTGTACCTGCTACTTCAGTCTATGAGGCAAGACAAACCATAGCTTACGTGTTCGATGTCGTCGTAAAAAAGTTCATGTTCGCTATCTCATCTTCTGATGAGCTTTTTGTAAGAGTTGTGTCGCCATGAAATTCGTGGATGATGACAATGATGATGACGATGAACTGAAATAGCAAAATCGCCTCGAAACATAGTATTTACATTCTAGTTTATTATCATCATCTTCGTTGTCGTTGTCGTCATCATCAACATCATCACTAAGCTTATTATTATTATAATTATTATTATTAATCTTGTGTCCGTTGATATTCCAGTATTCGGTTCTGAATCACGAAGACTGAGAATGCTGTATTTAATTAGCTCTCTTCATAGCCTACCAGATCTATACTAACAGCCAAGTAACCTATACATGCACATTAGCGTAGTGTATCACTGAACGTGACTGATATTCATGAGATAATACGATCACAGGCGCTAAGACTGTCCAATAGTTACAGCAGCCGGACAAGTCGACATCGGAGATAAGCCGCGCCGCATAGTTTGACTACGGCACAACTCAGTCCACCCCGCAGCAGCAGCAGCCCTGTTACTATGGCTACCGATGAAAACACTATCGTCATCGTCATCCTCGTCATCGCGTGACGTCATCGCAGCCACGTGGTGACGTCTGTTGTCGACATCTCGCGCAAGTCTCGCGGCGTCCGACGAGATTCTCGTCGTTGTAGTAGTTACGGCAGTGGTCGTCGTCGCCGTGCAGCTGGTATCCTGCGACGCTGTGTCGCCGCAGCTGTCGTCTGAAGACTCGGACATGGTGTGACCGGATTCCAGCTGCATCGACCGGCCCTCGTCCACCGTTCGTCTATTCTTCGTACGACGGTTTTGAAACCACACTTTCACCTGAACACGTCACAATACACACGCTCGCGTTATCATTTCAACGCCATAAACGAACTGCTAGGCTATATTATGCCTATACAATTCGAAGGGTATGCAAATGGTTATTGGAGACGTTGTAAGGTGATTTATGTCGTCGCAATAACGACCCTTTATCGTAAGAATATAGGCTATAGCCCAGAGCCGGCCTAGCCTATCGGTATTGTATTATCGCATGTAACAACATGATGGCATGTAGCCTACACTTGCTCGCTGTATTTTTTCTTTTGCTTTTTGTTGCTTTTCACCGTATTTATATGTTTGTATGTTTTTCCTTGCTACCACTAGTTGGTGAATAAAGATTTATATAATAACCCACTACTTTAGGAAAGATTCGTACTTCTTCTGATGCAAATGCTAATGCTATTTAAATGTCAAGTTCACTGTATATATAGGTATGTAACTACTTCGCTCGGGTCGATATTTAGTTGTTGCGTATTATTGCTGTACGTTGCACTAAAACTGCTCTCGATCTCATCGGAAGCACTTTTCAGCCAAAAAGCACCAAAAAATAATGTCGTTTGGCGGTCGGCCTCCGCTCGGACCCGCTGAGGAGCTTAACAGCTCCCCAGCCCAGACGCTACAGACGTGGCCGTGTGGAAGGGTTGGTATAAAGGAAATGAGAAGAAGGGGAGGAGGGAGGGAAGATAGGCGTAGGTACGGAAGGAAAGGGGAAGCTGAGTTGCGCACCCACAGAAGTTTTAGAAAGTTGGCGCATATGGCACGTAATACACACGTCACTGGTATGACGCTAAAACAAGAGCCATATGATGGCACTTTTTTGCTTCAGGAAATTGCATGCTGCAGATGACGCATGTACAATGCGTTAATACTTATATTTCAGAGCTCTCGTGCATTATTAGCCTACCATCATTTTCTACGCGCCAAGCTAGTGCTGGGCTCAGTGAGCTGGGCGTAATCGGCCTGTGCAGTGCAAACCGCCCAGCATGATAAAGACAGAAGCTCTTAATGTATTACAGCATATTATTTTTTTCCGAGAAGCCCACATACACACACACATACACACAACAGCATGCAATACTGTGGACCGTCAATGTTATTATCCTCAAACTATATCCGGTTATGAGACAGACAATTGCGCCATAGGCCGACTGGCAACAACTCATAATTAGTTAATGGACCTGATGACATACACCATTATTGGCGAAACCGCCTAGTTTGCGACTATTACACGCTATTAGAGTGCCCCATACCTGTGTCTCGGATAGGTTAAGGCTGGCGGCGAGTTGACGTCTTTCCTGCCCGACGACGTAGCGATTCTGTTCAAACGCTCTCTCGAGATGCAGCAGCTGAGCCGGAGAGAACGCCGTCCGCACTCGCTTCGGCTTACGCAGCGAATACAACTCTTCGCAAACACACAACAAACAACTATTATTATTCTTTATTACGCCACTGAGCCAGCACATACACAATACAATCATACACAGTAGATAAAACAATAAAACAAAAGCATCATCCTCATAAAAACCTAACAGAAGTCGATAAACATGAACACAATCTATTAAAGCCTAATTAAAGTCCATGCGTCCAGAGCAGTAACATATTAATAACTATGACACATTTTCTCTGAGACAAAAGTGTCCCAGATGTACAATTTTAACTCGTGTTTTGGCACATTTATTAGGCCAAAGTCGGGCTCTTATATTTTACCGCTGAACTTCTTTTAACCATCTAGACTCTAATGCGCCATACGGCTGATCGGCGCCCCATCAAAAGTGTATAACTGTTTGGGTCCCATATGTGCCACGAAAAATTAACTAAGAAATTTTGCCTACCCGTCCAATAATTTTACAGGGATCAAAAAGTGCGGAATTTGGCCTCGATTTTGACCCCGGTCGCATTTAATGAAGCGGGATATTATAGTTCGGTCCCAGAACTACCAGGACAAATCAGACTCAAAAATGGCCGGAAAATGTGTTATCTCTCAACCCGTGCAGAGTACGATATTCATCTTAGGCTCATTGGAAAGCACGTAGTGGACTTCTATTAGTGTCAATTGAACTTTTTTCGCTAGGTGTTACGGCTGAGCGGCTACGAGCGAAAACAGATAGAAAATCAGCTATTTCGCTCCAACACGGTTACTTTGACCCAAAATTTCAAGTAGAAGGGGTTGTCCCCACCAACAGGTTATAGCTTCGTAACCATTCGTAGCCTACCCCGCGTTTCTTAAGATTGGGTACCTCCTCCAGTTAACGTTATAGGGTTATTAGTCTTAGGAATAGGTGCACTGTTAGAATTATGCGTTGGAGTTAAGGCTAGGACCATGGTTAGAGACCCCTATGGTACGAAATGTTTGGGTATGAAAAGGTTAGTTAGGGTACGAAATGTCTGGAAGCCGTGCACACATTGGGTGAAAGAAAACTGCCTAAAGACAGCAAATGGACGAGAGTTGACAACTTGACAATCAGAGCTTGGCGTACCTGGTAAGAAGAGACCTGGTGGCGTATGGTGTCTGTTGGCGTGCGTCCAGTACGTGTAGTTGAGAGGATCGGAAACAGCTCGTACTGACGTGTCCACTGCTCCGGGACATGACGTCATCGTTGCCATGGCAGCAGCGGCCGCAGCAAACTGTGCCACGGCGTGGTCGTAGCTCGGGTATCGTCCGTAGTCGAACATCGAACGTTGTCTCATCACTACTTCGCGCTCGTCGTATGGGACCATCCCGGCTGCTACTGCTGTCCTCGCCTGTAGTGATGGGTCGGGTAATCGACTGTTGTCAGCGGGAATCGATCGCGAGTGAATCGGCGGTAACTGCGCTGGTGGACCGTATGCACGAGTATCGAGTCTCGATGCTGCAGGGCTACAGTTGCCCGTTTCCGTCGTGCTCCGATCACCTGCAATAATCGAGTCGATACTGAACGAGTTTCGTTTCTTTTCAAGAGCGCTCTGTTTCATCGTGTTTACCGTTGTCGTTCGATCGTAATCAGCTAAACAAAACCAGACAAATTCTTCTCCGATTGCACAACTTTCTCCCTGATCGCCGAACCGCTAGCTACCTTTTTTCGACCGCTTTTCGTCCGACGGTCGCCCACAGCGGCGCCTTTATACTCGCCAGTTGTCGTTTGGTAGACGCGCAGGCCGAAGTCTGGCCGAGTCTGAATTTAATCGACGATAAGTGGTTTATCAGACACGTACGCCGTGCGGGTGGAGCAGAGTTCAGGCGACGGTCAGAGCTGGTCATTGGTTCGGCCGCTAACAATGGGTGATCGAGAGGGCGGAGCCATCGGCCAACAGCTAGAGGTACGACGTCATGCTCGCCTGCTGCATTTTGCCACCACAGACGATAATTACCGAGCTTATGGGCCGCCACAGACCGCCGTTATGCAGGCCTATAAGCCTACCGCCAGTATACGCTACTGTAATAATCAACGCTAAACGCTCCGGAAAGTTAATTGATGCATGCATGTGACAGGCTACCATCTGGCCGCTGTGCAGCACGAAACAGCTATTGGACTGTAGTAGGCCTATTTATCTCTAGTGTCATATTACATAATATGGCCTGGTAGACTGGTAGACTACAGTACGATACGAGACGCTATAATTTAACGCGCGCGAAAACTGACAGGTATATTTAACCAACAATGTCAAACTAAACAACTTATGAAAAAAAATAAAACTAAGAACAAAAAACTATGAATATAAGAAATCCAGCAACCAGTGAGAGAGTCTATGGAGTGAGATGAAGTAGCAGAAGTATATCAGCAGACTTGGTCCACGATGGCTGTTGTATCTGAGCACTGAGTGGAACAGTGAAGGAGCGACTGGATTTGGATGGTGAAAGCATGGTAAATATACTTAATATATAAATCTTTTATTAACCAAAAGCTGGTAGCACACAAAAAAACACAAAAAAACAAACTTAAATGAACTTAATCAACGTGCAACTTGTTTACAAATTTCTCAGCACGGCGGGCGAGTTGAACACTGGATAGAACAAAATTAAACTGTTCCTGACAACAGTTTCGTGAAAAATCTGTTAATGACAATGGCACTTTACATAGGCTAACTACGCTGTGTCTAAAAAACATCCCCGATGTTTTTCGCTATAACTCGCGAAAGCATTGTCGGATTTTCGTAATATTTGGCAGAAATATTACTAAGAAAGCAAGTCAAAAGATACTATATTTTTCCACCTCACCTAATTAATGCTAATGCACTACCTTGCAAAACTGAAAACACGGAAAATGTATCTTTGCACGTAAATGTTTCATGTTGATTTGCCAATAGACACACAAGTCACATCGGAATTATCACCTAATCACTAATAGACTACTCTTCATTCATGAAACGATAGGATATGTGCACCAAACAAGATCAAGATAGGGAAAAAGGCATTCAGCCACCTGTTTCGCACGCAGCGATTTACATATATCTGCCATGGTGTCAGGCCGCTTGGGCGTCGATGTCAAGAATTGAAGTTTTTCTTCATCAAGCATGAATTGCATGTCAATGGATAGCATTATTGAGGTGTTCTACCATCCTAACAAAATGTTAATAGCCACCAAACACATTGCGGATAATAATTTTGTCTTTCAGCAATTAGACAGCGCACTGGCACATCTTGCACGTAACATTGTCCAAACCTCTCATCTTCACTTTTTCTGACCTATGACCATGACCCCCAACGTACAGCCCAGATGTAATTGGCGAACCCCACTGATTATAAGATTTAGAGAGTCATACAATAGCATGAGTATCAGTCGTAAGTCAATAAGTTTGAAGAAATCTAGCGGCGACTGCTTAAAACTGGCAAAGCAGTGATAGAGCATTTGAGTGAAATGATGCTATTTCTGAACTACTGCATTTTCTCAGGTAGTGCAGAAGCACTAGTT